>Ga0163217_1024956_pt1 | contig 11265 bp, 15 predicted proteins | sample SynspAceP_FD_185933 | JGI IMG/M metagenome (GOLD analysis project Ga0163217, IMG submission 185933) | Saline lake microbial communities from Ace Lake in Antarctica - Synechococcus sp. Ace-P (PacBio error correction) | ecosystem: Environmental > Aquatic > Non-marine Saline and Alkaline > Saline ... | reverse complement strand
AAAAGTTGAACCCTGGAATATCAGTGTTACTGTCATGCAAGATTCCAGACACCCCCAAACATTAGCGGACGATCTTCTGGTCCCCCAAGTAATCCCCGGTGAGTTTCCGATAAGTTTTTGAGTATTAAACTCGCATAGCCACACTGAATATACGGAGCCACTCAAAATCAAGTCCTATTATAATAATCATATTTCGTAAAAAAACCATCTTATAGTAAAGTTCACAAGAGGTTTTTTATTTGATTGGTCTAGCCATTAGGGAATAACCAAATCATCCTTCCCATCGGACTGTTTTTAATCTTGCGTATCTCTGAGATTTAGCGTAAGAATTTGCCCTTTAATCCCATTATGTCGACCACATCCCCCAATCCGAAAACGGTCGCTTAAATGCAACGCATAACACCCCGCAAGCAAAATTCCTCCCTATACTTTATCTCAAACCCGATTATAAAGGCTGAGATTCCAGCTCCATATATATAGTCCTGTGACAACTCCTGTTAGGCCTATAATTCTAAAAATCAGAAGGTCCCCCGACTTAAGATCACAAGCAGACTTCAAAAATTGTAGCTAAGAAACTTGACAATGGGATCTTGGCATCCGCTTGACAATCTCTACTAAGAAATGTTTTGATTGGCGGGCTAGAAATACAACAAAAAACCATCAGAACTGGCAACTGCATTAGTCCAACTAGAATTAAGCCCATGACGAATGCGTCTGCCAACTGGTATCCAAAAAATTAAGAATCTCTTCCATAGCAGGAATTAAGAAAAAAATCAAGGCTTAGCTTTCGGATCAGGAAATGAAATACTCGGGATTTCAAAAAACAAAAAGCCCCGTATCTCTACGAGGCTTTTTGTACAGGAGCGGAATCCGAAACCCGCACGAGATTGCATCTCACAGATTTTAAGTCTTGCGTGTCTACCTATTCCACCATCCCGGCTTAATCTTATATTCTTCAACATAGATTTTAAATCTTACATGTCCACTTCCCCTATAGCTATCAGGCCCACTATTACCTGCTTCTATTGGACGTGACCAGCTTACTTATTACCTAAACAAGAAGCCCTTAATCAAAGGGCTTTTTTGAGCCGGGAGACGAGATTTTCGAAACTCGCGACCCGACCTTTGGCCAAGGTCGTGCTCTACCAGCTGAGCTACTCTCGCTTAATTAACTTGAACGTGAATCTAAGCGTATTGTGATGCCAAAGGTAAGGCGTCAGAAATAAATTTACAAGAGTTCGTGCTTTAATTTTTTTCAACGAGACTTAAAAATTTGCCTTTAAAGCTGCATTTTCCAATGCACTATCAAAAGTCATAGGATGAAAGGAATTTTATCATTTTCCCCAGATTTCTCCGCATTAACCTTCTTTAAAATATTCTTTCGTGTGGTTAAGTATTTTTCGAAATATTAAGGCTCTCCCCTATTTCTTTTGACTCTTTCCCATCAAGAATCATTTTGAGCCTAATTTCTTCGTATTTTTCTTTCTTAGTAAGATTAATCGGTATGCTTTTCGCGGAGTAGTTTTACTCACTAACATACCGCTTACCATCCTTATTTTGGTAGGATAATCCAATCATACGACTTCACAGACGCGGAAGATTTTGAGTTTGCAAGATGACTATTGCTGTCTACGGCAAAATTTCCCTGCTGAATCAATAATACAAGGTTTAGCTCGTCCCAGTTACCCAGATACATTTCTTGGGTAATTCGTATTTGAACCCATCGCGTAGTGTAGGTAAATTCAAAGGTATGCTTCTCCTTCTATTCGAAAAGTTTATGAAACGAATCAAAATTAACTAATTTTTGAAATCTGACAAGTTCCGATCTTCCGGATGAATCATTTGTGCAAAGAGGCTTTCCATTTCCCTTTTCTCGAAAAAATAGACTTCGGAATTATTCCTGAAAACAGACTCTAGCTACACCGGTAAAAAATGCAAAGACATTCGCATATCAAAACATTGCGATGATAAGTCCTTCACGGCATAACCCAATAATTTTTACTCAAGGTCTCTAATGCCTTAACGCATTGCCTTCATCTGGACATTTTTAAATTCTTGCTGCTGCCAGTCCTTCAAAAACTTAGAATATTTTATCCTGCCCTCCGTAAATTTTTAAAAGTACTTTGGTCCATCAAAATCAATCCGTTGTTGTGAATTAGTCATTTAATATTACGATAAATACAGCCATCTAGCCTCTCCCAAATGCTTTACTTTGGATCTCCATGCTTGACGCCTTAAGCTTACAACCTTCTATTGGCTGGCCGAAACTCCGAATTAATATCCCGACTTTTTTTCGTATCTATTTCCTTAGCTTCTTTAAAACTTCGCGGTCAAGTTTCAAAAACCATGCTCAGCCTGAAATGTTTTTTAGGGATTGACTTCAGGTTTTCCTTCCTTTTTTTTCACAGATTTATTCCTGCTCCAAATAGTGTCATTATTTCGGCTGCTCGCAACACCAATTGGATTCGGCATTCGGCCCATTTTGTGCCACCATGAATTCCAAATAACTGTGTCGCTCCCCTGGCTTCAATTTCTTCATAAAAAATCACTTTATCTCCCTACCTCCTTTATACCGACACATATGAAGTTTTTGATCTTTGGAAAATCAGCCGCAAGTTTGATTCAACTCATGGATAATGGGTAGCAAAAAGAGTCTTTTGCCCTTTGAAAGTCGGATGATTGTGAAGGTATTCTACGATTGGACCAAGCTATAGAAACCCATCCGTAAGTCCGATCCTCGTTCCGGATTTCATCCATCAATACAAACTGTGCGATCTGCATAGATTATTTAGAATACTTCGCTTGTTCGGTCATTTCAACCATAAAAGTCGATTTCCCCTTTGGGACAAATTATCTGATGCCCCCACTCGAGTGGAAAAACTTTGTCCAATTATTCCAATTCGAGCAAAGGAGGGCCGGCCACGAAAGAGCCCATGGCCATCAAGACAATCAATGCTGTCTGCCTAAGCAGTGCTGACTTTCCGCCAATTTGCCCCGGTAATAATGATATCCTGTTTGCGGGCACCTCCTACGTTATCCAAACAATATCTACTCACCTATACTTGATGACGAATGGGCGAATCCTCTATGATTATCTCCCCCTTCCGTTCTATAATTATCTAAATAGGATGTCATTTGGCAACACTATTGTTCACCGTGTGGCCCAACTGCCTCTCGATGACGGGATGACGACCTTCTTTGATTTCGAGGGTTCTGTAACCCTCCGCGACGATCCTTTGTCGCGCAATAATTATTTGCATTAGCTTACCATTGCAGAACGAGAGCAACGCATTCCAATATGGTTCCCCAAAACTTCTCCGCATTCCTGCTGAATTTGCGAATGACATACTGTAGCAGCCTCATCTACTAATACCGGAACAATACCGCGTGCCTCGATCTACCCCACCCATTTTTTTCCTCTGCGTTGGAGAATCTTTTCCTCCGTATTCCCTTTCAGTTCCTTGTCTCATTACTGTGAGTGTAGCGCCTCAGCACGTTTACCTAAGGTCTGCTTTTTCTGATCCATTTCCTGTGGAACCTTGTCTTTCGTGGCGCATGCTGGTGACTGCAAGGGAATAAACCTAAACACCCTTGTTAAATGCAATTTTTTTAAAGAAGTTGATCCCCGTATTTTCAATTTCTCTCTTTTTGGATTCGGATTCCAAGAAAATCCTTGCCTGAAAGTAGTCCACTCCTCGCCCATCTCTAATAAATGCCTTCCTTGGTGTGCTAGTAGCATAGGCGGGCATCTTCTTTCAATTCTGTATCGATTTCTCCATCCTCACAGAGTTTGCAACTGATCAGAAAGGCTCTTATTATTAGCGGTCGGAATTTTTTTGTGTTTTGCAGCAGTTTCCTTGATGGGCTTTGTGTACCATTAAGCGCCTTTTTAATTTGGTGATTTGAAACGTTCTCTTGTATTAGCACGACCACGGCACCACTTGGAAATCAATTCGCTCCAGATTCTCCGATCCAATTCAAGAGCCTAAAAATTTCCTCAAATTAACGTTGCGATTTTGAAAAATTAGAAATCAAACCACATTCAATCGCTCTTCAATCAAATTTTTCTCTTTCAATTGAAAGCACTAAACCACTTTTCATCATCCGTGAACCCATCGGAGTGGACGTTTTATCAAGAATAGTAAAATCAACGGAACGCCCCCTTCCCATGCTTGCGCAAAATACTAGCTCTAAATTTCTAATCGAAACTTAATTCGAGCCAGGCAACATATTTCTTCCTCAGCGATTCTTTGAGATCGAGAAATAATGTTTGGATTTCCTTATGCTCTGTTTCTTCGACGGTAAATATAAAAATACCTCCAGATGACCTATAATCCCAGATATTCTAATTTCTTTCGGATTCCAAATTCCTTAAGATTTGCCGTTCCAAAATTGTCCCTTCAGCTTTCATCATTAGGTGAAATCCCTTTTTGAAAGACCAGTCCCCGCAATGGACAAAGTGATGTATTCATCTTTCAATAAAAATCTGCAACTACTTTTTTGGAGGCTTTGGAATAAGATTATTTTCTGAAGCGGGGGCAAAGCTTATGAATCAATTTTTGCAGATAGGAAAATCTTTCCCTTCATGCACCACATTTAAATTCTCCAGTAGAAAGATCTAGAAAGCCAATCCCGTGCAATATCCTTTCCAAAAATTGAATGCTGCTGCGAGATTAATTGTTTCTTTCTAGTATCCAGTACCTGATCATTGAATGAAAGTCCTGGAGTAAACCAGTTCGGTAACTCCTCTTTGGAACAATACCCCTTAACCGACTTCGCGTATCTTCTAATTGGTCCCACCAAATCGCAAACTCGATTAACCGGCTTCGACCAGCTTTTGGCAAATACCCGTGCTAGAGAACTGATAAGGGACCTCCTGCCAATTTCGATGTTGAGAAGTCTCGCCATTAGGCCCGCTTTAGTTAGCACGATATCCAATTATTTTCGGCTTGCTTTCCGCATGGCATTCATCCCCAAAAGTCTCGAGGCAAATCTCCCACTCGGACAAAAGTAACAAGGCCACCAGGACCTGCTTCGGCTTTCATCTAATTGCTTTCATGTAATGGAGTTTATTGTCTTGTTGATCTTACTATTGAGTGGGTTGGTACTGTTTATTTCTGTGAAAAAATCAGGTGATTCAGGCCTCAAATTAACGCCCCCCCATAATCAAAAAGGCAGTTACAAAAGGGATGAAAAAATTTAAGTATGTGAAGAGCTTGAAAGACATCTCCGTACGCAAACCAATATAAAGAAGTTTGAAAAATCACAATTCGTACTTGTTTTGGACAATGTGCGAAGCTTGAATAAATGTCGGCCGTCTGCGTTTCGAAACTGCGGTGATGGCCTTTTCGAGTCGAAAAAATTTACCTCTGTGAATAAATACTGGGACACCACCTCATCGGGATATCAGAAAAACGGCCCTTGGATGCTACTGATATCATGAGTGGGAATATTTAATCTCCAATACCACTCTTGCCATAGAAAAACCTTTCAAAAGATACCGGTAAGGACATTATTACCATTTGTGCCCTATGAGCAAGTGGACGATCAGTGATCGCTCAACTGAATTTGAAAGTTAAAGAGGATGCCGAAATATGCCTTGATTCTTTTGGAAACGAGGTTTTTGGCGAGTCGAAGATTGAGGTCTTTAGAATTCCTGTGACAAATGTACTGGAAATCGCGCTCAATTAGGCCACAAACACTCCTTGAATATCCCTCCGTTTCTTTAGGATAGGTGGGATCTGATGGCTGAAAATGAAAGCCTAGTTTTAGTTCTTTGCGACATCGGTACCTTCTTATTCTCCAACATAAAGGATAATCCTCTAAATAAGGCGCTGTCATATTAAAGCCGACTAATCGTGGCGCCTACTCGCAGCGCGTTGCTCCTCTTCAATATGTAAAACCAAAATCATATCCTTTGTCCAATCAATAAGGCATAGATAATTCAAATTCCCTACCTCCGCGGCTACATTACTAAACCCTTCAAGAGCTTCCAACTCTAAGTCCCATCCTGCATAAAAACTCATACCTCTCCTGCACAATTGTGCCTTGAGAACTATAATTCTCCTGCACATCCAAAGACGTTATCATCATGGCAAAGAATTGAATCTGTTCCACCACCTAAATTCAGCGGATAAACTTCGTTCGCCAAACTTGGAAATAATTCACCTCCAATGAAAGGGAGGTTGCTTTTGGAAATAAGGATACAAGTGCGGTCTGTGAATTTAAGCGGAAATAGGGTAATTAGTCCAAATTAAGGCAATTGAGAAGAATTTTTTTTCATTGTATAAAAGTTTATTTGTGTGATAATATATTAGAATTTGCCTTAAATCGCCCTTCAACCTTGACATGAGTTTTAATCATTATTACTTGGACCGCGGCTCTAGCGACTATTTTTCACAGCGTCTTTCTTTTATACGGCTTTCTCTATGATTTAGGGTTTGCCCTCCGGGGAGCGGATTAATTTTTGCCTCGGACCTGTACTTTCTCTCCAAATTTAGCGCCGGAGCGCTAGAAAATCCACATTCAAATTGATCGAGCTCACAGATACTTCTGAGCCCATCGTAAAGTTTGCCCATTCGATCAATGTCCAGCATACCGAGGCGTGCAGAATTTCTTCCTGGATGCTCAGAATTCCTCTCCTACTTTATATTCACCTTTTTTGCATACCCCATATTCCATTCCAAATCAGCGTCCTGTACGCCAATTTCCCGCTGGAGAAATGGAGTGTTGGTCAGGCTCTTTGCAATCATTTTTGAAAAAATGTCAATTGTGAATTCTGTCTCTCACGCATAATCAAGTACATTATGTTTATAGCTTAAATTTTGTAGTCTCTAAAATTGCCCTTTATGGCGTTCTTTTTTCTTTTGGGGAAGTCCATAATTCGGTATCCACTTTAGCTGTTTGAATTCAATCAGCCAGACTTTCCAATTGCAGTGTTTTTATAATTTCAAAATTACCTGAAGTGATCTCTCTGTTTTCCATTTTTCGAACGAACTGGTTAATCAAACCGTCCGTATCTCTCAGATGTGAGAAATCTAACAGCTAAGGCCAGTCCAAATTTATAGGTCGAGGTAAATATAGGCTCCATCTTTCCAGCGCGTTGAGAATTAGAATCAACCTAAGTTTGGATCTTCATTCTTCATTGCTAAATGTCTGTTTCGGAAAAATCTAACGCATTCCTGCATACTCTTCCTGACTTCTCGGTCCATAACTGATCCCCGAAACCATGCTGAATACATTCTGGCAGAAGCTACTCATGCCGAAAAGTCTCGTCTTGACCAGTATTATTTTGCTCTCCCGCGGCTCCATTAAAAAATGAAAAGAAAATGACCCCAAAGCAATGGATACTAGTCCAAATACTTTAATGAATTTTAACAAGTTCGGGTGTGAGAGTAGAATCATTGATCGGCTTTGCCTGAATTTTTAGCCAGAATTCTTTTTTAGTTTCTTCGAGCTTTTTCAAGTAGTAAACTCAAGCATTTTGAATATGTTATTCCGGGTGACGTCAGTCTGTCCAATTTACCCATCTATAACATATTTTTCCATCTCTATATCTTTGGTTATGTAGAGATAAAACGCAAGACCTGTGGCATTGACGCTATTCATCCAGCTCTCATTTAAATCTGGTTTGTGCATCAAGCCCTAGGTTTTCTGTAGAAAAATCCGAAAGCAATTGCCGTGTGAAGGTTTAACCGAAGCCAAAATTTCCAATTTCAGCATTGAGCCAAAATGAGCTTTTCGGTTATTTTTGGCTACAAGAAGAATATTGATTTCTCAATTTTTGGCGGAATTCCTTTCCAATCCATATAGATCTAATCACAAACCAGAGCTTCAATGCTCTGAATCTTCGCCCCAACGGGAAATTTCCCCATATCCCGGTAGTTATTCACTTCTTCATCGAGATCAGTTTTAAGAGGTATTCTGGAGTCATGGAAAAAAGTATTGTACCAAATAGCGCGTTTTCTTTGAGGTACATTGATGGTACAATCAAAGTTTGGTAAACATCCATTTGTGCTGGATAAACACATAGCTGTCCGCCAATTCATGCACCTTCGATAGTTCCGATATTCGGGCAGAAAGCAAGTGCTGTTTCCAGCAAAAGCAGCATCGATGGATGCCAAATATATCAAAACTTCACGGCAGACTCAGAATTTCTCGAATGGGATCTTACAAGCCGTTGAAAACTGGTCGTCCCTAAGGCTGAAATCAACAACAGATTGGTTCGAAAAATCCATTTTTTCTAAGTCTTCTTCTAATTGCTTGCTCCAAAAGGCACTAGGAATCATTGCAAAGTTTTTATCAAACAGCAATACCGGACCAAGTTCAGCAGCCCCAATTCTCCTTCGCGATTTTCAGTGCTTTATTCAATTGAAAGAATGTACATGGGCCGAGAATAAAACTCGTAAAATACCTCGACGCTTAGAAAAACCATTTCATTCAAATCCTCGTAATTTGTTCGCTTTTTCTCGAGCAGTCAGCAATGCCGCTAAGCGTCGCCGTATCGCCGTGTCGTGGATGCAGCCCTTCCAGGACGAATAATCCTTTGGCGTCTCTTAATTCCCAATTCGCAGGGACCCGGTTCTTCAAGTTCTGTTGCAGCAGGCAGAGGTTGAGCTAGGGACATTGCATTGTGCGCCCATAGTAGACATCAGCTCTCCGGCCCAAGGATGGATAGGCTCAGAGTTATTCGCCGCGGAAATAGGCAACAAAAAGCCCAGTCGGTAGTTGGCCAATGGGTTCATCCACGGGACGATTACTTTTCTTTAAAGTCCTGCATTGATCTGATCAAAGACTGCCTTTTCTCATGTTGGATTAAGCGGAAGCTGCGTGATGCAAATCTTCTCGAGGGGCTACTTCCAGAGCTAACTCGATCAATTTTCTTTTTGCTCCCAAAATAATCGGCCATCCAATCGGACCTAAACTCATGGGCTCCGTTGTCCTTGAATTCTGATTTTCCAAGGTATTTTAATGAACCGTTATGAGCCCTGCATTAATATCAATATAGTTGTCCAGTGGCGTGATCTGCCAATCAGAACAAAGTAAAGTGACCATCCCGCCGAGAAATTATCCTCCGGCTTTTGGTAAGCTCGGAAGTGGCCAGTGCATATCATTCAAGCGCAAATCCTTTCTCCATATTCGACAGAATCTCCTCTGCCATATTTCCGTTCTAGTAAAACCCTGAGCAATCCAAAATGCCTTGATTCCTTGTTTGCCATAATGCCCGCAAAATCGTACGAGTGTGATGCTTACACATAGGCCCCTTTTAGAAGCGCATAGGCGATATAATCTGTCGTGTCTCCTCTAAATGCTGCTCTTGAGGAAAATATTGATGATTCTTTCCTTTGCTGATTGGGAGGTTGATTACAAATTCCTTACAAAGAAATCGCCTAGGGCAGTAGTGTTAAACAGCGAGTGTTTTCATCCAGATTTAACCCATATTTTGTTTCCAAGGGTCAGGTTGCAGATTTTTGCAATTCCTTGCATTATTCACCAAGATGTAATCGCCCATATTAGCTACTAATCTCGGGATATAACCATCCCACTTCTTCGGTTGTTAGATAGATCACAAGACTCAGAAAAGCTGGATTTACCAAGCTCGTTAAGAAGAGATTCAGCTCTTTTATATTCTTCTTAAAGGAATAATGACATGGTAGCACCCAGAGTCTGAAAGTTTGCTTTGCAATCGCTCTCCCAATGCCTCTAGACAGGCCCCAGCTAACAATTAATGTACTGATTTTTTTAAAGAAATATTCATTCGCAAACAGAATTTAGGATGAGTTTTGGGCAGTAAATATTGAAAGTTTCAAGTGCTTTTTTTCCACGTTAATCCTCGGTTTTTAAAGTTTTAACCTGCTGTAGATTTGGTAACTGAAACATGTGCAAATGATTGCATCCCATGCCAAGCATATATTAATGCAACTTCCGCTAAGGATTGGCTTCGCTGTTTTCAGGGAGTGTGAAAAAAATGTTTCCGAAAATCAGCTTCGGTCATTGCAGGAAAGGAGAAACTCCCCACTTTTCATGCACCGCCTTTAATGAATCGCACGGAAAGACTCAATTCCCATCACTGCGTCCGGTAAGTTTGCCCAAGCAGCCTCATCATAAAGCCCTTGACAGTGCGGATTTTCTTCTTTGTCAGCGCCAGGTTTAACGAATGAAAAGCATTCATATGGCTATCCGCAGATGATGGATGACTTGCTTTGAATTCGTCCAACCTCCAGGCCTTATAAGCGAGGTATCTAGGTAAGTTTTCAATTCTCTTTCCCACCAAGCAGTTTCCAAATAACTTGAAAATTTTATAAGGTAGGAGACTTGCTTCTTGCGACTTGGACAGAATCGATTGATTCTGGCGACAAAACAAATTTCGTCCAATTGGGAAATTTAAGTTTGTTCGATGTGTCTATTCATGATTTATTTGCCTCTCGGCTGCTAAATGTGACCAAATCTTTACAGTTTTTGCGCTATTTGCCAAATAAGACATTTGCACAAGCACACATGGTTGGCTTCCGTGGTGAGGATATCAATCTTTACAAGCATGATATGATGGCTATCCACAGAAAATCAATGGGAAGAAATAGTTTTTGCGCGAAAACCTCCTCTACATTTGACATTCGCCTTCCAATCTGTTTTATTAGTTTGTGTTTCGTGTAAAATTTTTTTTCGTTCCAATGCATTTTCGAGAGGAAATAGAAAAAGCAACCTTCGCTTAAGCCCAAACCGAACTTTTCACTTTGATTATATCCTCGTCGTTTTTAAGCTTCAGTGGATGTACGGCGCAGGGAAACAATCAATGTCCAATCCAGGAAGACAATTACTTTTCGATCAATAATCTCCCGTAATAAATTCCTAAGCTCCTGAGCCAGCTTGAGGCTTATTTTATATTTTTTCAAAACTTGTGCAGGATTTTTTTTGACTTTTTTCCCTTCTTTGGTAAACTTCAAATAAGCCATAGGCTTTCCCTATTTCACTTAAGCCTCTAATTTTATCAGTAGATCGTTGTTCCATTAGCTCGGAGAGTGATTAAAACTTGGTGGACGGAAGCGTCCCCGGACCACAAATAAGGAAACAGAAGGAAGAGTTTTCTCCATCAAAAAGTGTTCCGTCCAAACACAGCTCCACAGTTTTCGCGGGCGAAAAAAATTAAATTCCAAAAAAAATTCTTTTTTGGAACAAAAATTAAAACGGCATCGCTAAAAAAATCCTTGTTGTAAAAAACTCCTAAAGTATTATTATTTTTTCAATTTCTTCTCTTCCTTTTTTTTT
>Ga0163217_1070209_pt1 | contig 11266 bp, 13 predicted proteins | sample SynspAceP_FD_185933 | JGI IMG/M metagenome (GOLD analysis project Ga0163217, IMG submission 185933) | Saline lake microbial communities from Ace Lake in Antarctica - Synechococcus sp. Ace-P (PacBio error correction) | ecosystem: Environmental > Aquatic > Non-marine Saline and Alkaline > Saline ... | reverse complement strand
GCAGGCTGTCGGCAATGAAGGGGATGGCTTCCCCCGAAAAAACAGCCCGGCGAGTCCTGTACCCGAATATCCGTTTAGAGCGCTTATTGCGGCTGCCCCGTTGCCGGCGATGCGGTTGCAGACAACGCGGGCCCGACTTGTCGGGCCGCCAAGTGGATGCTTAGCTGGGCTAGCCGAAGGTGATGTAACTGGCCCGGCCCTGGCGAATCACGCCGCATGGATAGACTGACCTGTTGGTGGTTTAAATTCGGCGGTGATTTTCTCGAACTCACTGACCGATTTGCACGGCTGGTTGTCAAGATTGGAATGATATCGCCATTACGCTAAGCCCACCATGGCGCCAGGGCCCTGGCGGGACTCACGAATCATGGACGCCGGCGGTTCACATCCAGCCGCGCCCTTCTGTCGTCGGTCAAAATTCAGCCCACGACCACGCCCAACCGGTTATCCACCTTGTCGGTCGACGCGCCGCTGCTTGGGCGGTCTGTTCCTGAAGGCGCAAACACTGTCATCATTCCTCGGGCAAGGCGCCCAATTTCCATCTTCAGGAGTCTGGCGCTTCTTGTTCGCGCATGACTTCAAGCGTGGCGCCCTCCACCACAGGGCGAACCCGGCCCCACCGCATTGCGCAAATCGGAGGACATGATGATTTCCTGGACCGTTGAAGCGCAGGATCCACGTCTCCCACCTGCAAAGCCACCCTTATCGTTCGGGGCCGGTCCGGCTCTCGCGCGCGTCTGGGCAAAACCAGTGCGCCAGCGGGCTTGGGCAGCCGAATGGACTCGGCCAGATCCCTTGCTGACCTCCTGAATCACCACACCCACCAGCACGCTGAACAACTGCCGTTTTCCTTGATCTGTTCGACCACATCCAGCGCCACATCAACGGGGATGGGCAAACGACAGGCCCATGAAACCACCGGAACGGGTTAAAAGATCTAGAATTGATTCCCGATGACTTCACCGTCGAGATTCAACAGCGGGCCGCCGGAATTACCGGGGTTGATAGCCCACATCGGTCTGGATAAAGGGAACATAGCTTTCGTTCGGCAGGCTGCGGGCCCTTTCGCACTGATGATGCCGGCTGTAACCGAATAATCAAATGCCAAAGGAGCGAAACCGATGGCCAGCCACCATTTCGCCTGGCCCTTGGAGCTCGAAGGGAGTTGCCCAATACGCACCCCACGGGCAGGATTTCATCGCCTGCGTCGATCTTCAACAGTGCCAGGTCGGAACGAGGATCGGCACCAAACCCAATCGGCCTGCAGGCTTCACGCCGATCGGACAGCCGAACCAAAAATGGCGTGCAGCAACCTGACGGATAAAACGTGGTTATTGGTCAGAACGTAACCATCCTTGGACAGGATTAAAACCCGAACCAAGAGATTGTGGAGCCTGGCGCTCACGGGGGCCTGCGGACCTTGCTGCGGGAAACCGCGCTCAAAGAATTCACGGAACATCGGCGGGCATGCCTTCCAGACGGCATTGCCTGCACCGCGCCAGAAACGAGCCACCGGGGCTTTCTGGCTAGTGCTGATATTCCCACGGCGGGGAGAGACTTACCTCGACCAGCTCGGTTAAAAGTCGGGCAGCCCCTGCGCCATGCCCAGCGAGCTTCCAGCTCAGCACCAGCGAGCCGACTACCGCTACCATCCAGCGTTGCGTTGACAACATGTGCACTTGATTCCTAATAAAAAGTGAGGGTCTCAGTGCATCGCCCAGCAGAGTCTCGCTGTTTGCGATGCCACTGGAGGGCAGTATTACGCAGAATACGTGGCTGCAAATCCGTCAGTTACTGCGTTCGTTGCCAGGCATAAATGCGTACGCCCACAAACCCCAAGCCGACGAAAAAGGAAAAGAAAAAGAGCAGACAGGAAAAATCAAGGGTTCAGCCAAGCCTGCGCTGTCGGCACAGAATGGCGCACTGAAAAGTTTCCCACCAGAGGCAAGATATTTACATAGAATTCGACGCCTTGACAACGGCATTTCTCGGGCAGACCTATGACCACCGGTCACCCACCCGCGGCGGATATCACAGAGCCACGCGGATTTTAAAACTCCTGGCGGGCGCCAGAGCGAGGCGTTGCAACCAATGCGCTGGCCACAACTGCGGTGCCTGGGACAGCTTGCTCGTCCAGGTACTTTGACGAACAGTTCTCGACCCATGCCGCGCTGCCCGGCTCAAACCACTAACGACTCTGCCCTGCTCCCAATCACCGCCAGCCCCATCGAAATCGGGGGCAGGAATCCGCTATGCGCTCAGCCGCAGGCCACCCGGCAGCTCAACTACCACAGTGCCAGATAATCACCCTCGCACGCACGAGCTTGCGGCACTGATTCCCACTGTCGGCCCGAGCTGCGCTCATAAGATCATTCAGCTATGCCCTCTTTCGCCGAGAGCTCGACAAAACAAGGTCAGGCGCAGTTCTTCAGCCTCATGAGCTGGCGAGGGACCGTCGTGTATACCTGCGTTAATCAAACTCACCCAGACCCACCCGTCCAACTGGCGGCTACTTCCCGGTGGGCCGAGAACAAAGCCAGGGGCAACCAGCCTGGCACCCAATCCTCACCCACATCCGCCTGGACCGGCAACCATTGTGGCTGTGGATTGCAGCCGGCAGACACACGCCACTGGTCTGGCCAATGACTCGGTTGCAACCTTGGCCAAGCTCAAGGGAAGTAAATTTGAAAAACGCTCGAGAAGGACTGCTGCGCTCATTGATCAGCAAGATTTGAGCAACAATCCGGTTTTTCCTGATCCAGATACAGCCTCAAAGGGCGTAGCGATAGGGCGTCACGGGGTTTTGACTGCAATTTACGAATACAGAGCGAATCTGCGACTCGAGTGCTGCCTAAGCACCTGGAGGCGGACCCAGTTATGCAAACAAACTCAAGCTGCTCAGACGAGCTGATCTGTTTCTCTCCAGCCAGCGGGTTGCTGCGCCAGAGAGCTGGTACAGACAACATCACCGTTACGGGTAGCCACTCTTGCGGCTGCCCATCGGTCTGCAGCTAGCCGTTTCAATGGTCTTGATCACCATCATTGCTGGAGCCAGACCTGATGCGTACTGAAGCTGCCGCTCGCTCATAAACAAATGAGCCTTTTTGATAGCTCTTGCTGGCTGCTGCCGGCATCGACCATGCGCTTTCAAGCAGAAGCGTTTGCCCGAGCAACAGCCGTATTCGGCGAAAACAGGCGACGTCAGACAACCAGAGGCCGCTACAGAGGCTCCCCATTAGCCGTTTAAATTGCCGTGTTGCTGACATCCGGTCGCAACCTATTGGTTTTCCAGACTCGCTGCCCCGTGCATAAGGAAGCAGTGCGTGTGCTCGAGGCGCGGAACTGTGCTCGGCTGCTGGCGGCAAATAAGTGCCAATACGCTGCTCCTGCCAAGCCGGAAGCGCGCTTTCTGCTCGGCATTTGCATTTCCACCCGTTCAGTTGGGGCTTCGAAAGCCAGCCAAACACCGCCCACTCCCCTGAGAGGATCTGTGTTGAAGAGGACCAGGCGCCACGGCGACGGGAGAAGATGCCGCAGGCGGCAGTAGTCAACAGCGGACCATACCAAGACTCTGCTGGCGACCCGTCCTGCATTGAAACATGTTCACGGCCCACCCAAGTACCGCCAAGGTCACCGCACGCTGCCACAGCGAGACGGTCAGGTTCTGCCATTACACGGCGGCGACTGGGGAACTCGGGACCGCTACTGGGACTGCTTTCATCAGCAAATAAGAGCAGAAATTACCAGCAGACAGATCACCTTCGCGCTGCCAAGGCTCTTTTGTGCCATATTAGATTCGCGCCATTTTGATAGGCCGGTCCCCAGGTGCTACGGCAGTGCGGGATCGCTTTCGCTGGCCTGAGCACGCGACGGATTTCCTAGCTCACGCGTTCGTTATCCATCAGCGCGGAGATGACTCCTGCAAAGGATTGATTACTCATCGCTTTACCTCTGCTAGTTGGCCCATTACGGGGACTGCTGTATTAAACACTCAGAGCTTTTGATCAGTCTTCGATCAGTGGCTGAGTGCCTTTATTCGATTGCCTCACGAGCTCTGAAGAAGATTTTACGGGAGATTCTGACCGTACCCAAGGGACAACCATTACTGCAGCAAAATCTTTCATAGCTCAGACTTCAAATTCACGCAAAGTAGAGCCGTTCTTCAAATCATCGGGCAGTTGCTGCAAACTGGTTGCGATTGATCATCTGCTCAATCTCGTTTGCGCAACATGTCCCGCTTCCGGCGCAGTGGAATTATTCCTTGAGGGCGCTGTCCGCCGTCATTGGTACTCAGCCTCATCGGCCGCTATATCCGAATCTGGGGGGCGTCTACCACGGGCCACCAGATAGTTTTTCGCCGGGTCTGTTTTGATCGCCAATTGCGATACAAACCACGTGTAAAAGGGCCACTGTCGCCACGAAAATTGGCCAGGGCCGGTAAGCCTTGATTAAAAGCTTTCCTGCGCAACGTTCCTGAGCCTCATTGGCCTGTCGTGCACAAAACGGGTAAACCAGTTTGCGAGGGATCTGGTGCTGGTATTTAAGCACCAGGAATCAAAAGCTGCGCTTGTCACCCACGCTGAAACCCGTTCGACCCAGTGCTGATCGGGTCTTGCTCAGTCAATTGAGCGGCTCCGAGAAGCAGCAGCGTAAGGCTTAAGCGCCCCGCCTGTGTGTAGTTGATTAGGACCCCGCAATGTAAGCAAAAGTCTCCCCTCGTCAGGTTCAGCTATATGAGCGGGCGGGCTTGTCAAAAGTTCCACGCCCAATCCTTTATTTCAGTGGCAAATCATAGCAATTATCGAGGCCCCGTTGCGGGGAAACCTCTTGAGCGCCCTCGGGTATTGCCTGACAAGATGCTTCTATATTACTACCCGGGCCAAGCTTGCACAATGCCCCTGCCTGAGGCTGTCCGAGAGCACCATGGGACACACGCCACTGCAATATGACGTTACTGGTAATCCCGCCAAGCGCGCTGCCGGGCTGGACCCTGGCTCTGCATCTGGCGACCATATGCGCATTTGGTGTTATCAGCAAAGGGCAGCTATCCGAAGGCTCGAACTTTCTGGGCCCAGGGCGCGGTGTTAGGCAGCGGTGCTGGACGCATTACCGACACGGTTGACGCGCATGTACAGGACACCCTTCGAATTCGGTGGCGGTTTATGTTCACGAGATTGCCGTCAGGCAGTCGTTGGCACCAGCCGCGAGCCGATCGGCTGGCTGATCGAGCCAAGGCGTACCCTTCACTCGCGAGACTCGCGAAGATGCAGCGAGAGGATGGATTGTTTCATCTGACCCAGGAAGCGGCCATAGCCATCGCCTTTATCATTCATTGCTGCTGATGGGCCCACGGGGGTGCGGCAATTTTCAATACGCTGCTGCTCAAGGCCCCAGGCCACGGCCAATATAGACTAAGTTGCTGGAAAATTTCGCGGTCGCCGTCCGATCTCATTACCACGGACAAGCTTGTTGCCTGCCGGGCGAGCGCTGTTCTTCGGGCGCCTTACATTTCTCAATCGCAGCAGGGCCACGTCGAAACCCTGCCGCAGCCCGTTTCACGGTGCTGGCCAGTAGGTGGCGCGAAGCAAGGTTTACCTGTTATACAAGAACCCCCGACGGCGCCTTCCGGCGAACGGGGCATTTTGCCATGGACCTGGCGGGCGGGTTGCCGGGTGGCCAACCATGAATTTTCAACCAGTTCCCCACCCCACCTGCCTCTACCCACCCCAAGGCCCAAAAGGCTTTCTTTTATGGTTTAACCGAGGCCCTGCCGGGGGGCGAAGGTGCGCTGCTCAAACTTGCCCAACGGCCAGCGCTTTATGCCCCGCGTTGTTGATTCAACGCGCCCGAACTGGCCCCACGCGGAATATTCGTTCGCCCCGGGCGATTGACCATGAGGATTGAAGCGCCTGGGTCTGGATTGTGTCTTCTGGATATCAGCCACAAGCTTGCGACTTTATTTCGCAGGTCCAACTGTCCCTACGGTGATGAGCGTTGTCTGGCGTTCGGCATCGACATTACCCGTAGCCCTATTCCCGCGTGGTACCGGCGCTTCCACTATACCTGTGGCGGGGTCATGGTCGAACCGCTAACCGGGCGTACCGATCTGAACGCCCGCTCTTATGCCATTTGGCGAAACCAGCTTCACCGGCCTGCACGGCCGCCAACCGGCATGGCCAGCAACTCGGGCTGCTTCGATGTATCGTGTTATGGGCCGCTCGGCGAGTTCCAGGGGACATTCTGCAGCAACTCGACAACAACCCACATTGGCCGGTCAATCTGCCCGCGCGGGGAGACGAAAGTCAGGTCACGACTCGGACGAGGGATGTGGATCATTCTCGCCAAACTGGGAAGAGTTTACCGGCGTTTCTATTGTGGGGACTACGTGAGGGGATCGTTCCACCAGCAAGCGACTACAGCGTGCCAAACACCGGGTGGATATGCTGCGAGCGGAAATCCACGAGTTCTACAGCAATTACACGGTTACCGCGACCTGCCTTGAAAACTACGCAACCTTGGCCACTGGTTGCGCCGATCGATCATCCAGCCGCCATGGCAGGCGCCGTGAGAGCCGTGGGCTGCACACACCCTGGATTTATCCCGCGCCTGCTGCCTGAGGCTGAAGATACTATTCTGCAGCCACCCAACGCTGCCGGGACTGAAGCGGCAAAAGCGCAGGGCGCAACCGCGCGCAGGGCCTCCTCGGCCGCCGCGGTCCGGGGGCAATACGACGATACCGGCCACCAGCGCCCCGGGCTCGCCCAAACGCACAACGGTCAGGAAAAGCGCTTGACAAAGGTATCAGCCAGCAAGATCGGGCGCTGGCCTCGGAGCATCACGGACGCAAGAGCATGCCAACCCTCGCTATCAAAACGCAGGGCCTGTTACCCGAACTGGGCATGCCCGCAGGCTTGAACCTGACGCGGCCATACCCCAGAGGGCATACCCCGCCAGCACCAGCATCATCCCCGCCGCCAGCATTGCCAGGCATGGCACTGCGGTACAGTGCAAAAGCCGCAGCAGGGAAGCCAGGCACCAATACCACGCCCAGGGAAGCCGTGATTGGCTTGGCTGTTGTAAAAGCAGGTAATCAGTTTGGCTGAACACGTCCAGTTTATCATCCTTACCATTCGTTTAAGGTCGGGGTCGTCGGGCTCACTTGCGCTGCATTGAACCCAGCCGAAACATTATCCTGATCTTCACAGGTCCAGCACTTTTGCTGAAAACGCTCTTTGTCTGCGGCCTCCAGATCGCTGTAGGCTCCTGCAAAAAAGGTAGCAGCGAGGACATTCCAGCTCCAGCATCCGCGACGGGCTGTGCCAGAACAAACGTTTCATTTCTATATCGGCCGACATCAAACATCTCCGGCAACGGAGTGAAAGCGGCCCTTTGAGCGCAGCTAATTCATTATTAGGCGCAGGCAACACTGACAAAAGCATGCCACCAATAGCCCTAGATGCTAACAGGCTGACTACACCAGACAACATGACCACACACCTTGCACCCGGACCAATTTGAATCTCATGAGCGAAAATTAGCCCAATTGAACCACCTTAACCGGAGCGCTTTCCCGAAACCGAGCAAACATTCGGCCCAAGCCCTGCCTGCCTCCGGCATGAGCTGGCTATCCCACGAGCGCGTCTTTCGGTAAACAGGTGCTCGGATGCAAAGCGTTTCCTGCAAGGGCAACCTGACCTGTTGACCCTGGATCTGCTTGGCCAATCCTTGCAGCACGCTCGGCGCCCGCTGCAATCCCAGAGGGCCTGTTAACAGTCGAGTTTTCGCATGTTACGGGAACAAGCGAGACCAGCTAACCCTGCTGGCACTTACACGAGGAGGGCTGGGATACCCAACGCCGCCGATCTGGGCAAGTAACGGCAGTGTTCTTCAAAACGACAATTCAGCGATTGCCAGCCGATGACTGGGTCCGATTTGGCCTTGTGGGGCCCGGATGCGATGGAGCCTTGAAACATGCTGGGCTCGAAACTTGGCTGACTCTTGTCGATTCAGCGTTTGCCATAACCTTCCCATCGGGCACGGCGATCCCGCGTTCCCAGGTTGCAGATCCGCTTTGAAATATGGTTACCGGCTGATACCGCTTCACATAACTGTGGATCTGCTGCTGAGCAGGATTCCCGCGGCACCCCTTGAACGACTGGAAACTGCAACAGGATTCGCCTTGGTCTGCGGGCAGATCAGCGCAGCCCACCCGCGAGAGTTTTAATCCCGCAGATGCTCAACCTGCAATTGTTCAGCGCGGTTCAGTTTTCAGGAAAGGGCTGCTACACCCGGCCTGGAAAATCGTCGCGCGTATGCAGTATCTCGGCAAGCTAAAGCGGCGTATGTTCAGACTGTTGATGGCCGGCGACGCGGCCCCTGGCCGGCGGACCCCGATTCGTCAATTTTCCTGCCACTGGGCAGACGCTTGGCGAAGTCGTCATGAGTGCTGCACGCAGAGCGCGGGGGTAGAAAAAAAAAAAAAAAAAAAAAATATTGGCCCTAATTGCAAAAAAGATGCGCGCACAAAATTGGAGGCACTATCAGCAAAGGATGCCGAAGGACCGCTACTTTGACCGCCTCGCCGACCTGCCTTATGATAAAAACAAACTGGCCGACAGCGAAAGTCGGCCACAGCGAACTGGAACAAGGGGAAACAACCCATGACCGATTTGGCCCAGCGCGTACAGGATGAGTTGATCCAAGCCATTGAAAAGGACCAAACTGGTTCTGCCCACCCTCCCCGGAAGTGGCATTGCGCGTACGTGAGGCGGCTGAGGATCCCGACGTTCAATATTGCTTGCTTGGTCCGTTGAGATCAGCCCAATGACGCCGCGCTCAGTGCCCGACTTGATCAGGTTAGTCAACAGTCCCCGTTGCGCACCCCGTCAGGAGATCACACGACCTGAGCTTGGCGGTCAATCGCAATGGGTATCGCCTATACCGCCAACCTGGCTACGGCGCCTTGGCCATGGCGAGAGTTCCAGGCCCCACCTCGCGACGTGATTGACCGCAAGATGGTGAAGTCTGGGGCGCGCATAACCTGAGGTTCGCCGGTACAGCCATGACTTGTGGCCGCCATTACACCCAAGCTCAAGCCAGACCAGGCTACTCTGGCCGGGCCTTGGTGCACCAAGATTGGCGGTACTGGCCGATTCTCAGTTAGCGGAAGAAAACGAACCAGTACTGGCGGACTCAGCCAGTCTTGATCTGGTTAATTTCGAAACGTATTTCATCCCGATCATCGCGATCGCATTCTGGCCGCCTGGGACTTTTCCCGCTGCCCGCTGCGGCCACGTGCCCACGAGCACCTGCGATTTCAGCCGTAATTCCTCAAGTGTGGATTACGCGATATCGTTCAGGTAGCCATGCTGCAAAGCCTGAACAGGCGAGCACCCGCTGGCGCAGATGGGACTGAATTACCATCCCTGGCCTTGCCAAAAATTAGGCATCAGCCCAGGACAAGTGAAGTGAGAAGAAGGACCTGTCCGCGGAAATTGGAAGCGCTTATGGCCCTGCTGGGGTGGTTAATGAAACCCTCAGCGAGAAAACGCCAAGGCGTCACTGATTACGCCACTTGGCGGGCGGGCGCTTTTCAAAGAAGGTGACGTTTGACGCCCTTGTTCCAATGTATCTTCATGATTCGAAAACAGGTCAACAAAGCGCCACCGCTTCCTGCGCCAGCAGGCCTTATTCAAGGGGTTTGCTGGCGCGCGCCCTGATATCAGCTGGCCTTGCAGGCTTGGACCGCCAGCGGGCTTTGTCTAACCAACCTGCGCTTTGCAAGCGTAATGCCGTTGGTCACGCCTGACCGCTGCTCAAACCACCTCTTCAACCAGCCCAATACGCTCGGCTTTAACGCCATCTATGCCGCCTCGCGCACAGAATCATCCGCTTGGCCCAGCCCTCGCCGACCAGCCAGGCAAAGCCTGGAGTTTGCCGCCGGCCCAACAAGGGCAACCAGCCGACGCTGGCCTCAGGCAGCGCCACTGCAAAACCTGCGTTCGGCAATGCGGATTATCGCAGGCCAACGCACATTCCAGGACCGCCAACCATCGCGTTAAGCCGTTCAGCGCCGGCAGATGGACACCACCGGAAAAATCCCGCGAAAAAAGCTTCAAAACGCCTGACCAAACAGGCCGTGCCATCAGCCGGCACGCGCCTTTAATCGCCATCAGCAAACCCCAAATTTCAGATTTCCGCCCCGGCAGAGAAAAAAAGCGCTCACCGCGCCCGGTGATCACCAGTGCGTTTAGATCTCCGGTGTCAGCACTCAGATGGACCTACCAACTTCCACCAGGCCCGTGCAGGGGTGTCGGTATCCCAGGATGTTGGCTGGGAGCGATTATCGATTCCGTCAACCAGCGCCGTATGCCCGACCTTCTGGCACGACCAGTTTGTCAGTACGTGGCAACCAAGCCGCGGTATTAGGGTTGCAAAAGCATGATCCATGGGGCACTTCCTGAAACAACGAATAAAAACAATTAACCAATAATTCTAGACTGCGCCTCTGCCGGCAGACGTCCAGGTCAATCGAGCTGCCGAACCCTGCTCCTTGCAAAATAGGCAATTGGCCGCCAGAAAATGCCGTTACCGATAAAGCCGCCGATGCGCGGATTAGCGGTGACGGATGCACGGGAGGTCAATACCTTGTGGCGGGAAAGGTCGACCCTGGGCCGCCTTCTCTGCGCATAAGCTGCCCCACCAGCATGAACACCAGATGCCATGCTTGCCGAGCGGACTATCTCGATCACCTCGAGGTAAATACCTCCCCAGCCGCGGCCGGGCATGCGCCCGGCATTGGACTGCTTCGGGACGGTCAATACGCGTTTAGCAGCAATACGCCCTGCTCTGCCCAGCTCTGGCAGACCAGCGTGCGGGGGAATGGGCAATTCAGGTTCGCGCTGCAAGGCTCTTGAAGATGTTCTGCAGCGACGGGGGCGGTCGTATGCCGGTGGCACAGAAAAAGCTCAAAGCGTGCGCTGAACCCGGCCCGTTGGTAAGGGTCCTGGCCAATAAATCACGACCTTGACCTTGGTCAGCCGGCCGTACTGTTCACGCATTGAAAATCAGTCGGGCCGGGCGGGAAACACCACCTTGCCAGCGCGGCCTTTTCAGCTAACAGAAAGGCGCGCAGATCCTGGCATGTTAGGCCTTGTCGAATTCGTCACCCAAGGCTGCCTTTCAGCCTTTGCCTCCAGTGCTACCTTTGCGCTCAGCCGTGGTTACCATAGTGGTTGCCATAACAGTGTCTCCGGCAACCATCATC
>Ga0163217_1043972_pt1 | contig 11266 bp, 4 predicted proteins | sample SynspAceP_FD_185933 | JGI IMG/M metagenome (GOLD analysis project Ga0163217, IMG submission 185933) | Saline lake microbial communities from Ace Lake in Antarctica - Synechococcus sp. Ace-P (PacBio error correction) | ecosystem: Environmental > Aquatic > Non-marine Saline and Alkaline > Saline ... | reverse complement strand
CGTCATCTGCTGACATAAGGAAAAAGCATGGAAAAGGTTATTTTTTTTTGAGTCAATGGTCCACACTGTCATGTTCGACAAAACCGGGTTAATAAAGCACGTCACGTCCGATGACCGAACTGCTTCATAATCCATCCTTAACGCAGACAAGAAGATCGAACACGGCTCGGCTTTTGCTAGCGCCATAAGCCTTCCGTACTTGGGAAAAGCGCTTGATCGCTTGGAAACTGACGCCAACCAAATGAGGACGCGCCGAACTTTTTAAAGCAGATGGCAAGCATGCACGCACCACTGTTCTACCAACCCAAAAAAGTTAACCCCGAGCATCACTCGATCCCATCATTGTCCAGTTGGGTCCGTGTCCGTTATATCTAAATATTCACACCGTCCCCGCATTTAAACCACAGCACAGTCTAAATAAGGTGTGTGCAGGACTCAGCGTTCTCCTAACCAAACCCACTTGCCTGCCCATAAACGGTGATATCAAAAAGGAATAAACGTTAAATGGCATACTCGCTAACCAAATCCGAAAGGCCACCTTTGCTTCATTGCGCGCTGCAAAAACCCGCCAAGCCTTCGTCTAGAAACGCTTTTGGTTAGCGAAAGGCCAATTCCTGAAAACTGGCTCCATGTCACCCAAAACCACACCATTTCCTGTTGTATACTTCACCCTATTTCTCGCCTTAAATCACATCCTAAACGTTTTTTTAAGCCCCCTTGACGACAGCGCCTAATAAAGCACTCCGTCATAGATTAGCTCAACCTGAATCATAAACATCTTCATTGGTAGTAAATTCGTCATTAAATGCACCCTGGCTAACACCGCGCACTTAATGGTTTTTAATGTTTGGGGGTGCTAATTCGGGTGTTTAAAGGTTTGCATATTCCATTAGATATACGCCGTTGCTGTCCAGACACGACCTATCCAAATACTTCAAAACGACCGCTGTGTACATGACACACATGCGGGACAAGTAAGCGTGTAACTTCTCCGCGCCTTCGCCAAAACTCATTTGGGACAGCGCGTCTTTGAACACACATCTTCCGTTGAAACGTCGTTTCTATTTTAATCCAGCTCTGATGCTTCCACATCTTGAATAGAATGCTTTTTAAAATCGGTCTATCCAATAAAGATTTCGCGTCCATTTTAGAGTCCGTCATACTCCGCCAACTTTACCTGCACTGATTAGCTTTTAAAAGAGATTTTCATTTTCATTATCTCATGGTATTAATAAACGTATTCAAAACAGACGTTGATCACTATTTTTTCGGATTGCTAATAGACAAAAAAGAAAGGCAACCATTCGATAGCACGTATTTTTTCTATTGTTTAACTACAATGAAAGTGATCCACACTGACACTAGGCTTCGATAAACTAAACCCAAATCGCCCACCAAAGCGTCCATGACCGTCTTCCCTTTCTGGAGCAATCAATGGAACGGCGCAAAAACATTACAACCCGATTTGAACAAGCATGGCCTGACATGTTCTTGCCATGGGCTCAACACCAGAGATCAAAGCCGCCTTATGCACGCTTGTTTGATCACTTATGTTCCAAGATAGCGTCATTTTATGTAGCCGCACAACCCGCGCTTCTAAAACATTAATGGCCGATGATTTATGCTCCAAGCAGGTGAATGATTCGTATATGAATAAAAGCTCACCACCTACAAGCCCGATAGCTGGCCTTCGCTTAATACGGGGTTTACCCTTGGCAAGAATGCCCGAATCGACTATTTACGCAAAACAGCCGACATCAATCAGACATCGACCAAAATACTTATGACGTAATTGTGATCGATGAAAATGCTAATCCATTTAAAGAAGCACAGCAAAAAAGAGATCCAAGAAAACGATTCAACAAGATTAGATAAATTGCCATCAGACCAAAACAAGGTATTAGCAAAAAGTATACTTAGAGGGTAAAACCCATTTTAAAGAAGCCGCCGAAGAGTTATCGCTTCCACTGGCACAATTAAAGCCCCGCGTTCGTCTTCTTTACACAAACTCACTATATTACTTAAGAGTAGTTACCGATTGATTTAAACTAACCATCCATCGATAAAAATATTAACAGCACACGCGGCGGTCATTGCCTTTGGACATTCTTGGTTGTCTACGCATTTTAGAACGCTTGCCAAGTAATGCCAAACAGCCAAATTTTAGAAACTAAGAATGCTGGGGCTCGCCACCTTTGCATCAAGCAAAACAGAAAGTCGTCAGTTAAGTAATTGAAAGACAGCTCTTCAAGATACCTAGGCGAACACCTGTTCAAAAAGTTTGTCGATAATCCCAAAACCAACGCAAGATGCAGCCACAGCCCAGTGGACCGATTATAATTATCCCTAGCCAGCTTGCGCCATGTTCATTACAAAAGGTTACGACACCTTCACTGCTACGCTTATCACCTTCTTTTTAAAATTGCGACGCTTATAACGAAAGAAGTGGGACCACAAATTGCGCTAACAAAGTTAAAAGCAGTGCAACAGTATGCCAACTCATACTCACAACCGTAGATGAAATCACCTTTGGTTGTTAGAAGCCGCTTTTTCTGACGAGAGTGCGTTTTATCGACAAGTGACTTTATTAATCGCGACCGATTAGTCATAAGCATGGCCCTTCGTACTAAAGATCGAAGTATTTGCTTAACCGTGTTGGACGCACCAATTGAATTTACAGGTTGCTTCACCCGTCTTCTTTAACCCAATTCATTCGTCTTACCACCCGTACTCCCATTGTATAAAAGGAGCATGAGCAAGCCAACCCATAGCCAATATAGGTGCCACGATTTAGACGTTCGGCTTAGAAACAGCCAAATTTTTGTTGAAATTCTGTATAGTCCTTTGTTCAAATTAAAAAAACAAGGACTATTTTATCATGAGCAAACTAAGTAAGAAACAGCCGGCAGCCCGCTTCGAGACTCAGAATCCATTGAAAAGCAAAATGCAAGAAATTCCTTGCTCCGTTGGTGGGCAGGATTAGATAAAAATCAATTCAGTGTTAGCGTCAATCTCAGCTAACAGGGAATCACGCCAGTATATCTCTAGGGAATAGCAAAACGAAACCACGAGCAAGCTTAAAAAAAGTATTTGTATATCCAAAATACTCCACGCTATTTTCGTTTGGTACGCCAACCATAAATGCTGTTTTAAGCCCATCTGAAACCAAATAGGTTGCGAAAATTCAAATCATTTGTGCCACGACAATCTACAATGACATTCTTACGACACAGGAAAATATTATGCTACCGATTCTGATCCCCGCTCTTTTTTTTTCGCCCTAAGTGGCGTCGAGTTGTTTCACTCTATTATGCCGTAGCCATAGCTCTGCCTCTTGAAGGGTATCGAATGAAACCAATTTGGCCACCATCCAGTAAGGTATTACCCTATATTGTTCTGTGGAACTTTTTTTTACAAATTCGAAAAAGAAAAGACGAACCACACACCGCCCTGACTAGTTCGACGATGGCTACCACTCGCCCACCCTCCTAAAGCTCAATCTAATTCCCAATCACTATTATGCTGTCATATTTTCGCCATACAAAACGTCACGACTCTGTCATATTGGACGCTCTCTCTCACTAAGTAGGAAACTAAAATACTTATTAGAGCGAGCAACACTGTATTTACAAGAGTCGAGCAAAGATGCAGTAAATCTCCTCAGTTTTGTCGATAAAAGCCCATTTTATTACACGCCCTATCGTTAAGTGTTCTTAAAAACCGCTTATTCACGAAAATGAAGTAAACCAATTCCTGGCAAAAAAAACGACGGCTGTGTTTGGCTCGAATTTATTGAGCGTAACTGGATCCACTTCAAACTTTAGTACCAAGGAGTCAAGTTGATTCGCCGATAATTATCCCTCCAGTGCCGTTATTTGATGATCATCGCCAATCATCCTCTCGGTGCTTTAGACGGCTTGGCGGTTACTCCTGGACTCATTGGGAAATTTACGTCCGGATGTCAAAATCGTTCGCTTTAATGATCTGTTAATGGTTTGATTGTTTGAAAAAAAAAGCCTCGTTTTACCCGTCTTATTTAGGGAAAACGGCCGTCAGCAACTTAAAGCCATTATGAACTGTCTACACACATGAAGAAGCCGTTTGATCATTATTTTTTCCCGCTGCGAATGTCTCTATGTCCCCAAGTGGCGTTAAAAAGACCAACAGTGGAATCAGAACGACTTAAAACTGGCGCCAAAAAAAAAAACCAATAGTCCATTGCTACCGTACACATAGTGGCGCAATTCCATGTTGTTTTACACCCAGCCTCACTTTTGTATCGGCCTTCTGTCCACACTTCAACTTCCAACGAAAGTTTCGCCAAAAGAACCGTTAAAAAATTCCCATGGCAAGGTAGGCAAGCGAATTTCCGATCCAAGAATGGCTAAAGTATGCCACTTGAAGCACAAAGAAGAAAAATAAAAACTGTAAACGCCATCTGTACCGTTATTCGCCAAGGGAAAAAAAAAGCCCCCTGCTGAAAACAGAAAAAACGGTTGAACACCCACAGAATAGACAGCTAATACGACAAGAGACTTTAAACATCAGAGCCCACCGTTGATAGCACCAAAGACAACAAAACAGATTTACCTGTCAATACGACCCTAGTCGTTCACGATGAAAGAAATCCGGCGTTTACTGTGAAATTGCCTTTCTAATAGTCGCGAAGGCCACAGGAGACGTTCTGACCTACTGACTTAAATTCGACTCAGCACTATCGGCATTCTGGTTTTTTTATGCGGATGAAGAAGAATAGAAATAGTCGGAGCTTATTCGTATTGGCGAAGGTCGCACGCTACATGAAAGAAGAAAAAACCTATATAAAATATTACAGCGCAGAAACTGTTCCCAATTATTTCGTGTGATATGGAGCCTTACTTTGAACAAGGCATCGAACTAGGACGAAGCTTTATCCAACCCTAAATATTGCGGGCAAACGCAGCTTAGATATTTTTTAGGGATGCATGCGCTTATATCTAATCGCCATCCAGAAAATTACCTACATTGTTCGGCCCCGTGAGTTTGAGCAATAGCTACCCCACAAGTGGCCAAAAGATTCATAGTGCATTCTACCGATTGTATTTCCAGACCAAAGAAACACTTAGCCGCGCTCTTTTACGCCTTATCAGGTCAATACTGAGGCACCTACATCCATTATCACCCTGTTTAGTTGCAACAATTACGATTGAAGACTTCAGCGTTTTAAAGAACAACTCACCATTTTGGCCCAGGTGCCAACCGCGTTAAGCAATACAGTGATTATGTGAGTCTGGCGGAGTTCGCTTCTAGACTTTGGTTGTCGATTCAGACTTTGCTACTCTGGGACGGTAGTCCTGTAGACCTCAATACAGTCAAAGAAGCGAAAAAACAAACGCTACCGAGGGCACAAACGAATGTGAATCCACCTCTAGCTATTGCTAGTTCACGACCGTGGATCGTGCAGTGACAAACCATCGAGATGATGATGCTCATGGCTGAGCGTTTAAAAAGCAAGCCAGCATACACAATTTTAATAACCAGCATCACGCTCAATGCCAATGAGAAAACATCCCATTTGAATATCCATAAAAAACACCTTCTTTATATTGTTGGTGTTTTTGAGGAGAACATTTAAAACGCGTCTAATGTGAATTTTACGTCTTCAGGACTGTATTCATTTCGTAAGCCCAATAACAGGCATTAATACCCAATATATAGAGGCATTTTTACTCAAACCAAAAAGACGCTTAGACAGCAGCGTAATACGCTCTTTTATCGTAGATTAATCACTAGATAAATATGCGTTAAGTTTTGCCTGTTCTTTAATTAAAGAGTCGTTTCTTTAAACCCTCAGGCTTTTGCAGTACCTATATTTTTTGTCTGACACTAGTCCCATGGAGCTGAAAAATGATCGAGAAAACATATTAAAAAACCAAGCCAAATAATGCCCAAATTGAAATTGCCTATCAGCAGACATGTATCGAGTGACGGCCAGAACGTTTCGGTGTTTGGTGACTTAACAATTGGGCCTTCAGCGCACCCATACGCAAACAAAAGTCGGGCGTCTTTGCTTCTACCTTAAATCTAGAAATCGATCACACTTTACCAATTCCGGCTAGCCTTATGACAAACCATACTGCGCTTAAAACGATGACATTGCAGACGCCCTATGTACCTAGCCCTTTTAAGCCAAGATTTCAAACGGGATGTATTAAGCCTATAAAGCTCTCCTACGCCTCTTTTTTGTTTTCACTGTCAAAAAGAGGCGATTCTTCTGATCAAAAATCTTTTTTTTGACTGGCTATTCAACGCCATAAAGCCTCGTAAGCGTCGCTCTTCACGCCTCCTCTTGATACCGACTGCCCATTGCAGATCAAAAATGCTTACAATGTTTTTTCATTGAACGTACGTTAACAAAAAAAAAAATATAATATACCTCAGTCCATACAGAACATCGAAACAGACTAAACCGCAATAAGAAGGCACATCATGGCACATCAGCAGCAAATACCATTCACGGGCCGCTTACCATGCATCCACCAGCAGAAGCCACTTTGAAACCATTTAACCCGCCACAGGGAAGTGATGCCAACCGTTTAGCACGCCGTCAAGCCAGGCTAGATGCTGCTGTTGAATCCGGCCCGAAGAAGGGTCAAAAAAAAAAATCTGCCCACAATTGAGCCCTTTGAACGTGCCGTATCCTTTAAAAAAAGCAGCCGAAATACTGCGTTGAAAACAACGAAGTACTCGCACGTTAGAATAACTAGACACCGTTAAACCGCTTCAAGAAGCATTTGTGTCGACATGAAACAGGGCGCTTAGTCATTTGAATATTACGCAGCCTAACCGATAAATACAAGGCAATACAAGACCTTGCAAACGGCAAATTTTTCTTACACTCGTCGCCGAAGCCTTTAAGCGTTTCGCTGGGCATCGGCCGTGAAAACTACCCTGATTCCAAATCGCCATGTTGGAAATTCTGGCCCTGCCGCTGGCCCTTCTGGCAAACGCGATTTGATTTTCAAAAACCTTTCAAAAGAAACGCCTTTAACGCTTCTTAAATTAGCCGAAATCTACCACACAAGCCCGGGGTTTTTTTTTAAACCCCCCAGATGGCGTGTTTAACCGTGATTTCAATTATGTCGTACAGGTAAAAATTGAATTCACGCTCACCCAGGCATCGACAAAGTCTCTTTCACTGGTGAAGTAGGTAACAGCAAAAAATTTCCATGGCTGTCATGCGCACAGTCTCCTAAAAAAGATGTGACATGAACTGGCGAAAAATCGCCTATGATCATCCTCCAGACCCAGCCCCGTGGACCAAGCTGTCTCCAGCGATGTGGCGAACTTCTACACCACAAGGTAAGTTTGCACCCAACGGCACCACCGCGTATTCGTTCACGCAAGACATCATGGACGCTTGGTTTCACCAAAGAATTAAAATAAAAACTCGCACTTGATAGCCATGATCGATTGCACCCAATGGACATCGAAACACAAGTAGGCCGCTTTGATTTCGAAAGACCACATGCCACAAGTATCCGGTTACATCAGGCGGCCAAAAGACGCGGGTTGCAAACCTTGCTTTTGGCGGTTACCAAGTCACTGAAAATGCTTAGACAAAGAACGCTTTTTGTTGCGCCACACGTTTACTGATGCACCAGACGATATGCCACCAAGACAAGACGAATCTCGGTTCCTGTAAATGTCGGTCTTAGCTTCACCGATGATGAAGACGAAGTAATTCAAGCGTGCAAATGATTACCAAGTGTGGTTTGGCTGCTTGGCGTCTTCACGAAAGACTTCGCTCCGCCACAACCGTTCATTGAAGTCAAATGCAGCCGGTATTTGTTGGATAAACCATCGGCTCTTCCCCTGCAAAATGCCGTAGGCGATTACAAAGAGTCTGTGTTGGCCGCTGAAAATGCATCCGATACGTTATACCACTACACACAAAACAAGAGCGTTTTTTTTTGACCTAAAACTACATTCAAAAACCTTACTAAGCAGACTCACCATGACAATCGAAACATACGATACGATTATCGTTGGCTGCTGCTCTGCTGGGTGTTCTGTATTGCAGACCGCTAACAGAGATGGCCAGAAGAACAAACGTTCTACTATTTTAGAAAGGCGGTCGATAAAAGCATCTTTTATCCAGTGCCAACCGCTTTGTCTTACCGATGAACTCAATAAATACGCTTGCAGTTCATGTTACTGACAAAGAGCCAGCGTCTGGATATATCGCGAAAATGCATTGCCCACGCTGTTTTAAAGTTATTGGCGGCTCTTCTTCCATCAATTGATTGCGTCTATGTTCGCGGCCCCACGCGTCACTTTGACCAATGGCCGAAGAGAAAAAACGTGCAGCGGATTGGAATTACCAAACCCTGCTTACCTTACTTTTAAGAAGCAGAATCGTGAAAGCCGGCGCAACACTTATCGCGGCGGCGAAGGCCCCTCTTGTCGACCAACAAACGCAAACGACATGACCTACAACCCACTGATCAAGCATATTGATTGTCAGGTAACCAAGCAGGTACGGCAAACAACGGATTACAAGGCCATCGCAAGAAGTTTGGCCAATGCACATGACAGTGGAAAAAAAATGGTGACGGGCGTCTACGTTCAACGCTATTTTTACGTCGTGCTATGCAAACGCCCTAAACCTAACACTGAAAAACTGACTACTGAGCCACAAAAGTCTTATTTGAAGAACAAACCGCTGAAGGCAAAAAAAAAGCCGTTGTATTGAGTTCATAAGGAAGAGGTCAAGTCAGTCAAGTGTATGCCAGCAAAGAATTCTTTTGTCAGCAGGTTTCCAGTTGGCTCACCCACAGTTATGCAACTGTCTGGTGTGGCGTCCAAAAACGTTTTAGAAAAAGCGTGTCCCCCGGTACATTGAACTGCCTGTGTCGGGGGAAAACTTACAAGATCACTTGGAAGTCTACTCCAATACGATGTAAGCAACCAGTAACGCTACAAATGGCAAAACTGGACTTGATCAGCAAAAGCTTAATCCGGCACAATCGCTGATCTTTAATTTAAAAGCGGTTTGGGCAGACCCAACATTTTTGAATCTTTGTTATTCGTTCCGTGCGTGGCTTGAAATGGCCAACATTCAAATACCACTTTCTTGCCACCGCTATGCGTTACCGTGCCAAGAGCTGCGGTTTTGATGGTCATGGTTTCCAAGTCCACGTTGGACCAAACAAGCCAGAGAAGCCGTGGTAAATTGGGGATTGAAATCCGCAGAAACTCAGCAAGCCAAACCACGCATTTCTGTTCAATTACATTTCAACCGAAACAGATAAGCAAGATTGGCGCAATACCATTCGTCTTACTCTTGAAGTGCTTGAGCAAATCCGCATTGATATGTACCCGTTGGCGAAGAGATTCACCCGGCATCAATATCAAAGTGATAAAAAGACATCGACCAATGGGTTAAAAGAAAACTTAGAGAGTGCTTACCACCCGTCTTTACGTAAACATGGCAGGCCCGATAGCGATCCGATGGCGGTTGTTTGAACGACGCTGCCCAAGTTCGTGGCATTTACAACCTGCGTGTAGTGGATTCGTCAAATTTTCCCGACGTATCACCCAACTGGTAAACATTGAACGCACCGACTAATCATGGTGGCAGAAAAAAAAAAAGCGGCAGAATATGATTCTGGAAAAGACGCGTTAACCAAGCCTAGCCTGCCTGTTTTTGGATGTCATCCAGGAAACGAAACAAAAACACCTGCTAATTAAACTGCTTTTAAAACGTTTCAAATAAAAAACCCCAGGTGATATTCACTCCACCTTGGTTTTTATGGCTAATATCGAGTGTTATTGATCTCTTCACGAAAGCGACTTAATGATTTTTTCTAAATCCGCGACAGTTTTGCCATTCTCTTCACTGTGATTTTGATATTCATAAATGCTTGCTCACTCCTAGACATGCTTCCTTACCCCTTCAACATTATTGCTTGATCTCATTGCAACACTGCCTTGCTTCCTCAGAGGCGCTTGAGACCTTTCCATCCATGTTACTCACATGTCCACGTAGTAGAGCTTCATTAAGTGAGTTAGCCGTATGTGGCGGTTAATCGCCGGACAACCCTTGAGCATATCTCCACACAAGAATGAATACTTTTGAGCAGCGGGACGCTTCCATTTGCAAACTGCGGAAATAATGCTTCCCGATTTTGCTCCGTCTCTTTGTGTATTAGACGCGGAGTCCTCGGACTTCGATCAGCAACAACGGCAAAGCTAACCTTCGACCTATTCTCCTGGCCCGGCGGCTTCAATAGCATCATCAGGCCAGAGATTTGTTTGATCTGAAAATACCTTGAATAGTAGAAACGACATTGGTATTTCTTCCAGTTGCGTTTATTCAGTTTATCCACTTCTCTCTTGCTTACGAAACCTCTTCCGACCACTTCGCCATGTCTTTCACAGCGATCAAGTTCTTCTTCTATCATTAACACTTGTTTTGCTTCACCAGCAGCGCTAGTGGCATTCTAAAATGTACGAGCCAACTTCTGTTACAGAAATGACCATTTGCTGAAATAGCATTTCCCAATCCTCAGTCGTACTACCTGCTGAGATTTGAATATTAGCACTGGCTGTTTCAGGAAATTTCTGCCAATTTATATGAAGACTCACCGGACTGTTGAACATCGCACTGCTTTTCACCTGGCCTAATACAGCTGATTTAAAGTTTTCCCGACATCGTTACGCATCGCACCATAAATACTAGAGGCGAGCTTTGTTGTTATAAAACTCAATAGACAAATCACCGGCAGGCTATTTTTTTCTGGCGATTAGACTGCATTTTCTTTTAGCTTCTCACCCAGAGGCGCCCAAAAATACTACGAGCGAACCAAAGTGCAATAAAGCGATCGCAAACAAGGCAATAATCAAGGCACAAGCCAAAATTAACCCAATAATTCAGACTATGCACCACTGGGCTTAACGCTTTTCATCCTCCGCCATTTTCCGCGACCAAACCAATCCCACTTTCCAAACCTTTGTTATTCAAAGTGCGGGCTATAAGAAGACCAAATACAGGAAATTGCCCCTTTGTAGTTTTCAATCATTTCTATTGGCAATAACCCTTGCTGGCTCTTGCACAAAACAACCGTATTCCAAAACACTGCCTTCTTTTTTGGTTTTCTTAAAAAAGGACGCTAAGAACAGAATGGTTTTTTCTGGCAATTTTCCAAGTTTTAAAAGGATGTTCCAAGGAAAACGGCATCTTTGCCGTCCATAAACCAATTTTCATCCCTCTTCTTCCCCTGGT
>Ga0163217_1023308_pt1 | contig 11266 bp, 7 predicted proteins | sample SynspAceP_FD_185933 | JGI IMG/M metagenome (GOLD analysis project Ga0163217, IMG submission 185933) | Saline lake microbial communities from Ace Lake in Antarctica - Synechococcus sp. Ace-P (PacBio error correction) | ecosystem: Environmental > Aquatic > Non-marine Saline and Alkaline > Saline ... | reverse complement strand
GACATCTAATTAGGCCAATTGGTTACTGCTCATGTGAATGTGTATGAATACAATTTTATCTGGGCAAACTATTTATGATTTACAAGCCCTTTTGTATTAGACGTGCAAGCTATCTCGATCTACTTTTTTTACCGTTGTACCTTTAGTTGGCTATACCTGATTCATCAATTAACACCATTTAGATCTGTCCTAAGATTTATTCCATTATTCCAATCTGGTTATGTAATCGGTTAACTCCCTGTATAAGGATTTGTTCTATTTTCGAACATAATGCTTTTATTTTATTGCTTACATGAAACCGTCTGCCAATTGTTTTGTAGGGTGACAATAATAAAGATTTTTCGATACCCTTTTTCATTGGACAAGTGTATATATCTTCTTCTTAAATACCAGAAAATATTTTTATTTCCGCTTTGATTACCAATATAATTTCACCTTTGTCTTCTCTTTCTTGCGCGTGCCAAAATTCCAACTACCTCCCTTGTTACGCCATTTTTATATCCAGCAAGCTGTATGGCATCTTTGCCGTATATAATTGTTAGTTGATTGTTGCATGATCCCAAAAGCATTTCGGATATCACTCTAGTTTAGAACGTATATACAGATTCCAAACCTTATGGCTTGCCAAATATCATCCATAATATATCCCCCTGGGCTGGATTTTAGCATCAGTCCTCCATATATTATGATTTTGTAAGATTTCTGGACTTTATGTGGTTTGGAGAGAATGCCATTACGAATATGTCTAATTTTTCTGTATGTGCGTTTGTAATTTATTGTCCAAACCATTCCTTATTTTTAGAAACGATGGCAGATTGTGAGCGCCGGAATAGGCGACAATATTAAGTTTGGCAATTTTTTTCTCCTTAAATGCATTATTTAATATTACATAGCTTATCCTCATAGGATGTTGCCATAGGCTTCTCCACACAACATGTTTCCTTTTGGGCTTTTCTGTGCCTATCCATTTTATTTTTTTTTTTGTTTGTTTTGTGATTCTTAATTATTGGTATGTGTTATCTTTATTGTGAGTTTTTTTTTTTTTTTGTTTTTGTGTTGTTTTGCTGTTTATATTTATATAACTGCATTCCACTTCTTCTGTGATTTTCCTATATAAATTTGTTTTTAAAGTTTTCTTTCCGTTCATCTTCTTCATTATAAAATTTTTTAGAATATCTGCCTATTGTGTGCTTGTTTGTGTCTGATTACGTCCCTTTCTGTCTTTTTTTTCTTAATCTTCATCCCTTTGCTTAGCGCTTATTATCTTTTTGTCTTACTATATGTGAATAATTTATCTCCTTTTTATTGTGATTTATTTGTGTTTTTGTTTTTGTTTTATATGTGGGTCAATCTTTTTAACCCTTGTTTATGACCGCTTCTCGCTATTTGTTTTTTTATCCATTTTGATTTTCTTTCCCAATCGAATGGGCTTGTTTGTTTTTTTTTTTGTTTTTTTTTTGTGCTTGGTTGGGTTTTATTATGCAAATTTCTTCGATTAATTTGGAAATATGCTATTCGGACTTCTAGTCTAATTGCTTCTGATTAAATAATAGATTAAATAGTTTGAGGTGCTAGTAAACTTTATTGAACTTGTTTTTTTGTTATTCCGTTTTACTGCTTTACAGCAATCCTCTTAGAAAATTTTTCGAAAGAATATTATTCTCTATATTCTTTTTATTTACAAATTAAAGATTTCTTAATTTTATAAGAGTGTTATTTTAGTCGGTGTTCCTTGAGTTTGTTTTAATTTAAAAAGCGGTTGATTAATAAACTTTCCTTCTTTCAATATTTTATTAAAACATTCTTGTAAGTCTGGTCTTCTTGATGTTGCGATTAGTTGTATAAGGCTATGTTGTTTGATTATAGGCCTTTGATCTTGTGATGCTATTGATGATGTATTTATTATTGAGTTTTGAGTGTTAACGAGTCTTGTTTGGCATGGTAAAGGTATTTGAAAAGGTTTTTTTGAAATAGTATAGGGATATGTTAGTTGTTCATTTAATGTTATTGTTTTTTGAGTTGTTTTTTTTCGCATTAATACTGAGTGTGGGTTGGGGTTTTAGATTTGCCGTGTGCCTAATTGCGTGATTTGAAGAGAATTTGTCGTGACAATATTCAAAATTAGTTTTTTTTTTTTTTTATGTTAATTTACTTAATACCCAGGATTTGTATCTTAAGGTTTAGAGTTGTGATGGGTAGGGCTTGTTTGTTTTTGCTATCCCTTATGTCTTTTTTTTTTGGATTTGTTTTGAATGAATATCGTTGTTAATCTGGTTGTGGCCTTTTTATTTCCTTGCCTGAGTTTGTGGTTTCTGCTTTTTTGTTTTTGTGGTGTAATATATTTTTGTTTAATTTTTTGTGTTCGTTTGAGTGAATTTTGTTTATTTCTTCTTGTGCCCATTCCACTCGTTTGCTTTTTAAAACCTAATATTTCCGTTATCAGGGTGTTATGGCTGTATGATGCGTCAACCAGCTGATTTTTATATTAAAGTTGGAATTCTCGTGTATTGCTGAGGCGGAAATAGTGTGGTTGGTGATTAACTACAGCTATGTGAACGATTGAACTGGCGAGACCATTTGCGCCTAAGAGGATATCATGCAGATATTGATGGGAAAATTCCGTATACCGGGTCAAATACGAAGAATAGAAATACGAACTACTTTAGCCTTATGGGGAAATAAGCCAGATTAAGTTCCACAAGAAAATATCCAGAGAACCTGTCCTTTACCGATCCAAGGTAAAGGAGATTGCCTTCGCAAACCAGAGAGAAGTGCTTCTTTCATTGGGCATTATGATTCCTAAATAATACTAAATAATAAAGTCAGATTCGGATATACGCGTTTCCGTTAGTTAGTTAAGTTGGCAACAGATACAGCATTTATTATTCGAATTGTATTTTAATTATTGATGTAATTGATAATGCATTCCTATAAACAGAAAATCGTGCTCGGATATTAGTCTACAAGTAGACACTAGGGCCACCAATGAAAGTGGAAGATAGAAGAGCATTCTTCTTATAGAAGTGTAGACTACCGCAGGGAAATTTTCAATCGCCCTTGATTACAGTGGCCTAGTCGCTTTACTCAGTTGTATGTGCGATTGGGCTAATACTCGAAGTTAAACGAGTCTTAAAGCACGTTTCTTAACTTCAACTTATATGGATGCTTTACCAATCCTAACAATTTACCTCAATTTTGCGAAAAAGTGGAAAATAATATATTTAGTATAGTTTTATAGAAAATGTTGCATTTTGACCGTATAATTATACAAACTTAATCTTTTGAAAGACTGATTTATCAGGCAGTAGAGATGTCCTTCATAACCGTTTTATTAGTTATTATACCTTTATACATCTTTAATATGAATCTAAAATTGTATTTACGTTTATACTGAGTTGTTGGTTAGTACACTGAACGTGTTTGCTCACGATCCGCGTAGTACTTAAAAAAGTGCATTTAGACGTAAAAAATCTCGAAGGATGGGTTGCTCCTGAAAACATATACTGTGGACTGTGGACTGAATGGCATTATTAACGCGCAAAAGTGGCCGTGACTGATAAAAAGTGATCCTATTATTATGGACGATAAGGAAGTGTATACCGATTGTGAATAGATAACCGACTTCAAATACGAGGAAGTACTTATAGATTACAGAATCTTCATTAGGGTACGTTATACACAGGAGACAGAACAATATGTATTTCTGGTTCCTTTAAACGAGGATCATGACCCGCTCTCCTATATTCTTGAAAGGGTTATCTGGGGGTAGAGCTCTTAACGTTAAAGGACATCCTAGAAGCCTAGAGATCTGAATAGCTATAAATGTGATATGCATATGGCCTTGTGATTATAGTTTGGCTCAACGGCTAAAGCACGTGATGAGGGCTACACCTCGGACAATTATGTTTAAAACTGGGTCCCATAGGTTACAACTTCATCCTCAAGATCACAGAGATGAACACCATGCTCTCGAAGATATCAAAATGTGAAAAATTGTAGGATTAATTCAGGAATTAAATAAGGGTATTAAATTTCCTAATGCATGAGAATATCGATTCTTAAAAATGCGGATGAATACGAAATCATTAACTGCTTATAACTTTTTTTATGCGCTATAGGCCCTGTTCCTGTTGGTATGTATCCGTGCAACAGGCAAAGATCTGCATAAACCGCAGATAGCAACTGCTGCGCCCAAAGCTTGGAAATATAAAGAATAAAACTAGTCCGTATATGACCAAGATAAAAAAGAGAGATGTCTGTCTTAGTTGATGGTAAAGTCTGTTACCTCTATATTTTATCCCACCCAACATTATGAAAAAGCCATGACTAGTACCCACTGTATAACCCAAGAACTAAAATTACTAAGAAAATTATCCCTTGAACCGTCTGTGGTAAAAGTAACCAATTCCGCTATCACGTAGGGGAGTTTAAATATGGAGATGTTAATGGATTGGAGTTTTGTGAAACAATTCAGTATTCCATAATAAATAGAAAAAAAGGTGATAACTATGGTGGACTATAGTTGTGTCACCAAGAAATTTTACCATGGAAGACGCAAATGAGAATCATCGTCTAAAGTGTGCTATGGATTTGGATTATCGGGTGCCTAAGAAAAGTTTTATTAAAAGAAAATACCACTTGTCTTAGGGTTCGATCACGAGTCAGATATTCCATTGATCGCCTATTTCACCAATCCTTGCGGTGCTGCGCCGAACGAAAAAGTAGTGATTTTAAGACAAGTAAAGAGGAGTACTTGGGTGATTTAGTGTAACGCGTGAATTGGACATCCCTCTAAAACAAACCGATATTTTACCGTTCCAAATGGGAATCCCTACCTGGTTTTGAGTTCCTTAGTCCTTAAACAACGGAAGTTGTTAACGGGAAACTGTATTTATTTAATAGTGAAAATATTGAGGAGACTGATGTGTTGGGTTGGATAAAAGAGACTGTGTGTAAAGTTTAGAGAGTGTCCAACATAGCGATGAAAAAATTTTCACTGTCTATTTTTAGACCCATACGTCATAATGCCGGTATCGCTACCTTGGATTGGCATACTCGGTGGCTACGGTCTTTTGCTGCCGTATTATCCCTTAGGACTAGGATAGCTTTAGTGACTGGTAATGGAACTTTGAAACCTACCCTCAATATAGGGTGAAGATGTTAACCTTTAAGCATTCGAATTGTGTGTTGGTAGGTCCAGCAAGACTTGGCCTGAAGGGGCTGATTCTAGATCGAGTTCGCCCAATTTTCCAAGCTATTAACCAATATTTAAACCATCATTATTATTATAAATATAACATATATTTATTTTATTAAATCGTAGTTATGGGCAACCGAAGAATTTATCAAAAAAAAACCTACCCTGCAAGTACAGTTTGTTTTGTGAGCATCTGCATTGTCAGCCAAAATCATATGGGAGAGATTATTATTATTTTCCAATATGTCGGTTAATTCTGTTGATCTGATGGTGCGTTAAGAGGGCCGTGTTGATAGTAATTTATTGGATCAATTTGTTCTCTAACCGATGTACAAGATGAGTGAGAATTAAAACGTTGTTTGGACGTGGACGCTTCAGTTTTGAGCGTAAAAGTGTACATTAACTGCCCAAAAAAAACCAAAAGGCAACAAGCCAGCACGGAAGAAGATATGCGCTGTATGTTTCGCGAGACAAGGATAATATAGCGCCGTGTGTAGTTAGTGTATAGCAGTCCCAATCATTGGGCATGCCACTAAGCCACCATCTGGGGCCTGTCAAGCTGGAAGAACTGTTATATGTAAAAAACCTAGTTCACTATAATGTAGGAAGTAGGAAAATGTTGAGGGCGGGCAAGAAGAATTATAATTAGAGTGTCCAGTCGGGATTTCAATAAAGTCATCTATAAGCAATGTGTTATGCAGGCCTATGCGATTCTTACACAATGGCGGGTAGTTGCGATTGTTTATTCCGTTTCTTAGATGTATGTTTTAAAGCCCTATTGATTCCTTCGAATTTCCCCATGGATAAGCGTTTCACCGCCATCTTTTGATAAAACTATGTTATCTTGGCTAGGCCCAGCCTCTTATAGACTCTTATAATGAAAAGAAAAGGATACTACAATTGGCTATTGGCATTGGGCGTACATTTGGTCAACGGATGTTTGACACTGGTAATCTAAGGCCCACACCAATTGATATTGTCACGATGCGACTGAAACAAAAAAAGTAAGCCCTGTAAAAATTACATTTCTCTTTATTGGTAGGATTTTGGATGTTCTCCCCAAGAATGTTTCACAAGATAAACCATGATCCGAACACACAAAACTTTCCGTATTTGGAATATTGAAGATGCAAGAGTGTTGGAATTTGAAAATCCCGTGGCAGTATACCAACCCATGAGTGGCAAAATTGTGGCATTTCAAAATTGGCAATATGTTTTATGTACAGAAGATGGTGAAGTAATTATGGTTCTACTTGAATAGGCATACAAAGGTTAAGGAAAACATTAACCCTTTTCAGTTCTGAAATGGCTGGTAGCGCTGCAGTTTGGTAGGATATACTTCATTTTACCGCACCAATTTTAGCTTACGGACATTATGGAAACTTTATGACGGGATGTCCGCTCTGGAAATCGACTTGATTAGAATTGCGATGTTTGAAAAAGGACAATGTGCCACTTGCTGCCACTAAGTAGCAATAGGGCTAGCAAGCTGGAGACACCCTAAATTTAAATGGAGTTTGAAAAGTTTATAGGTAATGAAGAAGCAGATTTTAATGTCTTTACCAGAAAATATAGATAGTCCAGTATTAATAGTTCCGGAAAACGTATATATATACTTACCGTGATAATAGCTTTGTGAATTGTTAAATATTCCATCAATGGGAGTTAGATGTATTAATAATTATAAAACCCGATGTTAGCTGGAATTGTCCATACATCGGGTTTAGTTTTTGTACACTTTTTTTAATAGCTATCATTATTCTAAAAACTAAAAGTGTTGCCCCAAGGAGGAAATTGATTCGGATGAGGTATAGTATACCAGCACCTTCAATGTAGTAACCGGTTATCTGGCCATCCAGAATTATGTAAAAATAAAAAATAAAAAGAAATAAATCATCATCAAATTAAAAAGTATAAAAGTATCGTTTGACCACATTACAATGAATCAAAAAATATTATGACCAATCCAGAAGCATCCAAATACGCTTATAAAGCTATTTATTTATTTTCATATTGCACGTTAAATCTGGTTGGGAATACGAATCCAACTTAAGCTCTCTGAATCAATTATTGCTCCATTGTATTTGCTCCCCTAACAATTTGTCCAACAGACAGGAATGCACATTTTCTTAGTTGGTAGGTTAAAAACATTTCCCCACAATAAGTAGCTGGCGAAAAATAATTATGGGTATCACCAATTCTTCAAATTCACCATCACGCTTGGAACACAAAAACCTGTATCCTATTATCTCACTCAATGCAAAGTATTGGGCCGTACTTTAAATTATTTCCAAAGCTTATAGTGGCATCCTACTTCTAAGAACTCTAAGCGATTAACTATCACCCCACATTTATAGTCGCGGCAAAGAGCGCCAACATCGTTTAAGTTTCCCCCGTGAGTACAGTTGAGTCTATAGCGCATATAATACACGTTGGTATTCAGCTGTATATCCGCAGAGACGTACCGCCACCCCAAGCTTTCATTAGTCGTTTCCAACTTCTCCGGCTTGGCTGCACTTCATAATCGTTTCTATTGGGTTCTCGATTAAGCTCTGCATAAGACAGATTTAAAAAATATTATTGGTATTTAAATCATAGTAAAAACCCCAACCTTTGGCGTTAAAAAATTAAGGTATCATTCTACCAACCCAGTGTTTCCCGTTGCCTTATAACCTATTGTCCGGTACTGTAAATCTCCAAAGCGCTCCCATTGGTCGCTGAACTGAAGTTTGCCTAGCAAAGACATGAGGTCCGTTTTTTGTGGAACTGTTATCATAATAATCCTGTCTTCGTAATCCCTATTGTTGAAAAACGGGCCCATAATAATTTCTCCAAAATGCTTCCTTCATATTTGTTTCCAAACCCCTCCTCCAAGGAATAAATTTAATATTATTCAGGACTATTAGTACGGAAAAAGTGGTCCCCATAAAAAAATTCATTGTCCAACCAGCGTCTTCTTATAAGATCGTCTTATGCCACTTCTTCCCCCATTCTACCATTATGGGCTCAATCCATAGCTATAAAGTATTCGTCTTCCTTATTTACTGCCTCAAAAACCCCGCTTCCTGTAATAATGCAAAAGCCAAATTCGTATTCCAATCGGCTATTTGCTCGTTCCAGTGTATTGAAAATTTGCTTATAATTATCCACCTCTTATCGTAGAACTGGGGTATTTCCATTTTTCATCGGTATTAGATTCCTGGCAGATTAAAGTTCTATTCAGATTCCAGGGTTTCCAGCATCTATACCGTTCCACGCCTGGTAAGAACCCATGGCCACCAAACAACAATGGCGTTTATCAAGGTATTGTCATCAACATTATAATCCTTCAAAAAATAAGAATCAAGCTGAAGGAAGCCTGTCAATCATAAACCCATCAGAAATTATTCTAGACAAATCGTCCCGCTATTTCTACCATTGATCGGTTGAGCAAGCCCGTGCTAAATTCAAATTGTTCCAAGTGTCCAAAGCTACCCATGAGGATGAAAATTTGGACGCAGGGCCTCGTTGAAATGAACATCTCACAAATTTAAGCTGCCCCAAAAGCTCCAATCCAGTTGTTGATGTGCCAACCCCTCGTTGTAATTGTAAAACTCTCTGTGAAGAAGCGAAAGTCGGCATATTTACCCAAAAAGAAACCCATTGAAGATTTCCGAATCGTTGTAAGGGATACCATTAATGGACGTTTACTCTTGATCCGTCCACTACCTCTAACACGAAACCCGTGTAACCCAAACACCTTGCCCCGCATCGAAGTAGGTTACCACTGAAGGTAAAAAAAATTCATTAAGATAGAATATCCTTCCTTAAAATCCTAGCTTGATCTGCTCTTGGTCAAGTTTTGAGAGGTTACCGGTACTGCTTGGTTACACCTAACAGCGGATACCAATACCGTCATCCAGGCAATTTCTTTACCTTTCCAAAAGAATCTTTGGGTTTCTCTGCCAAAGCCGAAAGTTGCATTCGCAAAAATAAAAGCGACCGTTGAACATAGTTTTCATCCGTAATACATTGTTACAATAAAAGCTATTATCTTGTTAAAAATTTGATTTTTGTTTTTTCCCGATAACATAATTGTATTCGAAATAAAACGTTGAAATTCCAAAACGACCGATTTTCGATCCCTTGCAGCATACTCTGCCCAGTTCTTGGGTATAATTCTCAGCCTGACTTAACAAAGCACCCTTTGAGACGGGCGCAAATTTTACATTACGACAAATCTAATTTCATAGTAAAAATGATAAATAATTAACTTTATTTGTAGGCCCATTAGAACCTGAAATACGTACTTTAGAATAGTACCTGGCTAATACGCTATGATGAACAAAACCAAAAATCAAATCACCATTAAAATTAATATTCAGCTACTTAATGCTGGGGACTTGACCCTAGTGGTGGCTATTTTAATTTACGAAATAAAGTTTTGGTGTCTACCGATACGGCTCTTGAAAACGATATTAAAACTACTTTTAAAAAACAGGTTCCTTACTTACAGAATGTATGAGCAGAAAAGTCTTTCCAAATTAGCGCTTCAGAAAAAAGACTCCCAAAGTTTTACGCCTATGCCCAAAAAATTGATTCCCATTTTGTTACCATGATTCCCTTTAAAATTATTACCAATATTGACTACATAAAAATTATTGTGGACAGTGTGCAAGACTTCTTAAAAAAGGTGTTCAACAGCAACGAGCTCCTGAGATTTAAAAAAGAAAAAAAAAACGAATCCCAATAGTCATAGACCAATGCATTTAAAAGAAATTTAGTAAATAGAGGAATCTCTTGGAAAAATAACTCCGGAAAGCTTAAATCCAAATTATGCAAACCCTTACCTTCGATAACACAATGAAATACTATAAAAAAAATGGGGCCGAATATCTGAGTGAAAATGTTGCCAAAAGACACTAAAGTAACATTTCCAGTTCACAAAGGGAATTCGTGTTAACCGTCCAAATCACTTTTACCGAGCCAAAACAGAGTTAACACCAAAACCTCCTTCTGTAGCGCAGAAAGGGAATTACCAATTAAGTAGGGCCGATGGGGTTGGAAATCTCCCACCAATTGCGCAGTATTATTTCGGCCTTTTGAGCAGAGGTTATCACAAAAATCCGTACTAATGACAACCTCAATATAAAACAAAACCGCTCTATAAGAGAAAGCATTCGCCTGCTTGTTTTGCCCAGCTTACTTTTGCCTGCTATAGTGGGGTATTACTTTTGGATTACCAAAGATTATTGGAAGGTCCAATTCTTATATCAGGCATGACAATAGAAAAGGAAAAAAAGATTTTTTTCTGAAATCACTTTAAAAATAGGGAACAGTTGAATTTGTCTACGTAAGCCTATGACCTGCGCACCCATTGAATACTATTACCGTTATTCCGAACTTTAGAAACTACTGACTTACGTGTAAGACAGGTTCCGTATTTAAAAAAAAGTAAAATCAGCATTTCTTAAAATATGGGATAGGCTTTGGTCAACCGATCTATTGGATTTTTCTAAACTTTAGATAGCTGAAAATTAAAAGTATGACAAGACCGCTTTTATTCTCTCTACCTAAAATTTTAGGGAAACTGCGAAATACCCTTAAGGGAAATTAAATTCCAAAAAAAACCTTTATAGAAACTTATTGTAAATATTGGCGACCAATTGTGGAAAACACGTTATTTTAGGTGAAGATCCATAGGTAAGGGTACAAATTTTGTGACCAAACCTTATCGTTCCGCTATATGCTCTATAAATTTACCAATAAAAAGAAAGGGGTTTTATAGAAGTAGAAGTGTTTTTATTGTAGTAAGGACCAAACGGAAAGAGTTATCATAGACGTTTTCTTATTAAGTTCCGATTCGGGATTATTTGGCGCATTAAAATAAGGAGATAAAAAACTAAGAAAACACATTTTTTAAGAGTTTACCCAAAGCGAGGGACAATACGATAAAAGAAAAAAAAACGGCTGGTATGGCTATATTCTAGGTTTTTTGATGATTTTTGTTGTCCCCAATTCTAAAAAAAAAAAAAAAAAAAAAACCTTTTTCCCCAAAACCCTAAAAATAAATCTTCCCTTCTCCGGTGC
>Ga0163217_1098590_pt1 | contig 11267 bp, 15 predicted proteins | sample SynspAceP_FD_185933 | JGI IMG/M metagenome (GOLD analysis project Ga0163217, IMG submission 185933) | Saline lake microbial communities from Ace Lake in Antarctica - Synechococcus sp. Ace-P (PacBio error correction) | ecosystem: Environmental > Aquatic > Non-marine Saline and Alkaline > Saline ... | reverse complement strand
GACCGCCGCGATTGACGCCGGTGGAATTTTCCGCGCCGCAATGAATATACCCGCAAGGCCACCCGGCCGCCGCGGCTGCCGCGGCTTCAATGATCGTCAAGCCGGCCAACGCCACCCGTACACCGCATTGCTCTGGCGAACTGGCCGATGAGGCGGGTATTCGCCAGGCGTTGTTCAATGTGGTTACCCGCAAAAATCGCAGCATGATCGGCGAGATTCCTGACCGGCAGCCGGTTGGTGCGCAAAACTGGAGCTTCACCGGCTCGACCGAAGTGGGCGCAAGCTGATGGCGCAAATGCGCCGGGGGGGGGGGGGGGGGGGGGGGGGGGGGGGGGGGGGGGGGGGGGGGGGGGGGGGGGGGGGGGGGGGGGGGGGGGGGGGGGGGGGGGGGGGGGGGGGGGGGGGTGATATTTCAGGAAAGTCTCCCTGGAGCTTGGCGGTAACGCACCCTTTATTCGTGTTTGATGACGCGGATGTCTGAGCGTGCGGTGGAAGGGCGATGAATCTTGCAAGTTTCCGCAATACCGGGCAGACCTGCGTCTGACGCCAACGTTTTCTAGTCGCAGTCGGGCATTCATGACCAGTTCGCTCCAGACTCCCGAGGCCATGGGCAACGCTTCAAAGTGGGGATGGATTTTGCGAGGGTGTACGCAGTCGGCTGATCATCCATGCGGCGGTGGAAAAGGTTCAAACGGCATTATGGAGGATGCCTTGAAGCAAGGGGGCAGAGCACGTCGCGGGCCCGGCGCCGGAGGCAAACAGGGGAATTTTGTGCCGCCGGTTACTGATTTTCACGGGCGTTACCGCCGACATGGAGTTGTTGCCATGACAGAAACCCTTCGGGCCCGCTGGCCCGCGGTGATCAAGTTCGACACCGAGAGCAGGCGCATGAAAATTGCCAACGATTACCCCCTATGGTCTTTGCCGCGTATTCTACAGCCGCGACATTTCACCGGGCTCTGGCGTGTCGCTGATTGCCTTGAAGCGGGCATCATGGCGTCAATGAGGTTTGCGGTGTCCAATGCCACTCGCCCTTTGGGCGGGGTCAAGGCGTCCGAGTCTCGGCGTGAAGGTTAGCGCCAGGGTCTGGGACGAGTATACCGAGTGAAGTACCTGTGTATGGGCGCGGGAGTGTTTCATTGAACCGAGACTCAAAAACAGGCAAGAATCGCCCTGATGCCGGGCGATGGTATCGGCGGGAATCATGGCAAGAACGAGTGCGCTTTGCTTGAGGTGCTGCGCGAGCAGGATAAACCTGACGTCACCTGGAATTCCCTGGATTTGGCGAGCACGGCATGGCACGATTCAACACGGGCAGATGATGCCGTACGACGCGATGGCAGCAGGTGCGCCAGTATGACGCGCTTGTTGCTGGGCGCGGCTGGGCGACCCGGGGCCCGATCAGCGATGCGCAGCGTTACCGACTGCCGTGATGGCATCTTCCTTGCGCCCGCTACTGAGCTTTCGCGAAGGGGGCCTGGATCTGTGGGGCTGCGAACGTTCCGGCGAAGTGTTGCCGGGCGCGCCGCGTTACCTTGCTGACCCAGCGCGCCGAACCATGTCGACATGCTTGGTGATCCGCACGAGACAGTGAAGGGGAGTACGTCAATCAGGGTGGCGTCTGGGGCAGGGCACGGCCCCATTGAAGTGGCAACCCCAACTGGAAGTCTTTACCCGGGGGGCACCGGAAGCGACTGATTCGGCATGCCTTTCCGCGCTGCACGCTTGCGCCTGGAAGCATCATCGGTAATGAGCGCTCCCCTTCTATGTATGCGAGAAAAGGCACGGCGGCCCGGCTCAGGTATGCCTGACACCAAGGCGCAACGCCAGGCCTGCCTGGGTGTGACCTCTATTCAGAGGTGTTCGCTGAGGTAGCCAAGGAATTTCCTGAAATCGGGCATTACCATTGAATTGGTAGACGCGCCTGCCATGAAGTTTGGTGCAATGCCCGTGGGGAGTTTGATGTGGTGGTGGCGAGCACTGTGCATGGGATTCTTGACGGATCTGGCGGCGGTTTTGTCCGGCGGCTTGGGTTTGGCCGCACGTCGTGCAATACAATTCCTGATAGCGGGAATCGCCTGCGCTGTTCGAACCAACGGCCGGTAGCGCCCGGATATTGCCGCGGCAGGCAAAGGGCAAACCCAGCCGCGATGTTTGCTGGACACGGCGATGATGGCTGACCTTCTAGCCCGCATCCACTGCCGAGCGTTTTTGCGTGAATGCGGTAGCCCGCCGATCTGGTCGCCCGGGGAAGGACGGGTACGGGCGTGCAGAAGTGACGGGCTGGGGAATACTTGAGCACTTACGGCCTAGGGCCCGACGAAACAGGTCCTGTGGACTAACGTTGTATGTTCCGGCTCGCCAGCGTTGTTAGCTGGCACAGCGGAATCTCTCTTGAGCAGTGTTGGAGCTTGGTCTCAACCGGTCACCTGCGGGACAACAGGCGCCCGCCAACAGTATGGAGTTGCTTGTATGAGCCACCATCTATCTACGCTTTGCGGGCCAAGCCGTCGTGGTCTGTGTTTGCATTATGGCAAGGGCAGGTTGGCTATTCGACCTGGAAGGGTGAGGGCCTATCTGGATTCACCTCGGGTATCGCATGTACCGTGTCCGTGACAGTACCGGGCACTGTCATCCGCGATGTGGTTGGCCGCAGCGCATGAGCAGACCGGCAAGAGTTGATCCATGCGCAGTACACTACGGTGAGTCACCAACCCATGCTGCAACTCAGCGACGGTTGGACCGAGCGGAATGCCGAAGGGATCGATTTCGGTGGCGTATCAGCAACTCCGGCTCCGAAGCCTCGAGACCGCCATGCGGTTGGCTCGGCATGCCACAGGCCGGGGCCAATATCAGGGCGTCTTAACGGCGGGCTTTCATGGCCGCACACTGGCGCGGCGTTTTGACACCTCAGGTGACCAAGGTTGCGCACGGCTTCATCGCTGATGGGCCGCAGTTTGGTTGCACCCTTTCCACACGCCTTGGCGTTACGGCTGGAGTGAAGAGCAGGGCCACGCGTTTCTGTCTCAATGAACTTTGATCATTCTCAAGACCCAGTCAGCCCCCAGTGACTGACGGCCGCAATATTGCATTGAGCCGTTGAGGGTGAATATGGCTATTACCCCGCCAACAGCGCCTTTATGCGCGGGTGGCGAGCTTTGCAGCAGCCATATGGCATTCTTGGATAGCGATGAAGTCCAGGGCTGGCTATGGGCGCACCGGCCGTCTTCTGTAGAGCATGAATAGCACTGTGGTGTGCGTCCGGATGTGGTCGTGACGGCCCAAGGGTCTTGGCAGTGGCTTTCCCTTGTCAAAGCGATTGGGCGCCTCGCTGAATTGATTGCGCCAAGGGCATGCCAGGTCGCAGGGCGGTAACCTACGGCGCCAATGCGGTGGCCTGCGCCGCCGCACTGGGAACCCTGGATGTGATTGAACAGGAGCAACTGGTTTGAAAAATGCCGCAGCCCGCGGCGAACAGAATCGTCAGCCAACTCTACGCGTTGCAGCGGGATTATCCCTGGATTGCCGAGGATTCGCGGCAGGGCCTGATGCTGGGTATGGGAGTATTGCGAAATCCCCCGAACCGGCCTCTGCCCCAGGTGGCTTGCGAACATAGACCGCCGCCTGTGAGCGAGGGCTTGCTGTTGTTTGCGCTGGGTTATCGACGGGCAGACGGTGCGTTTTCTGCCGCCGCTGGTGGTCATGAGGTCGAAGTCAAACGACGCAATGGCGCGGTTGGCCGGGCTTGCAGAAGGTGGCCGCATTGACCCGCATACCTGGTATGGTGGCGCCGGACGAAACCGGAGCCTGGCCGGGTTTGAGCGCGTTTTGGCCGACGATGCGCAGGTGCAGACGCTCAGCGCCGAGGCGGACTTTGCGTGGGGGCGCTGCCCGAGGCGATGTGCTGGTGGTCACCGATTTTCGCACCGGTTGCTTTGAGCGCTGCTGGCCAGCGCACCGAAATTGAAGTGGGTGCATCGGACAGTGACCCGGCGTCGATGCGCTGTTGTTCCCCGCCCTGGTTGGAGAGCGACATTCCATACCAACGCCAAGGGGATTTTCGACCGTGGCCATTTGCCGAGATGTGCTGGGGCGCAAGTGCTGCTGTCGCCAAGGACACCAATGGGCACCTGGCATTTGCAGCGCGAGCATCGTTGGCAGCAATCGACGATACCGAGGATGTCGATCAACGCGCGCGCTGCATTGTCGGCGCAGGCTACCGAATCGGCGGCGAAGTTCGCGCGGCTGCTCAAGGCCGTCGGTATTGCAAGGTGATGGTATTGCCGGCAGGCCCGCGAGGAGGCGAATTTTCGATGCGGGTGCGCGGCACGATCCCTGCATGGAGTGCCTCGGCGTGGACTTGGATTACGTGGTTGATCACCGCGCCTCTGACCGAGGACACCAGGGCCTGTTCGAACCAGCAGACGTTCGCTGTGCGATGAAGCCGTGCGCACGACTTGATCAATGTCGGGTCGCGGGCGCACATCGTTTCAACACCGACGCACTTGTTGGCGGCGTTGGCGCAGCGGCCACTTTGGGCGGTGCGAGAAGACTGCATGTGTTTTGAACAGGAACCCTTGCCCAAGACCATCCGTTGTCGCGATCAGCCATGTGATGATGTCTGCGCCACATGGCCAGGCGATTTCATCGGCTGGGCAACGCGCGTCTGGTGAGCAGTCGTCGCCAACTTCAAGGGCTGGCAACAGGGTCAGGCTTTTTCAACCAGGTGAAGGAAGCTAGCTTTTCGTCACGTTCCGCTGGCGGGTCCGTTTGCATGACGGACTTCGAGGGTCGCCGGGCTGCGTTCCGGTATCATGCACGACAGGAGAAAGCCATGTCCAAGACATCCTCAAGATGACCGCTGTTTGAACTGCTCGCGCAATTAATCGCGACAAACGCCTGTCGCCGTCGAGGGTGGCCGGAGGCGATGCTCCGATTCAGATCGAGCGCCTGGATAAGCATTCCAACGGTTTTCTGTCTGGTCGACCCGTGACACCACGCTGGCGTTGCGCTGAATCGAGCAGCGTTACCAGAATGGGCGAGGTAAGGGGCCTGGTGGGTGGCGTGCCGGTGGCGGTCCAAGGATGTGTTTCTGTACACCCATGTGGCCGACCCTGCCGCGGCTCGCATACGGTTGATCCGGCTAGTCCCTGAAAACAAAATCGGCTCCGGCCAACCGCAGCATTGGGCGCGCCATGGTTAGTGCCTATCGGCAAGACCACCACGCCGGAGCTCGCTGGAAGGGCGTACGACTAATCGGTTTGATGGGGTGACGAATAATCCTGGAACCCTGACAAGGGACCGCCGGCGGTCCAGCGGTGGCAGTGGCGTCGCAGTAGCTCTGGGATGGGCGCCGCTGGCGGCTGGGTATGATGGCCGGTGGCTCGATCCGTATCCCCGCCGCGTTCTGTAGGACGTTGGGCTCAAACCGTCCTCTTTGAGCGAGCACTTTTTCCCCATTGGCCGGGCCAAGCCGTTCGGTACCTTGGCCCACGCCGGCCAATGACCTGGACGTAGAAGATGCACGCCTTGATGATGAACTGTGCGACCGAGGCTGGACCACCGCGATACCAAAACGCGCGTACCCCGGCGCGGTATCGACTATTCTGCAATCTGAAAAAGGCTGTCAAGCCTTGAAGAATCGCTTAACAGGCCCCCAACTTGGCTACGTGGGTGATGTGAACCGGAAGTCGAATGCGGCAGTCGCGGAAGGCGGCCCAGAGGTATTTGAAAAGTCTGGGCGCGAGTGGTGCGTGTTCGACCTGGTTGGGCAGTGATCCATTGGCGGCTTTTGGTCATCTGTTTTATGGCCGGCGGCGAACGCCATGCGTGATCTGGGGTCCGAAAAACGCGCCTGGATGGACCCGGAACTGGATCAAAAGTCTCGGAAAGGCTGCGCGCCTGAGCATGCCTCGATTATCATGGGCGCCGGTGAACGAAGTCAATGGCGCTGCGGCGAAACCGCATGGCGACCTATCCACCCAGAAGTAGGATTGCTGCTGACAACCGAGCATACCCATTTACCGCGTTCAAGGTACCGGTCGCGAGGTCCCGGAAGGACTGGGCCGAGTACCGCGCTGGCCAAACCTGGACGCCCATTACCTATCCCTTCAACATGACGCCCAGCCTGGCTTGTTCTGTTGCCTGCGGCCTTTCGACAAGGGGGTTTGCCGATCAGTCTGCAACTGGTGGCGCGCGCTTCACGATGCGGCTGTTATTGAGGCCGGGTACGCCACCAGCAGGCGGCTCGTTGACGAGCTTCGCCACCCTTGTTTATACGTCCTGATGGAGCGCCCATATATTGCCACTGAAGGCAGTCTGGATATCGATCTGTACGAATCCGAAGACCCCGATCATGGAATCCGGCGATGATGGCGCAATCCGAGTTGCCGGGGTATCGCAAGATTGGTTCATTGGCGGCCAAGCATGGAGGATGTGATTCACCTGATCCATCGGCCAGGCCGGATCTGCCGGCGCCTAAACATGTGGTTCAAACGCCACCATCGAGCGCTGCGCGCGGGCGACCGGTTAACACCATTGGATGCCGGGCTTGCCTGAGCTGTTGGAGTCACCTTGGCGATTGTATACAGCGTCCCGTTCCAAGCGCAAGCTGACGGCCGATAACATCATGATCACACGGGTGCTACAGGAGGCCATCATCTGCGCGCTGACGGAAGTGTCGAGCGCCCGGGGCGGCATTTTATCCGTGCCGGATCCGGCCGTTCTATGCTCTATGCGCCGATGATCGTATGAACGGCGGCGAGATACCGAGATCACTACCCGGCGCGAAAAAAGAATCAACCAGTCGACCCTCAGAAGTGATTTGATGCCATCCAGCCAATTACCCACGCATCGGCTCAACCTCGACCGAGCAACCCGACCGGCACTGTCTATCCGCGGGAAACCATCGAGCGATATTGCAGGAGGCTGGCCTACCGGGGCATTTCAGGTGATTCAGTGGACGAGGGTCTTATGGACATCTTGATCGGGACGATGGCAAGAGTATCCTCGGCAACTTCGGCTTGCACCACCGATCTGGACAAACTTGATGGTGCGTCAGCAGTTTTTCCAGACCTATAGCATGGCTGGCATGGCCTTGGCATGGATTATCGCACAGTCAAGGGCGGCGATAAAAACGCCTGCGGCCCGCTACCATATGTTCACCACACAGTGGGCCAACACCGCCTTGCCAATGGGCTGGGGTGGCGGCGTTGCATGGCAGCAACGATTATCAGAAACAATGTTTGCGCGGGAATACACAAGCCGCCGGGACAGGGCTGGTCGAGTTGGGGAGCAGACGCCGCACCCTGACAGGCTACAAACCAGAAGGGGGCTTTTATCTCTTCCCGGCCTTGCCGGAAGGTGTCAATGGCACCAATGTGCCCTGCGCCTGCTCAAGGAAACTGGTGGTTTGTTACCATCCCTGGCGAGACCTTTCGGCAAACAGCTGCAGCAAACGCATATCAGACTCAGTTATGGCCACGTTCGTAACTGAACAATTTATTGGAAAGGGCGGTTTGAAGCACTTATTTCCGCTGGATGGGAGAAGCAGGATTTCTTAGCAAAGCAGCGGGCTATATGCTTTTTATTGTGTGGTTATTTGAAAAATTAATCACACATTAAATCTTAATCTTTCCTGAATTTGAGCTGTCTAGTAGTGGAGCCGCAATTTGTACAGGATTGCGGGTTATTTCATCCCACAGGGAAACCTGATGAACAATATCGTTTATATCGTGGTATGCCGTCCGTTATCGTTCTGGCTATTCTTGCGTTTCTGGGCTTTCGTTAAGCCATTGTCGCGGCGGGGCTTTGCCCGCCCGGGTGACAAGTGAGACGAGCGGTACGTCGTGCTTTCGCGACGTTAACCTGCCAGCCCTCCAATCCGATATTTTTTATTACTCCTCGCTCTTGTATTACCCAGCTTGATATTTTCGCATACCCCCCTGGCCTGATCCTAAATTACCCCGTCGGCCTTGAGCCTCGCAATGTCCTGCGTACATAGCCGAGTTGTTCAGTAATTCCATTCGTTTATGTTGCCCCAGAGGCAGGACCTTGTCCATTCGCTGGAGCCAGGTGGACGCCGAAAGTTGTGGGCACAATGCCGGGCATCTTGAATGGGCGCTTGCCATGTCGGGTAATGACCGGTGACGAACATGTCGCCGCGCCGAGAAAATTGCGATCGGTTGAACATGTCGGCGACCGAATAGATGCGGGCTGGCGGGTAACATCTGCCTGGTTGAGGGCCGCAAGCACCGGTTCCTGGGCAGCGATGCGGTCCAGGCGTCAAATCAAGATAGATTTTCCATCTTTCCCCCCCCCCCCGTTCCCCCCCCGGGGGGGGCCGCGTGCCATCTTCGATCCTGCGTTGTAGCCAGATCAGGGTCCTGTGCCATCTGCGTCTAGGCCCAATTGGTGTGCAGGCAGCGTGGAAAATCGCATTCGCCGTTGGCACCAATTGCACTCCTGGCCGTCGTCGCAGTTGAATTGACGAGGGTGTTGATGCGGGCATGATATTGCCGGCTGCGCTCGCGGGACAAAACCATCACGTCAAATTCGGCACATGCTTCTTCTTCATCGCAAAGACCGCTCATAGAGCGCGGACAATTTTCAACTATCTGACCCTGGCCGCCACGCACCTCCCGGTTGCCGCAGCGCCATCAGCGCGGGCGATAACGCCCAGGGAGGCGGCGGATTGGGAATCGCCATTGAAATGCCGGTGTGCGAACGGAGCGGGCGATCCTCGAAGCCGGTGATATAAGCGCAGCGCCGACCGACTCCGCCCACCGCGCCAAAATCCTGGTTGGTTTTCAAGGGCCGGTTTTGCCCGAAACCGGAGAGCCGCAACATGATCAGTTTGGAGGTTCAGGAGCGTGTAAAAAACCATCAGCCCAGGCCAAGCTTTTCCAAGGTGCCGGGCGCGGAAAGTTCTCGATCAGGAAATCCGCTAATCAGCAAGCAATTCCTTGAGGATCTTCAGTCCATCCTGATTGCTTGAGGTTTCAGCGTCAGGGAGCGCTTGTTGCGCGCCTGGACAACCACCACAGCGAAGGTACCCCTCATACAGCTTGCGCCATTTGCGGAGCGGATACCGCCGTCGGTGAGATTCGACCTTGATGACACAGACGCCAAAATTTCGGCGCAGTTTTGCGGGGCGCGAGGGGCCCAGCGATAGGGGCCAACTCGACAACTTTTAGACCTGCCAGCGATTGGTCGGTTGGCGTGTTCACTGGTTCATCCCGGCTGGCTTGTTAGCTCATGGGCGCTCCGTTCAGAAAAGTAGGCGCGCCAGGTCTATTCTATTGGCCGCACCGCCGGGTTTAGCGCGGGTGACGGCTTGCCGGCGATAACGGACAGAAAGAGTATTATCAGGCGTATCCTTGGCAGGGCGAGGCTCCTGAGGATAGCCGAGCTTTCTGCTGCCGTAGTGCAGTAGATGTCCACATGCCGCGGTGGTCAGCACCGGTGGTTCCGTTCATTCAGTTGGACGATTCTATGCTGGCCCGATAGGCTTTGGCCCGCGATAAAACGGCAGCCGCGCCCAAAGCCAGGCTGACCACGCCAATGATGCCGGGCGGTTGATGCCCTTGCGCAGCAACAGCAACCCGCACCAAAGACATCAACTGATCCGGTGAGTCAGGTTTTCTGATTTTTTTTGAGACAATTCATTAAATTTCAACATGGTGAGTTTACCTTGGATTGTATGGTATGTAATGGGTCAAGAGGCTTTCGCAACGCCTCTATCAAACTCTTGTTTACGCATGGTCGAGCGGCCGGCGATATTCCGAGAACGCGCTTTTTTCATGAGCTCATCTTGGTTTCTTCCTCAACGCAAGCGCGCGGGGCACGCCTTTTTACTAGCCGCGCGCGTCGGCAGAGCCACTTCGAGGAATGTGCCTTGGCTTGCGAGGCTTTTCCTTACAGAGCCTCCCTGGCGATTCCACACGGATTGTTTGTTTTACCGTAGCCCACGCGCGGGGCTTCGCTTCTCTTCAGGTTACGCTGTTTGCGGCTCATAACCTCTGTGATATGTTCGCTTGTGCTCTTCTGACTTTCGGTATATTTTTCTTTGCTTCCACGGGTTCATGGGGTCACCTGCCTGAATGGTCGCTTTCGTGTCTTATTAGGGACTGGGGAAAGCAGGGTTGCTGGTTCAGCTTATTTAGTGTCTTTTTCTGCGGCATGTTTTGGCGTGAGCTACCGCAATAGTCACCTCAAGGAAAATAGTTAGGAACCTTTGCCCGTGGGCGTTGCTTTCACATATTCAAGCCGCAGAGGGAGTGAATAATGTTCGGAACAACCAGAAATTCCAGTGAAAACTAGCAGGGACAGATAGCCCTGACCGTTGAGAACAGCAACAAAAAATCGGCAGCTTGAAGTTGCTCGGCAAGATGGCGACCGGCGAGGCGCTCTACCACTAATACCGGAACGCGATTCGCGGATAATTCAAAAACACCTGAAAGCTGGCGAACGTGGGGCGTCTTTGCTAGAAGGATTATCATGCGTGAGAAATCACGCATTTTGATCACGGAGCGCATTCCCGAAAACGCGTGGTGCATGCCCCGCGGTGCGGCGGCGGCATGGCTATTTCCAGGTCTATTGAGCCGCTGACGCGAGTTGACCAAAGCGCCCGATTTTTTTCTTACACGACCCGGCGAAAAAAAACCGCCAGTTATTCGTGGCGTTTTCTCCACGGTTACAGGGCCCCCAGAGGCTCGGCTGATGACCGTCAGGGATGTGCTGCGGTTTCGCGACAAGTTTCTATTTACCGACGAAGGCAACTTCGGATCTCTTGGTGGGCAAACAACATGCCGGTGTTTCTTTATTCAGGAACGCAAATCAAGTGCCCGGATTTTTCGTCCATTCTTGCGGTAAAACACCCGAGCCCGCTTAATTTGAAGATACCCACCGGCCAGTCTTGCCCACGGACCACCTTCTGGGACTTCGTGTCCCTGGACGCACCGAGTCGGCGCATTAATTGGTTGCTCTTTGGACCCATGTTCCGATCGCGCTATTTCCAGTTCCAGTACGCAGCCATTTGCAGGGCTTTTTGGCGTTGCATTTAAACGTTTTCCCGGATGGTTAATTGCCGAGGGGGGCCAAAGTCCGGTGTTTCGTTTCAAGTTTTTTCATTTTTGGCGGTTTCCGGGTCCTTTCTGGGGGGTTTATTTTTTCACTGGATTTTTGGGGGGGAATGAGGGCGGCCCCAAAAAAAGCTTTGAGGGCGGGAAATTTTACTTCTCCTTTTTTCCCTGTTTTGATATTGCAAA
>Ga0163217_1041536_pt1 | contig 11267 bp, 5 predicted proteins | sample SynspAceP_FD_185933 | JGI IMG/M metagenome (GOLD analysis project Ga0163217, IMG submission 185933) | Saline lake microbial communities from Ace Lake in Antarctica - Synechococcus sp. Ace-P (PacBio error correction) | ecosystem: Environmental > Aquatic > Non-marine Saline and Alkaline > Saline ... | reverse complement strand
CTTGCCCGAACACTCGCTTATGGAGTTTTTCAAGAAGCCTTGTCTGGACCATAAACTTGTATTGTCCAGACTCAATGCCTCTTTACTAGCCACTCCCAAAATATTCCCCAAGTGATCCATGTGAGAATGTTAAAAAAATCACAGCCTTTACTTGGCAAATTCTCTACATGCGTTATTAGCTAATTTCTAAAGCTTAGCAGCTGCAAAGCTGTTTCTTTTCCCAAGTCAATGGATCAATAATTATCCAAGCCAGTATTACCTTTTAAAGGTCATATTGGCCAAGGTTAGACTCTAACCTTGTAGGATATCGTCAGTCACTTTGGATAGACCGATTAATCGCATTCTCATTTCAACTCTGTCTTTGCCCCCAAGAAAAAAGACTTTATTTTGGGGGAATTTGGGGGCCTCAGGTTAGGAAAGCATTTACCTGTCAACAACCCCAAATTCCTTAAATATTGTAAACGGTTTATCGTTTTCACCTTTGGTTGATGAATTCCATGGCTCATACGTAGCAATAAACCTCTTCGTGCATTTTACATTTAATCGTGGATCGTCAGAGGAATGCAGATAGCTCAAAAAAGAGATCATTGGCTGAGTTTGTAAAAGCTAGAAGCGTCTTTTTTGAGCGGGTAGAGGCGGTTGGTCTAAGTCAGTATTCTCCTGATTCTCTTGACAGGCTCGACAAAAATAAATGCTTAATACTTTGAGACTCGAAATAGTATCTATCATGTTTCTGTTTTTTTTTAAGTTAGGTTGTAAAGCTTTTTAAACTTTAGTGTGTTTTTAGCATATTTTTCCATCTTTCATGATCATGACTAGATGTGCTTTTCGGGTATGTTGAAAGAAGTGTAGTCATCCAATCGGGCTTGCTATCGATCAGCAGTAGATCTGCGAAAGCGCTTTTTCGATTACTCTCTAATTTCCTTGGTAAGGACTAACGAGGAACCACTCAAGATATAAGCAATGCATTATTAGAGTGGCTTGTCTTGTATCTCGGAAGGATGGCGTAAACACTTCAAATTGGTGCATTCAAAAGCTGTTGCTTTTTTAATCTCCATATCACCGATAGGTTCAGTACCTAGGTGACATATTAATATTATATTTTTTAGCAAAGTCATAAATAAGTTATCCAACCCTTCTTTAGCGGTGTTGTTTTTGACCTTCTGGATCTGCACTCAATCTGGGCGGGTGCATCCTCCAAGTTAAATTCCTGTTTGCGTCTTAAAAACGCCCCTTTTTCACCATTCAAATTTTGCGGTCTCTTCCGTGAATCATTGTTGCGCAGTGCTCAATTATGACATGGCACCGCGTTGAGTGCCGACAATTGGGTTCCTTTGTCTACTTATTGTAAGAATAACAGCTAGATAGGTGTTCCAGCGTTTAGCTTTCATCTTGCTGCTGCTTTAATCTCCTTCAAAGGTATTTTCCGAAATATCCAAGGGATCGTACACAACCACTTACCGCACGGGGTCGTTGAACATTTTTAACAAAAATCGCCCACAGTTTCATTTGCATGCGAGCGGCAGTCAACACTTCTGGGGACACCATCCTGCAACAAACGGTTAATACCAGAATTTCTTCTTGTTTCAGACTCATCCACCCATTTTGGGCGTGGTCGGGTGGAGATCGGTCTCATATTCACTATTGTCCAGCAGTCATTCCAAATAGCAGCACAAGCCGGTACGCTCATATTCGGGGACTACAAAAAAAACTTGATCTATCGCAGTTTTGACACCTCTTTGCAAGGTCCACCAGTATCTCTAATTTACTTGTAAACCCCCTCAACAAAGTTGCTGTGCTTCCAAAGGGCAAGTTGGCAGCCAGATATTCTGATGCACAAAGGGAAGTTTTAACCTGGGTGATAAATTCACGCCCAAATTGGAACGTGGGTCAATCAGTCCCGGCCGGCATCAAAAACTTACCTTCTCCGTCAATTCCCTTTTCATCAGAGTTAGCCACAAGGGGTTTTCGAGACTTCTTTGATAAGATTCCTTCGATTTCGGACAGATCATTGAGGTGATAGGTCTTTTCCACTCAAGATATTTGACATTATGTAAAAGAATTTTTTCTGAATTTGATCTTGAGCAGTTGCAAAACGGCTGCTATCAAGACGAAACGCAAAAACAAAGCACTAGATGTAAAATATTTCATTGATATGATTTCTATTTCTCCCTTCGGGAAAAGTTTGATTTGGTCTTCTATTGATGTGGAAAAATGGCCAGGCATCGAGGTGATTGCCACTTTGGACGCCCAAATGGGATAGCAATTTAAATATTACTTCAAAATGCCATTATGATTGGAAAAAGGCACTTGCCCTTTTTGAAAAGTCCTCAAAAGAGTTGGCTCTGCCTACTCCATATTTTGATGTAGCAATAATGCCCTTTCTAGCGATTATTAATAACTGAATTGGATGAAAATCTGCTCGGATTCCCATGACTGAGGGATCAGAGTGTTCAATCCATTATAAATCTTTTGTCGGAAACCAAGATTCCAATGAATTCCGCACGATGAGCGTAGTCGTTAGTTTCCTTATTATTTTCCACGGGAATAAGCCATGCCTTTAAGCAACCATGGTAGGAACTTATCTCTTTGGCATGTATAGGCATACGCAAATGCCTTCGTTGCTATCGTGTAGATCCCTTCTATTCATGATGTCTCGATCTCTTTCATTAAAACCATCTGAGATTTCTTTCATAAAGCCGTCTCTGGATCACACATTATTACCTTTCCTGCCGCTACACGAAACCTACAGAATAACTGCAGCGTTTTTAGGAATCAATCCCTCCCTATCCGATCGCTTGATATTTGCATGATAGCCGAGGCTTGCCATTCACAATTAGGAGTTCCTTTAGCTAATTAAGGAGTAGAATCCATTGTCCACCTTTTCCATAGATGTTAATCAAAGCGATCTGTACCTGCCATCTTACTCCGAAGCTCGCGGCGAACCATGCCTGGGGGCCAAATGGCATCGTGTGCATTCAAAAGAAATCTGGCTCTGGGATGCCATGAAATGGGTGGTGTATAAACCATCTTTTCCACCAATAGGTTCTGCACCCAAAAATAGGTTCCAGCTGGCTGTCGAATGAAGATCACCGTCCCTTTCCAAAGATCTTTATGCTCTGCCATGAACTTTAGCAGTGGAGAGAGCCAAGTAAGTGTGCGCATCATGTCCACAAGCTTGGATTCACGGGAGGTCCGAAACCATCAGCCAGCTTAGCAATTTTGCGATGCTTTTGTAGGGAGATTTGTCACTTCCTTCACAGGAATTTGCAAATCCATTATCCGCACGATACATCACGATGGGACACCCAGTTTTGAAGTACTCCAAGCGTACTCCAACACAGGTAACACGACTTTTCTCCGTAATCTCGGAGTAGCCGTATGATTTAATTCTTTGCTTACGGATTCCCGCCGTTCTGACCTGTCCATAACCCAAGACTCAGGTTTTCATGGATGTCTTTAAAAGATCGCTACATATTTATCGTATTGTCTTAGATACTTGACTCGGCTATCGAGGCCTTGATATCTGAGCCTGCTGGGATCAGAGGAATGGCAAACATTGCTGCAAGAGCTCGTAATTTTAATTCTTCATAGGTCTCAATTTATTTCTTGTCGCATAGTTCTTATGTATACACGATTTTTGCATTTTTTTCTATTTTAAAGGAAGAAGGTAGTCCACCGAATCTGATGGTCATGAATATCATTTGTGAAACTTCGGGAATTAAGCCAATATTGGCTTTCAGCTTGTTGAGGATCCACCATGTATTCAAAACTTGAATTCACGCCAGATACACAGACGCCATGTGCCACCCACCCCCCCCCCCCCCCCCCCCCCCCCCCCCCCCCCCCCCCCCCCCCCCCCCCCCCCCCCCCCCCCCCCCCCCCCCCCTATCTCCATCAGTTATTTGAGCACTGATCAGATTGGGTTCAAAAAACACAAACCAATCTTTGGGAAAAACGTTATACTTGCATTGCCTGTCCCAAAAGCCCTGATTGACTCTGGAAATTTTGCTCTCGGGATTAGATCAGTTATTGGGCTTGGTAATGTGAACCACCGCGTCAAGCCTGAGAAATATAGTACAGCCTTTTTGCTAATAGCAAAACCCGAAAACTGAACTGACAGGAAACGCAACAAAGCTACTTGACCAAGGCCATTTCGAAAGATCCTAGTAGGGCAAGGTCAAATCTTACAAAGGGGCGATTACTGAGATTTCTCTGGAGTAGCTAACCTTTTTGCAATAATTGAGTAACGAAGCGTTAATATCAATGACTCCAAAGTATGATGGCTCATTGAATAAAAAAAGTATTTCAGCCAACAACCAATTGTCCTGCATTAAGGTGTATTGACATTTTCCCGGAATCCAAGAGACTAGTACCATCTTTTATCGAGAAGGTGTATTCAAAACTGCGTGTTGGACCTGGTATATAAGTTTTCGTAGGGATTTGGAGGCATCCACCTCATTGTGATCTTTTTGGACTCGCTTTCCTGTTGCGAAAGAAGCGGCCTCATGAAGAGCAAGCGTTCCCTGTACTGAGTAGATGTTTTTTCATTTATTTAAGAATTTTAATTTGTAGAGTGACTAACTCCCGTCTATTGATCGTCTCCAGCCACCACAATTCCTTGATATCATCGGGTGCTACCTTCATTGGGTTTTGATCCAAATCCTAGGTCAGCCAAGCTTTCCAGCCTCCAGAGAGTTCCTTGGTTTTTTCTTCAAAAATGCTGAAAAAGCCAGGACCAAATCGTAATTGCTTTCAAGGCTCATAAGGGTCATCGTCTCAGCCCTATAATTTTCCCCGAGACGCGAAGGGTCCGATTCACAGCCGTCCATACTTACCCGATTCAGATTTGGGTAATGCTTTTTTACTACAGGCGCATCAGTGTGAATAGTAATAATGAGTCCCGTTATTCAAAGCGTTTTGACAGGGCTGATTCTTATTTCCCAGCGGAATTCCCCCGCTCGACTTCCTTGTGCCGAATCACGCCATAAAAAAGTATGAAGGGGAAAAGGAAGCACTACATTCAAGCTCGTATTGAGGAGTCTAATTGATCTCCCCGTACATACTGACCATGGATTCAATCATTTCTTCCGATCCTGCTATTGCCGTATCTTTTCGGCAAAGCGGCTTATCGTTCGGATTCATTTGATCCATCGCCATGCTCGCATTCGGCGAATGCGTAGTAGTTATTTGCCAGTTGTTTTGAATCGCTTTTTTCCATAAAGGCCGTCACAATCAGCATTCAGTTTGGGATCGCGGAGATAGCCAAATAATCAGCGGACTCCCCCTCAGAGGAAGTAGAATAAGGACTTGAGTTGCTCCAGGCTGTTCTCCCCTGAGGTGAGCCATCAAGAGTCAACTTAGTGCCCCTATTCTCGTTAATGCTTTTTGTTAGGTATTTACTATACCATTCCGTTATTGAGGATATTTTATCTGCAAAAAAGGTAATCGATTGTAGGACACCCCATCTAATTTTCCAAAAGTCCTGCCTCACAAACTTGGCTAGAAAGTTCGTGTTGCCCATCGCACGGCCCTCTTGGGCATAGGTCTTAGCCATAGGCAATTTAGCCATGTCCTGACCGCCTTTCATGAATTGAGCATCGCCTCTGGCAGTGAGACAGGAATTAAGACACGGAATTGTTAATAAGAATGGTGGCAGGCAAGCTCTTCGAGTATCCATTGGCCTCTTGACTGCCAGGGCATTCGTCTGATTTTATACACTTCAGGATCTTGCTTAGCGGCAGTGATTTCGAGCAATTTGCCAGTCCCTTGGAGTTCATGCGGCAAAGTGACCAGAAATATGAACCGATTCATAATCGGAAAACTCCGTAGTCCTTGGTTCCAGATCCTCTATTGGTAGGAAGCGTTTTTCTTCAAAACAGAATCATTCAAAAACCTTGTCCCAAGAGTCCAACCTGAATGGTGCTAGATTTTCTTCTGTAATTCCAATCCTTCAAAATCTGGAAATCAGGCGTTGGGATATCCTTGGCACCAGCGTCGGAGGTGGTTATAATTGCGCTCCGAATCAGCTTGTGATGCAAAATTGGCAAAGTGGGCGTGACCATCATATAAATTCCTGGAAGGCAGCGGTTTTTCCTTGCAGAATCGGGACATCAGACGGTTTGAACCGGCCACTTATCATCGCTTGCGGCTTGCCGTACCTAATGAAACTTAATTTTCCCATCCTTCACGACTAACACCTCCTAGATAGGTCGGAGTTTCGCCAAGCATATTTACAATGTCCCCATTGAAATAAATAGTAGCTGAACTAGGGAATTGATGGGGCATTTTCTCTCCACAAGGAAAATAGTACACCTATAAAAACAGTATGTATAGAACATATCTCATGAGTTGCTAGCTAATTTACAAGTTGACATATTAGTCCGAAATTAAGGTACATCAAAAGCTAGTCACCGAATTCGTTTAAAAAGGTGTTTTTTCAAGATTTAAAAAATGGAACAATTAATCTGTTTTTAACTATACTAGCCCTATTATTGCTTAAGCGAAGGAGTGGTGCCAGTTTTTTCCATTGAATGCCTGAATAAAATGTTGTTCTGACTTGAAGCCTACTTCTTTGCGGTACGCACGCCTATCTAGTGTGAAATATTGACAATCAGAAGTTCAAAATTTTCTGGAGAGTACTTCAATTCGTTTTTCAATTAACGAGCTTGATTAAAAGTTCTTTATGGTAAAAATGTAATCAACTGCGACCAATATGGTTTTTAGATAACGCATCTCCCACCGAAATCTCTGCCAAATCTTCCTGTCTACTAAAGTCTGGACTAAGAAATGAAGTATTTCCTTCAAAAAACCGGTCTAACTGACTGCGGTAATCCTCCAATTCCGAACTGGAAATCTTTCAGCTTTGAGGCTGGTGAATTGATGATTTTTTAGGCTCACTTTTCTCGACCGGTACAATACACTAGGCTCAAAAAAGAGATTACAAAAGATGAATGATCAAATAAAGTCGCGACATAGCCCCATACGCAATTAACGGAATTGAAAGGTCGAGCATTAGAGCAATCAAAAATCAGCGCCTATCATAGCAAACTCACGACTCTCCCAAAACATCAGCGTAGACACACGCACAATCAGCCAAGTCAAAATCACCTCTTAGCTTCATTCATTATCTCTCATGAGACCTGTCGGAACAATAAATTCGCGACTGCCGCTAAATAAGCAATTCCTAGACCAAATTGAACCATGAAATTCAGTAAGCTCGGCATCATACCCTCAGCTGAGCTATCAGAAAATGCATCTTCATTTCCTCAAACACATGTCGAAATGATGATCCGCCTTAGAATGCCACATTTCAAAAAAAGAAGCGGGACACAACTAAGCATCAGCATCACTACAGGAATGTGGAAAAGAAGAATTCAAGGTCAAAAACTTTTTGGGTGCTTGAGATCAAAATTAGTGCTCTTGAAAATAGCGAAAGTACAGATGAGCTAATTTCGGTGGACCCCGGTCTACTCGGAATATGAGGCCTATTTAAAATTAACCCTGTGATCAAAAAAACATTAATCCAGGCATAATTACGTTGAGTGAAAGGCCATACACTTGCAAAAGTTGTTTCTTCATGATTAGATGTTTCGCTTGTGTTTAAGGCGATCACCAAAAAGCAAGAAGAGCTATTACGCTACTACTTTTGGATGGTGCTAGCAATTTGTTGGATGATTATTTTGGATTGTGACTATTGCAGGAAACGAGGATCCTCTCTATATGGTTTAAAAAGATTACATCGTGTTGCTTTTTCCAAAATAAGAGTGTAGCTAAACTTTATTTTGCGAGAGGTGAGCTTAGAATAGATATCGATTCGATTTTTCGTTGCTGCCGACGAAAAATGACGTAAAATTATACTTGGAGAAGAAATGCGACTATATTCTTTGGGTTGAAAAATTAACTCTCAAAGTAATAAAAAAGGCTGGCCTAATTGGAATAGGCAACTTTTTTTATTAAACATTGATCGGGTTTTGCACAGCCAGATTTAAACTTCTTCAATCCAGCGGAGCAAATGCCATTCTATCTCGTGCGTCATATCTCTCTGTTGGAAGCAATTAAGCGCTACGCCTAAAGGTGAAAGTACAGGAAAGATTTTCTTTTCTTCTAGTACTGGCATATTTAGGCAAGTCAATTGGAAAATTTCACAAGCTTCCAAGGGCCACATCCTGCACTTCCAAAGTGAGAATTGTGCGAATTCACCTGAGGCTGCAAGTTTGCCATCAGGTACTTTTTTTGGCGATTCTATTCCTTTTGCAAGTAATGAGATCTCCTTCGTTCTTTAAATAGGCAGGAAGTTTCCAGGATCAAATCCTTGCATCGTGTTAAGTCGGATGTTGTGAGTATTGGCTCATAATATTTTGAAGTAACAAGGATTGAACCCGAGCAAAAGCATAGTCGGGTAGAGATTAATAAAGAAAGTGGTGAAAGTTGCCCTTGCCTACGTTAAATGTTGAAAAATCACTGAGGGCTGAGGAATTAAAGGCTTTATTCTTTTTGGCAAAGGTACACGCATCAGTTGAGAGCCGAAGCCGCAGTGAAATGTACCTGTTAGAGAATGTGACGTGTTGTGAATTTCAGGATGCTTTTGCATTAGCTTACTAAAATAAGCTAAAAATTAGGATTGATACTATTCCTATTGCTCGAGTTAAGTAACGTTTGTACAGGAAAAAGGGTTAAAGCTTTCTCACCGGCAGGTTAAAAAAATGAATTTAGAATAGGCCATCTTAGAAGTAGGGTAATTTGAAGAATTTACTTGAACATTCCTTAATTCTTTACTATTGCAATTAAATCATCAGCCACTCTTAGCGCTGCCTTATCCTCGGAGTGTGCTTTGCAAAGCCGCTAAGTTGTTCAGTATTTGCTACCTCCTGGATTCTGGGGTTGAAAGAATTCGCTCTTCAAATCGAAATATGTTATTTCCAAAGCAACTTGGAGATAAATCAAAAACTCATAATCCATTTTCCTGTGACAAAAACAGGTTGTCAACTCTTCATGTTCGGCAAAGTGCACTGATAAATCAAAATCATTTTCAGTTTTCCCAAAATTGGAAAAACCTTATTCGCCTCCTCTTATGCAAAATGAAGCGATCAAAATGGTTTCCAAAACCAATATGCATGCCGCTTCTATTCCCGATGTCGTCGAAGATATATGATAGATATATATATGTGACGAGATCACTCTCCGCGCTGCATACTCGACTATCAGCTCCTCGCTCATTGTATTAGAATTTGAGCGATAGGCATAATTATAAGCTATGAGTCACTATAGATATGTGGTCCAATAGTGCATCTGTTTTTTCTAATCTCCTCATCTGACCTCGCTTTTGTCATATCAACGCATTTATTCTCAGCTAACGCAGTGATGAATTGATCGCACAATCTGCTACTTATACTCCTTCCAATCCCGACTCGTCGTCGGACTCAATGAGAATATATATAGCTGGCGAGAGTTACTCCCCTTGAGAGTGGTTCGTAATGGGGTCTCCAGAGGAGGCATCGGATATCTTGAATAGATCGGTCGTGCCCACGCTCTCTTTCGCTGATCGATCGGCATGCACTGGTGTATCGGTAGTATTCACTCTCATTGTCTGAGATATTATAGCACACTCTCGCGCAATCGCGCTTCACCTCCGTTCGGTCGTCCTCGCTACACGCTACTTCTTCGCTTCTCTTTCTTGGCACAGCTACTAATTTTTTTGAACAAAGTGAAATGAAATCCTCTCCTTTCTTTTATGTGCTCCGAGTTTGAAGTCTCCGACTCGAGCTCACGGCTCGTCTCAGTTCGCGCCAGTAGAAATATGTATCTCATCTCACACTGCTCGATGTTCACTCTCGATCGGACTCTGATGTATCACTGGCTCTGTTTAACGATTTTTTGCATATGCATAGGCTTATCTCGTAATATTTTCGAGTCTGTCTAACATAGCGGTGGATGCTTTTCTCAATTGTAGGTAGCAAGCAATCAATGCCCAAGAGCTTGAGTCGGTCACTGAGACGGTCTTGAGATGATTCCATCTCGCGGTCCGAGTTATAGCGCCGTCATGAGCTCTCTCGAGACTTTTCCAATTACTTACCTTTTTTTCTGTAGCTCGCAAGCTTCTTCGATGTCGTGCATATCTAGCTTAAGAGGAGAGTCCTCTTCTTGTTTCTGACTCGGATGCTGTGAAATACAGTAGCATAAACGATAATCCTTCGGCTACTAATTCTCCGATGATAGATTGTTCTGTTAAGAGCTCATTGATTTTTAGTTTAAAGTGAGAAAATTCCAAATATGCTCACAGCTGCAATTAATCTTTAGGAGTTCTCCATTTCCGTATATAGAAGAAATGAGATTAGAAGATGGTAGAGGTTGAACCGGTGTGATAACGAGTTCAGCTCGTGCATTCCAAGGGCAGGCAAAAGCCAAACACACGTCTTGCATTAAACAAGGAGCAATCATGGCTATGACAAAAAAGCAAGATTTTCTTGAAACGGGAGGCCACCTTTTTCCTTTCGTTATGCTTCCGCTGAAAATAATTTGCTATTGCAAAGACCCATTTCTACTTTGTTCAGTTGCATTCGAAAGACCCAATTCTCGACCGATTCCCCAAAACCCAAAGGGAACTGTGATTCCCGGACGCCTGAAATTTTAGCCCAAGCTTCCATAAAGCTGATCGCGCAAACAAAAACCCCTATTCCACAGAAAGGTGGAAATCCAAGAGAAGCGGACTTTTGACGGTGACATCTCTTTTTATTTACTTGGTCTTAAACAAACCGATTTATAAAAATCACAGGGACTGACAATCACATTATTACGATAGAAGAGGGGCGAAACCGACAAATGATAACACCAAAAGCCCCAAATCCAAGCGGGTATTTCTTTCATTGGGGTCTTCGGATCCTGTTACGCCCCATGAATAGAATCACTTCTTTCCAGTTACCCGTACAGCATTCACCCGTAACTCGGATATCTGTTTCATGATTACTTCATCTTTGGATTTAACCCAAATGCACACAGAAGATGGACGGCCCATTTACGCAACTTTCAAACGGATATGCTCTTACTCCTTCTTTTTCCATGGAGGGAAAACTGCCACCAATTCTTCAATTCGTGTTTTCCGTCCGGAGATTTTGGTAGAAATTCGCAATACCAAAACGATTTACTGGGTGGAGCAAACTCCGCAAAATTTCCGGTATCTGGATTCCGTCGTCGAGGAATATCGGATACTTCTTTTTTGTTCTCCATGAGTTATAAAAATGTCTTCTAAAATGCTGTTTTTGACTAAT
>Ga0163217_1038894_pt1 | contig 11267 bp, 13 predicted proteins | sample SynspAceP_FD_185933 | JGI IMG/M metagenome (GOLD analysis project Ga0163217, IMG submission 185933) | Saline lake microbial communities from Ace Lake in Antarctica - Synechococcus sp. Ace-P (PacBio error correction) | ecosystem: Environmental > Aquatic > Non-marine Saline and Alkaline > Saline ... | reverse complement strand
TGAAGGCGCCACCATTGGGAAGCGCTACGCCCAGCTGAGGACCTACAAAGCACTGAATTCCTTCGCTGCTTCAGTACAACGCCGCCCTGGTGGTGAGCGATGGGCTGCAGGCCCGGCATCGGCTCGATCACAAAAGCCAACCAGGGAGTGGTTCCAAAGCTGTGGCGCAAGGCTATTGATGGCGAAACCGACGCCCCCGCCACCAGCCCTGGAGGGAAACGCTGATCGTGGTGTGTTCGAGCCGCAGCGGTTCCTCGATCTGCTGCAGCATTTTCATCGTCTTGAGGAAGACCCTGATTCGGGAGCCCTCACAAGATCATGCCGGCTACCACCAATTCCACGCCAGTGAATGCGGCCGTGCAGGAAACCGTGCGCGCCAGCGGATGGGGCCCGCGCCCGCAGCTTGGCGGGCAGGCCGGCGACCGTCGCGGCCGGCGTGGTGTGGCACACCAGGCAGCGGCAAAGAAGGCTTTTCATGGCTCTTCTATGCCCGCCCGCATCACGTGCGCATCCAGCGAATGCCAATTCCACCCTGCGTTGGTGCTCACCGATCGCAACGACCTCGATTGATCAGCTCTATCGGGCAGTTCCAGGCGCTGCGCCGACATCTCGGGCAAACGCCCGACTGCAGGCCGCCAATCGGAGCAGTTTGCGCGAAGCTGCTCAACCGCAGCCAGTGGCGGGTGGTTTTCTTTCACCACCCATCCAGAAGATTCATGCCCGAAAAAGGGTGCGCGCCGATGCCCGAGCTCAAGCGCCCGCCAACATCGTGGTGATCGCCGATGAGCGCACCCGCAGCAGTATGGCCTTCGGCGGCAAGGTGAATGAGAAGACCGGCGCGATGACCTACGGCTTCCAGCAACCTGCGCCGATGCCCTGCCCAAACGCTCCTTTATCGGCTTCACAGGCACGACCGATCGAGCAGACGGACGCCAAACACCGCGCGCGTGTTCGCGATTACATTCTCATCTACGACTCCAGCGCCGCCGTGGCCGATCGGGGCCACCGTGCCATCTACTACGAGAAGCGCGGCATCTCAAGCTCTTCCCTGAAACGGCGCCGCGTTGCCTGGTCTTTGATGCCGGAATCGAGGAAATCACCGAAGCGAGAGCAAACCGCAAGGGAAAAGCTGAAAAAAACCAAGTGGGCACGCCCTCGAAGCCCTGTTGGCGATCCCAGCGCCTTCGCCCTGGTGGCCGCCGATCTGGTGGGCATTGGAGGAAACGCCTGGAGGCGATGGATGGCAAGCCGATGGTCGTCTGCATGAGCCGCCCGCATCTGCGTTCGATCTCATACAACGCTTTGATTCAGTGAGGGCGCCGAATGGGCGACTGACACCCTCAAGGTGGTGTAGGACCGGCAGCGGCCGATGACGGCCCCGACTGGCAGCCCCACATCCGCAGCAAGGAGGCCCCCGCCAGCGGCCAAACCGCTTTCAAGGATGCCAACGATTCTTTCCAAGATCGTTTGATCGGTGCGTGACATGTGCTCACGGGCCTTCGAGGGCCCCATCTGTCTGCACACTGTATGCCGACAACCTATGCAGGGCCACGGCCACGGGCTGATGCAAGTCGATTCGCACGGACAGTCAACCGCGTCTTCCGCGAAACAACCCGGGCGGTTCTGGTGGTGGATTTATTCTCGGGGCCCGCCGATCAGGCTAAAGCGGGCCTGGGCCACCCTACACAGGAAAGCAGGCGGCAAAGGGCGAACCCACCTTCGCACCGCCGGCGCCATCGCCGTGATTGCTCGAAAAACACGGCATCGCCTCGGACTCCTGCACGGGTTTGACTGGCGCCTGGACCAGCGGCACCCACCCGAAGCGCCTGCAGCTCCTTCCACGCAGGCCAGGAGCACAATCCTGTTTCAGAGAGAAGAACGGCAAGGCGAGGCGCTGGCTGCAGGGGTGGCCGAACTTCCCGCGCCTCGCCCTTGCTCCGCCAGCGACGAAGCCGCCGAGATCCGCGAACGCGTGAGGTATTCTTTCAGGCGTTGCAGCTGCCCTCTCCAAGGCAAACCAGCTCACCAGCCGAATTCACCTAGAGCAGATCGACGCCCGCCATCCGCCAGCTGGTGAGTCAGTGCGATCAGCACGACGGCCAGGTTGATCGGACGTGTTCACGCAGCCGGCCTGCCAAGGCCCGACATTCGAATTCCTCCAGCGATTCAGTTCCTCGCCGAATGGGCGTGGCCTTAAGCATAAGATGTGGCCCGGAGTTTTGCCTGGAAAAACTAGCTCAAAAGATGAGTCAAAGTTGCGCTCAAAAACGCAACTGGTACAGAAAGCCAGGTGTCTCCGAAGACAGCTCAAAAAAAAAACCCTTATGCTTACACAACCGCGGCCATCACCACCGCCGAGGTGATCGAGGAGCTCATCTCGCTCGCCAAAGAGCTCGATGCCGCCAGCCAAACGGCGGGCGGGAGACCTCGGCCTCTCCCGACGACGAAAGTCGCCTTTACGACGCCCCTCGCGCCCAACGACAGCGCCGTTGAGCCATGGGTTGACGCCAAGCTCAAAACTGATCGCCGCCCAACTCATCGCCAGGTTTGTGAAAAAGAGCGTTGTCGATCACGGACCCTGCGCGAAATGTGCCCCGACCAAGATCCGGGCGAGGTGTGAAAAAGCGCATCCCTCAACCGCTACGGCTACCCACCTGATCTACAGGACGCCGCTGTGCAAAACCGTGCTGGCTCAGCATGTTGGTTCGGCCTGGTGTTAAGTGGTTGCATTGCGGAGCTACCGTTGATTCCAGACGCATCAACCAACTCCCCGCGCCGAGTCCAAGTTAGCCCCATGAGCAAGAAGCAAGTCTATCACCCGTCGAGACCAATTGAGGAGATGCAGAACAATCTTTCCCTACGACAAACCGAATCGACAAGAAAGGACTACAAACAAGACCTCGAAGTGGCTTCAGATCGAAACTGCTCAAAGGCTCAGCGCCATATCAAGGCTGTCGGACAGCGCGTGGGATCCTGTTCGAAAAAGGTCCCGATTGCGGCAGGCAAAGGCGGATCAATCAAAGCGCTTCCGCGAACACCTGAAACCCTCGCGGACAGTGAACATGTGGCGCTATTAAGCCAAACCGAATGCCCGAAGCGACCCAGTTGTACTTTCCAGCGCTATTGTTCCGCACCTTGCCATCGGCCGACGAAATCACCGAATGTTCGACAGGTCGTGGTACAACCGGGGCAGGCGTTGAGGAAGGTGATGGAAGTTCTGCACACCGCAGGAACACGCTTTGTTCCTGCGCCAGGTTCCTGGCTTCGACAGGTCACTCGTCAGCAGTGGAATTCTATTTATTCAAGCTCTGGTTTGCCAACGTTCGTCAGAGCCCGCCAGGAAAAAGCTGCGTTTCAAAAGGACGGCGCGGAGGATCCACTCAAGCAGTGGAAGTTGTCGTCCCATCGCGAGAGGTTGAGCGTGGAGAAGTTATGGCGAGTACACCGAAGCTCGCCAATGAGAGCTGCTTCGCCACCGGACACCCTCGTGGCGCCTTGACCATTCGTTACTCGAACGAGAAGAAACGGGCCGTTCTTGCGCCATCCGCAGCGTTCTCCACGCCCCTTAACTACGAGCTCAAAGACAGCGAACGCCGTCGGGTGAGCCCATCCACGGTTGTGCGTTAACAGCCCATTCACTGTTCATCGACAACTGAGCTGGTCGCCTTGCGCCGGTCTGGGTTTTTTTTGGACGTCACCTCAGAATGGCCAGGGTCACACAGTTTGTCCATCAGCCCAGACATGTGAGACCGGCCTGGGCACTGATCAGTACAGCCTGCCCCACCGCCTTTGGCCACCCGCGCAGTTTTATTTCCTCAGAGGCTTTCCAGGCGCTTCCGATCGCCATCTCTACCTGCCACCACGATGGCTACCCGACCGGAGCCGCCCTGGCGCTTCGCCCATGGCCCGCCGCCACAACCCCAGCTCCGCTGGGTTTTCTTAAGCCTTCCTGGAAAATCAGCCGCGAGCGGAACCCCGCTGGCCACTCCAGTATAAGTGGGGTCGGAGAGCTGAATACGCTTATGACTGGAGCTACTGCTGGGGGGATGTTTCCCATCTACAGGTGCAGTTACTGGCGGCGAATGCCTGGGGGAACCAGGCTTGGCAGCCCCGTTGGCGGGACCGATCACCATTGGGAGGAAGTTCATCCCAGCGCTTCCGCCCCGGGAACCCCTGAATCCTGGCTCAGTAACTCGGGCCATATCGCATCACAGCAGGGGGAAGCGTGGGTACGTTGTGTGGCGTTATAGAGAGAGGTCCGAGCTATGACAAACTTCTCAGCTGGTCCATGGGACCAAGGATTCCTTGCCAGTTGTTATAAATAGACAAGCAGGATTTAATACCACCAAGCTGTTGCACGAAACTGGATAAAGCTCAGGAATGCTCGCGCTGCCTCGCCTCAGAAACCGCCGACCCTGCCGGCCGTCGCCAGAAGGTCGCCTTTTTTGACGGCGGGAATTGGTCATTCGAGTGCAGCAGCGGCCCAGCGCCGTTGGCAGCTGGCGCCAACGTGAAAACCAGCACAGTGAGGGCGATCAGCAGCCAGGCCAGCAGTGCAGGGAATAGGCGAGGTGGTTTTGCAGCTTCTCCCGCTGAGCCAGTCCTCTGCAATCAACTTGCCCGTTGCCGAGGCCAGGGCCAGGGCCACAAGGCACGAATGGCTGATCGCCGCAGGCGTGAGGCGGGGGGCCCCCCAGGGGGGGGCTTTTCCCCCCCAAAAGGGGGGGGAGTAGCCAGGAAGGGCACAGCGAGCAGCAACAGTGCAACACGCCGACTGGACCGATGGAAGGTCATTCCAGTGGGCCTGCTGGGGTGAAAGGAGTCGCCCCCAGCGGCCGTTCCATAGCGGGCTGGTAAACGATCAGGCCCGACTGCAATCCAGCAACCCAGCACCGCAGGGGCCGGTAGCCGCCATGGAGCAAGACGCAGCAAGGAACGGTTGATAGGGGCGGGGCATCCAGATGGCTTGCAGATGGGAAAAGCTTTGCCTCAGGCGGGTCAGCCAGCAGCACCAGTTAGTTCTGTGGCTTCCGCCAACGCCTGTTGCAGCTCCGGGGATGAACACGGCCGTAACATGCCGCGCAGTCCCCACGTTGAAATTCGAAGGCCTTAATCGGGCGGGGTGTTGTCTTTGACGAAGGAAAGGCCGGCTTGGGCTTTGCTGCCGTGGCAGCCAGGCAGCTGGGCCTCCACGTTGATACGGCGGTTAATAGTTCACGCGCTCGCCTGCTCGGCGCCAGCCGGCTTGCCACAGTCCCGGTGATCGCGCTGGCACTGGAACAGATCGAGCACCTGCCCGCTCCCTGCGGGCCGTGGCGGGCGCATAGGTCGGGATTACGAAACTGCTGGCCACCTGCGCGACCTGCCAGCCGTTCTCTTACGATCCCTCCGGCCCGCAGGGCCCACCGGTTGCAGACCTCCTTCATCGTTTGCAACGTTGGCTTCCTCGCTGCTGCCCTCAAGCGTTGGAGCCAGGCTCAGCGCGCCATCCGATCGAGCTTGCTCCATCCCGCCCACAGCCCGGGGCCAGCTCAGCTGGTTCGACGGCAGAGCGGTCGGCGCGATCGGGCTTTGTGGCAGGCCCAAGCCGCTGGGGCGCTGAGGCTCAAGTTCAGCAAGGCAGGCAAGCAAGCGCGAAGAGAAGGACCGTCGAGGGCTGGCTCCAAAGGCCCAAGAGAAGCGGGATGCGAAGAGGGGGTGGGGGCCGTCCTGGGATCGACCTCTGGGCGGGGGTTCAAAAGTCCCACGGAAACCGAATCGCTGGTGCCGTCAGGGCCAGGGGGGGTTGCTGAGCGCTGGTTGGCCCAGATTCAAGCGGGAAGTTGTGCACCGTTGCGCGCGTGCATCGCCTCGATGCAGGCACCCCGGTTGGAGTCACATCGGTCCCAGGTGTTGGATCACCCGGGCCTTGGTGATCCAGCACGGAGTGTTGAAGTTCGTGAGGCCCGTTGCAGGGTGAACGAGAACGTAGTCCACGGCCAGGGCCGGACGAACCAACTGATGTTGCCCGACACTGCTTGTGACGAGGCGCGCCACAAGAAGTGCAGGCTTGCGGCTTGTGTGAAAGGGAGGCGTACTGGAAGATCAGACGGCCAAAGTAGCCGTGGGCGGCCACGATGTTGTTACGTCTCTATCTTCCTGGCCGAACTTGTAGCCTGGTTGAGGGATTCCGGTTCGGTGGACTCCCCGCACCAGTAGAAACTGGTTGACGAGTGAGCCGTAGCATGGCGGCGGAATAGGGGCCCCGCCGAAGACACCGGTGACCCCAGCATGTGGGAAAGGGTGGTGCATCCAGCACGTTGTGCATTCAGCCTGGAGCACCAAGCATGAAGTTGAAGGTGCCGGAGATGCCCCAATGGGCAATGCCATCGGAGAAGGAGCCCGTGGGCCCACCGATTAGACCAGCAGCACGGCGTGGGCAGCAGCCACTTGGGGCTGAGTTAGCCAACAGCGATCCAAGGACGCATGCCAGCCTGTAGCTGAGCTCCCACTCTTGTCCCATCCAGCAGGAAAAATGCCAATCAAAAATCGGAAAAAGATGATCAGCTGATAGGGGCCGCCGTTGTAGAGCCACTCATCCAGGCTGGAGGCGGCCCAGATCGGGTAAAAAGTGCGGCCGATCGCAGTTACATGGAGGGGAACAACCGCGGGTGATATGTTGTGCCATTAGAGCAGAACCACCGGAAACAGGCTCCGCGAACGCCAATACGATGTCAGGGAGGGCGCGCCGATGAAGGGCGACCACGAAACAGCTGAAGTGGCAACCAGCAGGGTGGGGAATCTCAACAAAACCCCCCCCCCCCCCCCCGAAAAAACCAGGCCCCCCCCCAACCCCCAATTAGAAACGGGGGGGGGGGGGCCCGGTTTTTTTTTTCTTTTTCGGTGCGCGGTTGACCAGTCGGTGAAGCGATCCAGGGATTTGCCCGGGGAGCGCTTGAAGGATGGTTGGACGTGTCACTGGTGAGACCTCAAGGGAAGACAGGAGTCGGAGCGGGACGAGCTGCCTGGCCAGAGCGAACATTTCGGCAAAAAAGCCTCCCGACCCTCCTTTACAATACTAACGATATACGGCCTAGGTCGCACATGCTGCTATGAGTCATTCTGCTCCGATCCTCCAGTCACAACAGCGCCGGACGGACGCCATGGGCCACAAGCGGCGTTGGCGGAGGCCGCTGCTCACCTTCTGGTCGCCCTTGCTATTGGCGCCCCGTGCTGGCTTTGCCGTTGCCAGTCCAGCTGCAGCTGAGATTCAGCGCTGTCACTGCCGATACAACGGCGATGGCTGGGCGATCAGCCTGTGTTGAGAACCCGACCGGATTTTCGAAGGGGCTGGCGCCTGCGCCCTGAACGGCCTGGCTCTCGGTGAGCAGCTCGCTCGGACCACCAACGCGGCCCGAACTCACACACACGGGGAGCCACTTGGGCAACTGGGTAAACCACAGCGAGGAAAAACAGGTGCCGCAGGCGATCCAGCCGTTCCAGCCAGTTTCGGGCCCAGTTCGATCTGGCCAGGCTGCAGCCAGGCCCGCGCGATCTTGCCCTGCGACTGGCGATTTCGCTCCCAGAACGGGACGATCAGGCGCTGATGCTCTTCACCGGAGATCGTTGAAGCCATCGGCCTCAAGGGCTGGGCAGGGAAGCTGATCGCGCGCGCTCGAGGTCTGACTGGGCGGAAGTCCCAGGGGCGTCGATGCAAGCGGCTGGCGTCAAATGCATTGCTCAGGAGGGATTCTCCAGGGCCCCCAAGAGCCGTTCGCAGATCTCCCATGAAACGCTCATCGAGCTCAGTGGCCGTGTCTCTTCTCCCACAGGTCCTGGATTCAGGCGTTAAAAGGCGACCATCAAACCACTTGCGAAACACCGAATAGGTGTGCTCCGCCGGCAGGTGCCCGCTGTCGCGATTCCAGAAGTCGAGCTTCCGGCCTCAAAGATCGCCTCGTAGATCTCCTTGAGGAATCTCTTCGGCTTCGTCGTTTCGTCTCGAAATCGGGGGATCAGATACAGACAGGGCTCCCGGGCTCCACCGCGCGTGGTGTCGAGATCCAGGGCCGGGCTCGGCCACAGTGCGAGCAGAATGGGCGCGGGTAGGACGACGGCGCAGCGATTGGACGATGCCATGGCGCTGCCGCGGTCTTGCTGGGAACCCTAGACAGAGCATCCGGTGGCTCCAAGCCACGAGTGGCCAGGTGGTTTGGTGATAGGTAAAAAATCGCTTCAGATTCAGCCGGGATTTGCACCGGCACTCGCACAGGATTTGGCCAGCCAGAACAATCGCAATGGAAAAACTCACGGCCGAAGGGCTTGAAGTCGTCAACGACTTGGCCCAGCGCTTATGCTTCAGCCAGGACGCCGTCTGCACATGACCTTCGCGGTGGCTTAAGGGGCGTGGGCGGCATGGCCCAGATTTCAATCACCCGAATCGCCGGCTCCGGCCAATGGTGAACGCGGCATGATGATTGCTGGTGACATGTTTCAACCAGGGGTCCAAGCCCGCGTCGATGGGCTCTGCCAGGGATGGACCGCCACCGTCGCCAGCAAGCCCGACCTCTTTTCCAAAGGGAAGTTCAGTCGCAGAAGCCAGAGCGGCGGCGGCAGCAGCAGATGCAGGGTGGGCGTGGCATGCAAGATTGGGCCACGGGCATGCAGCCGATTAGCTTTGGCTCCGGCGCGCTATTCAGCGGCCGACCCCAGGACAGCTTGTGGCCAGCAGGTTCTCGGCGCCCCAAGCTCCAAGCGGCTCCCAGAACGACATGCACTACGCCATTTCCCGGCCGCCGGCCGGCTGGCGGAGAAGGTCAACGGCGAACGTCAGTTGTCTACGGACACCAGCGGCCACCAGTCTCGGGCCTCTCCAGGCAGCAGTTCGTCCGGTTGGCGGCGTGTGATGTTTAGCACCGGCACGGCAGCATTCAGGCCTCACCCACCTGCCAGCGGTGAAGCGTCACAGCATGCCCCCACGGCCACTCCTGCAGCCGCCCAGGCTGAGCCTCAAAGCACCGAGCGCTGCAGTTGCCGCTTCCATCAAGCTCTGCACCATATCGAAACCCGCGGCCAGCAAGGCCAGCGAGTACGATGTCTTCGCCACCCTTGGGCGTCTCGGGGAAGCTTCATGCAGAAAGGCATCCTCAACCGAGAACGAGTTCACAGCCCAAAAAGGCCAGCTGCTCAGCCGCCTCTAGGAACAACCCAGCCCTTCACCAGGTCAATAAGCTGGGCCATTGGCATGCCAGAAAGCTACGGAGGTCTCCAGGCTTGAGCGCGTCGATGCGGGAGCGAGCAGGCCCGTCACCGCTGCCTCAGCTGTGATCCTTGCTCGCTGAAAGCCGGGTCATGCGGGTGTCACCAGGCCGGGATGGAGCAGGTGGCAACGGCAATCCCCGGGCTTGAGATTCGATCGCCATCGGAACTTGCCGGCCAATTGCGAGAGCGCCACCTTCGACTCCGTAGCGTAGGAGCCGGCCCGAGGTTGTTGTCGTCGATAGAGCCCATCGGCTGGTCATTCAGGATCACCTTTGGCGCTCGGATGCAGCTGGCCAGCAAGGGCACTGGTGAGCTCCAGAGGGGCGATGGCGTTCACCTCAAACTGGCGCCGCCAGACTGTCCGCGCATCGGAGGTGCTCCAGGTTGGTGCGCTTCGAGATGCCGGCTTCATGGATCAGCCCATCGATCGGGCAGCCCATCGAGCGCTCCACCAGGCCGGCTATCGCTTCGCCGGAAGGTGAGCTCCGCCCCGCTCCAGCGCACAACCCCAGGCTCTCAGTTCCGGCGATTGGCTGGCGGCAGGCCGCCACAACCAGCTCACCGCGGGCCTGCAGCTGACGGCAACTACCAGCCGATTTGCCGCGTTGGCCCGGTGATCAGGTAAGTGGCCATGGCTGAAGAGCTGCCTGCTCCAGTCGTTAGAGATGCGTAGGAAGTCAGGCGCAGTGCAGCTCACACACATTTGAGGTTTGGCAGAGATCGCAGCTTCCGCTTTCCCTGGCAGCCCGATGGCTCTGCCAAGCCCGCCACAGCAGCCCCTGCAAGTTCCTGGCGCAAAGCTGGCGCAGCTTCCTTATCTAGGCCACTCGATCCGCTCCGACTCTTGGCGCCCCACAGCTGCGCATCGCAATGTCGCCGCAGGGCAAATCACCGGCGTGGCATGAACCCGCCAGCGATCCCTGGAATTTTCTTCCGACCTTAGCCCAAGGTCTTGAGACGGCGAATGAATCCAGACGCCGCAGGCTGTCTTCGGCGAACAGGCGATTAGCCCCCCTGGCGCGGGCGATCGCCCGGCAGCAGGCCCAGCTCTTCGTAGCTAGCGCAACGTTTTGACCGGCAGACCACGCGGGCGCCATGCACACCGGATCTTTCATGCCGGCCTGCTCTACCGGCCTGCAGGCCGGTCTTCTCCAACCCAACGACTTCACAAGGTTGACTCTCCACCCTAGATGAGACCTCTAAGGTAACAGGGTTTGGCCCTTTTGCTCCTGATTCTTAAGGCAATTCCTTTCCGTGTCCCCGTCAGCGTATCACGTGCTCGCGCCACCAGCTCCGGCCTTCTGAATCGGGAAGCTGGGAGAGGAACTCACCCTGCTGCGCCGGAAAAACTGTGCTGTGCGGCGCGGTGCCTCAGCTCGGACGCTGATGTGATCGCCCATCGCTTCCCGCCAACACTGCTCGGCCAGTCGCTCTGCCGTCTTGTGCCCGCCTTGAGTTGTCGAGGCCCCATGGAACGCAGCTGATCCTCTGCACCCCGGTGCATGGCCTGGTCGCGCGCGGCGATTTCTTTCTCCGCGGCCGCCCTGGCGCCTCTTCGCCCGCACATGGGGCGACAATGAACACCCGGTGGCCGCCAGGTACTGGTTTGTCGCCCTGATCTCGGCCTCGCTCTTCCGCCACGGTGTTCCGCGGCCGTGCTTCAAGGCCGCAGGGATCATGCCGGCAGACGTGTCCATTACGAAACCGCCCGGCGGTGGCTCTGACTCCTGGCTGGTGCTGTCGGCACATCTGCTCCGAGAGCCCGCGCCCGCCGACAGAACCTTCGAGGCGACCGCAAGCATCCGGCCATGCAGCACCACCGCCGGGTGCTGCGCCCCGGCACAGCCGTGGATCTGCCCGCTTGGCCAGGTCGGTGGTGGGCGAGCGATTCAGGTGCCGCCCCGGCGAACGCATCCTTCCGACGGTCCTGACTCGAGGAGGGCCAGCTCCTAATGTGAGGAATCGCCTGCTTCCACCGGCGAACCCACCCCCGTGGCCAAGGCCAGCGCGCGATGAAGTGATCGGCG
>Ga0163217_1093143_pt1 | contig 11269 bp, 8 predicted proteins | sample SynspAceP_FD_185933 | JGI IMG/M metagenome (GOLD analysis project Ga0163217, IMG submission 185933) | Saline lake microbial communities from Ace Lake in Antarctica - Synechococcus sp. Ace-P (PacBio error correction) | ecosystem: Environmental > Aquatic > Non-marine Saline and Alkaline > Saline ... | reverse complement strand
AGGTAAGCGTACATTTTGTAGGTGGTGAAAAAGGCGGTGTCGGAAAATTCTATGACGGCCCGCGTCTTAGCTCCAATTCTATATGATAATGATCAGCCATCTTAGGCTTTGACTGTTGACAGCTCGGCACAGTACTTTTCGCGTTTTTACAGTGGAGTTTGCCTCTCCCATTTTAATTGGTGAAGGAAGAACAGCTTGGACGGCATGTGGCCGCCATGAAGGAATACCCTGATCGTGATTTGAATCATTGATCTAGCCGCGGCAAGCGGCGGCAGCCCATTTAGGCAAGTGGAATTGAAGAAACAGATGTTTCTTGGGTTGGTTAAGGGGGAAGATGATGAAATGTGGCTACAAGTTTGTTTCTGGCATGTAATGGATGATGGTGCAGACTCTGTCTTCTTTATTAGACCGCTTGCTAGAGCGTTATACTGCAACCTTCTGTAGTTTGTCGTGCGTACAAATCTGGCCGAGCCACCAGATTTTTCTCGGTTTAAAAAGTTCAGATATTTTATAGGAAAAAGCCGTTTGACCGGGAAGCCTTGATCATTTTGAGTTTGCCAAACTGCCAAAGTTAAGTTAACACAAAAAAATTAACTTTAATAACAGCAGCTTTTGGGCCGTCGCCAAAACCCCGATAAAGGCATCATGAACATTGTGAGCGTCAGCGTCTATGAAGTTTGCTACGTAACAGCTATACGTGCAATTTAGAAACAACTAAGTGTTAGGCGTCTTTTATCAACTCTTTAAACTAAAAAAAGCCAAACCACAATTGTGGCTTTTTTAGTGGGTCTATCTTGCCTATCAGTAATTTAGGTCAATTATCTGGATTGATTAACGCGAGCGCACAACAAGATCACTCAATAATACTTATTCTGCGACATCCATGTACTTATTTGCCCACACTTCTATTTTCTTCTAAACGTTAGAGTAGCGAGTCGTAGTTCCAGACGCAATTCTAACGTCCCCTCTGCGTACCACGTGCTCACGCAAACAATCGTAAGTTGTCTTAATCGGCTGGCAAAATACGCCGGGCATTGACCATTTACCACAATACGCACCGCCATTTGCAGCAAGACGTTTCTCTGATCTCGTAGTCAGGATTATTCATAACGCCACCAACATAACACAGGAATTAGTAATGTGCGTGTTGATCTCTCTAGATGCTCGCAAAGTCCACGAATGCAACCATTACAAATACCGTCGACCACCTACGCCTTGATAAGCTTAAACACGGACTCATGGTTTCTTCAAATTCGTCAATTGACCGCGTTTTGGTACGAGCGCAATAATACTTCATAATAGGGTGATACGCTGCTCTAAGGCGGCCTTTAACTTGCCGACCGGCCTCTTCGACAGGGAATTAAATCCGTCGATATTATGTCCGATATTTAGGGCAGGCAATAACGTATCTTTCAATCGTCAACGCCGCCACACCAGGCACGCTCATGCTCTTACGATAGTGCGCATTAACATTTAATGCATTGCCGTAGCCGTGATCTGCATCGGCAATAATAGGTAAACGCGCAACACGACCAATTCAGTCGGCCTTGCTCTGTAAACTCGCTTAGCCGTGATCAGAAGCAAAATCTGGCGCTGCAATTACCTGAAGCCGGACCGCTACAGGAGCCACCTAAAATACCCACTTCCAAAAGCCTAAGATCTGCAGCAATACGAGGCCGACATCGGATCAATGGTAAGACGCAGTGTATTTGTAATAACCACTTATCACTTACTTAACAATGCTCGAAAAATCATGCGCAAATTCATTGCTGGGAAGTGTTTGCCATAAAATTTCTTACTTCCTAAAAAATGTCACTAAGTTTCAGTTTGTTTGTACTCTAATTGGCGGGTATTTATACTCTCCTTTGGGGGTTTTCTTTCATTATATTCCAACCAATTGTTAGGTTTTGTAACTTGATTACAAAAAAATAGCGTGAAAAAAAATATCAATAAAAGGCATAAAAGATTTTTCTGACACCTTTGATTCTACTTTTACTTGTAAACACCTTCAGGATCACTTTTTGCTACAGTGAAAACAGTGCATAACAAACTCTAGGGATAACATACTGCCCCCAAGCATTTTCCCCATGCGCAACCCTTTTATGATTCTAATTCTATTGATAAATGTTAAGGCTCTCGAATTGAACGCTTGGTACCTCATCTGTTTTCTATTCGGCATTAGCTGTTTTTCATCGCTTTACCAACCAATATATCCTTTTAAAATTATGCAAAACAAAACAATCGCCATCACCACAGGGTCAGCGTCGTCATCTCCTTACTTACTGATTCTGCGGTTAAAATGCTTTGGCGATGAACCGCATTATTCATTACCCAGGTGTGGCTGGAATAGACTTTAATCAGCTGCTATTAAAAGGTATTGTTAGGTTTTCTATTGATTTGCTGACGTGCGTTAGAAATCGATCTTCGCTGCGTTAAAAACGCCAACGCTGGGGAAATCACAATATTGGTTTTATTTCTCCATCTGGTTTCTACTTTTATTGTTGGGCTATTTAAGCTTCTATCTGTCGCTCTATTAAGCTTTCCTGTGCTTTCATCTATTGCTTTACTTTTCGCGTGCATTGATCCAGGCCCTACCGACCCGATTGCTGTTATTGGCGATCTATTAAGCAAGATGAGCGCACCGCAAGGTATTTCGATTCAAGTGAAGGAGAGTCGGCTCTTCAACGAGTGTTGGTTGGTTATTTTTCACCACAATATTTGGCCGTTGCTTTTTATGGCACAGAGCCAGTTTCCAGGAAATTGCTGAGCTTATTTTTAGTCGATCGACTGGTGGTATCGTAATTTGGTCTTGTCATCGGCCGTTGTTGGTCACTTTGTCATCATCAAACTGACAAGGACGATAAATTACGCGCTTACTTGTAACGCTGACATTCCTTTCTGCGGGTTTTTGGCTCTCGCCAATAATCTGGGAAATTTCAGGTGCATTGGCCATTGGTGACCAAGCGGCATCCTTTCTCGGTAATATTACGCGAGCGAAAGCCTCTAAAAAGGCGCGGCCAGGATGGCAACTCGTTATGTTTAAAAGACTCGGCAATGCAACAGGACAGCTTCTTAAATGTTGTTGTTCCTCATCATCGGTATGTTGATTGTTACCATTTATTTTACCCATTATCATGGGAACTCATTTGGATTAAAGCCTTAGGTTATGGTCCCCGTGGTTTCTTCTGGCTCGCTTTATCAAGCGTTGGAACGCCTTATCTTGTTTTCAAACGCTACCGCCAATACGATAAGCATTCAGTGAAAATCTTAACATGGGGTGGTTTACGCGCGGACTTGCTCTCGCAATGGCGCGGCGGCCCATTCCCAGCCAACCAAATAAAATTGATAGGGTTAGATTCTACATGACATTATGCGTCATCATTCACCTACGTTGTGTTATTCTTCTCAATCATAGTACAAGGGCTCACCATTTCTCCTTTGATACAAAAAACAATCAAAGCCGCCTGAAGAAAAAAGCGAAACAACGCTAAAACAAATTAACTTCGTATTACAAAGCAGAAAGGCCACATCATGTTGGCCTTTTCTTGTTTCAAATAACCTCTTAATAAAAATGTTCTTTACTTTCGGATTCACAGAAAAAAATAGCGCCCATCATCATTTAAAACTTAATGGTTTCGCGTACATTAAAAGGCGTTACTTCATCGGGCATAATAAAAAGCTTCTTTGGCTTTCCATTATAAATGTCTTTTCGTATTTGGCCGCTTTTTTCCAATTTCCCCAAAATTTAGGCATGAGTACTACTTTGCACTTCAATCCACATATTCAGATTTCACAGACACAACCACCATGGTGCCGTATTTATAAAGTAGGATCTTTCATTTTTTAAAAATCTTTGAGAAATCCACCCCGTAAATCATCAGTTTCACTCTTAGAGTTTTTCAAGGTAGGTTAACGATTTTACTTTCTTTAGCTCAGCGTTTAAAGTAATCACAGCTTAAAAAAATAAAAGGAACAATAACAGCCCATATTCAAATCGGGTAAAAATTAATAAGGTCTTGTGAGCTGGTGACTTAGTCTTTTTTCCAGTTTCTGCAATTCAAAACATGAATAACACCATTCACGATTATTAAATAGGCAGCCAATTCACACTCAAACAAGAATCCGCTACCGCAAAACCAATGCCATGACTTTTTCCACCCATCGATTTGTCGGCTATAGAAACCTTCCCCCATGAAATAATCCAAAACGAAAAGTTGAAACATCAGCAAAGGCTGCGAGGAAAAATAGGCAGGAACGACCCAACCCTTTTCCTTTTCCAAAATTGGCTAAAACATCGCCACACCTTATTAACTTTACATCGTTTCCAGTCTTAATGCCTTCTAAAATATAAGGCAGCTTTAAATATAGTCCAAGCACCACTTAGCGGTTTAAATAATATTTTTTCTATCGAGCTCAAATGGAAGAGCATTTTTTTTTTAAAAAAAAATTAAACTTGGGGGGGGGTTTTTTGGGGTATGTCGTTTTACTTTAAGCGATATTATCAACACTGACTAGATCTCTAAGGTCCGCTCTTAACTATATTGAATGCGAGCATATACAGGACCTCGGGTTAAACTTTGAAAGAGAGTAACAGAAAGAACAGTAACTTTTTATTTATTCAACGACTTAGCCGATCTTCTTTCGACATAGGGTCAATGACCTGATTTAAACCAACTGGCTGACAATGCTTGACCATGGTTGGAAATAACCATCTTGATTGCAACTCGCCTGTTACATAGAACGTATTTTGATAGTGACAACTTCACCTGCCGCTTGAAATAGTCTTGCCAACGCCCAGAGATATGAACATGCCATCTAATCCGCATAGAAGTCCATCCACTTTCTATATTCAATAAGGCAATCGGCATAAGGAAGCATCCGCTGACCTCCAACCAAGTGATATCTGGTACGTTTTTTTTCAATCGTTGCTGAGTTAAAAACGCGTTAGCGTGGAGGACCAATGACTCTGCCCCACAAGTTATTCTGAGAACGATGCACTTCCCCTGGCTTGTCACCAACACAATTTCATTACCCCGCCAAAATAATTGGCGGACAACCCAATGGGCACTCAACTGAAAACCAGGACGCTCTTTAGTTGGTTGAACATGTGCTTTTTTGCCAAATCAGCATTCCATTAATAAATATTCACGACTTGGCGGAAACGGACGTGAGCACAACCCGTTATTACCCAGCCTCATCAATACAATCAAAAAACATACGATACTGTATAATCATCATTTCCCCCTGAAACTTTCTCGCCCGCTTCGGCTGAACATTAAACGTGGTTTTACTATTCAAAAAAATCAAAAGTATTTGGATTTTTCACGAAGTGACGAAGTTTTAAAGGTTGTAGCTCATTCAGCGCTCGACTAATGACACCATATTTCTCTCTTTTAATGGCGACCATTTGGCCCATTGGCCTGGTAACTTTCTAGCGTTAAATTTCAACTCCCGTCATCACTTCAGGAAATAAATTCGCTTGTAATGCCTGAGTTTCGGACTGTTCTAACAGTTGCTTAACGGCTTTTACTGACCGTTTTTGTAATTGGGGCGTAAGGTTTCATATTGCCTCACCCATTGTCTTTCCTAAATTGCTCAAAACGTTTCTTTAAGAAGGAAACAATTTCCCGCTTTAACTTATTCAAGCACATTGACACTTTTACCCTCAATATTTGCTAAAGGAATTCTGGACCGGTAGGAAACCACCTGATTACCCGTCAAACTCTTTTTAGTTTTATTCGGCGGAGGATTGTCCATAAAGTATCCAAACTAAATCACTTTCGCTGCGTTGAGATTAGTTACCAATCTCAAGCCTCGCTCTAAGTCCTGAGCAATACGGTAATCCAATAACTCTTAGCCATTGTAATGACTCGTCTTCCCGATTTACTTTCCACGCATTCAAACGTTGCGGCTTCAATTACGAGGAAGCACAGGAATCACAGGTTCTCTCATGGGACGTTAATGTATCATCGACTATTCCCGTAAAAAGGAACGTTCTAACACAGTACCGATCCTACCCCTCGAAAACTCGACCATCCGCACCCGGAGGGCAAAGCCAACTGACATTTTAGAATCAAACCAAAAAAAACCATATTCGTATGGTTCTGATCATAAAGGTTATTATTCGCCTCTTCTTTTGAGAAAACAAACGGAACGAGTGTTAAATCTTTAACTGGTTGCCTGACGCATTCTGGCCTTTTTACCCAACCCGAAAGAGATTGCCACCCGATTAAAAAAGTCTCTACGAGTCTAATCTTACTTCAAACCTTGCACGGAGCTTTTAAAAAGACAATCCTGGTGTTAATCCAGAACTGAAACAGCATCCTCACTAGAAGCATCGTTAAGGAGGCTAACCACGACCGATAAGTCGATGGATCCTGAGTTCTGTGTCGAAGCCCACTTACTTCAATATAACCAACCTCGTAGCCGGCGAAAATGGCACCAACGGAACCGACATTAAGTTTAGCGCTGTCATCACTTTCAGAAGAATTTCGAACCCCTTTCTTTTTTGGTTGAAGTTGGTGGCTGACTTAACAAAGAAAAACTCTGCACTTCTTTACCCTGCATCGCCGGTGACATATCAATAATTAAGCACCGACAATACAACGTCCCTAAATCACTAATCCTTCTCTGCTATCCGCCGGTTTAACCCACCCCAAAACTTGGTGTCTTCACGTAACAAATTTTTTTTTTTTGCCGTTTACCGTTATTCATACGCACCGCCGTGATTTAAATTTGCATTGTCGTAGTTCATTACTGAGACGATCCAATGACTTCTTCCGACATCTACATTACGGCTTTATAATTTTAGTTTTGACCCGCCTCTAGCCCTTTCTGGCATTTGGAGCGATTAATGAATAAACAGGGCCTGGACTTCGCCCAGTTTGTTTTGATAGAGCATCCAGCCGGCCACCATAATTGCAACAAAGAGAGCCCTAACCAAATGAGTTGAAGCGTACACGCGAAGGTTTTCGGACATTCTTGTTTCTTTCAATCACTCTTTTTTCTCCTGTGACGACGGCATTTCTGAGCCCTCGTTTTTATCCATAATAATCGTGGTTTCAAATTACCATTTTGGCGGCCAACATAGTTAAAATGATTGACTTGACGTTTAAAAGACTAACACCCGCCGGACCCGGTAAGATCGACATTAATTCCCCCATTTGAACCAAGCCCGTCAATACAGCCACGACAAAAATATCAACACGACCAGCGCCCACAAGCTCAGTAATTACGATACAAGGCGTTATTTTTTTGCATCGTTTCTCGCTCTGTAGGGTAATAAACATTGCCAACCACCAGGCCAACTTAAACGACAGCAATCTTAACCAAAGGTTCAACCACGCTGGCCTAAAAATTATACCAAAGGCCACAGGGTTACGAACCTAAAAGACACCACAATAGTAAAAACGCCACCAATAATAGTTGAGGGCTCATTTTTCCACCTAAAAAGGTCGTCTGCATTAATGGGATAGACATTTCGCCGGGAATTAACATAATCACGGGACGCAATAAGAAAGGCAATCGTGCCGCGTTAAACTGTGTGGTTCGACGGCTATGAATCGAGTGACGCAGCGACTGCAATGTTGAAACGCAGTTAACCAAAGCCAAGGTTGCACCACAAAAATGACATCCAATTAGCTCTGTGTTGTTTTGCGTTATTGGCTTTGCTAATGCTGATTTTTCCCCACGGGGTGTTTAACAATCAGATGGATCTGGACCATGGACCTGCCAATTGATTCCAAAACCAACGACGATCAACCAAAGCTATTTGTTTTTAATAACAAACAGCACTAAGCACAAAAGGCCCCAAAACGGACCAGCCCTAACTCAAATACTGCCAAAACTGGTCCATTTTCACTAAACGCAACCAAATTGTACCGACCAAAAAAGAAACATTCAACCATCAACCACAGGCTGAATAACAATTACCCAACGAGTTGAAATAGCGCTTTATTGCCATTGCTTTCACATGATGAATTATCAAAGGACCATACTAGAAAAAAATGACGAGCTAACAGGTAGCAATAGGAAAAAAACAAACAGCCGCCCAAACTAATAATCGCACTATTAATTATCAAAAATAATCCTGATTTGATCAATACCAGTAACAATTTGATAAGGTTTGATACTTCGTTCAGCACCCACTACTAGAAAAACCGAAGAAAGGGAAAAGCCAAGCGGAAAAGGCGAGGCATTAAAAAGAAGAGGAAGGCAGCCGCTACCAAAAAAATTCGCCCTTAACCATGTTCATGAGCACTTATTAAAACATGACCGCAACGTATGCATTTAAAACGGTTCGCCACTTTTTAGCGGCGGTTATTTTTACGATGAAGTAAATCGCACTTCATCACAGGCCGTTACACTGTCATAAAACAATGGATAAAACTCATACCTTACCCAAAATATAAAAAAACAAAAAAACGTCTCCGTATATAAACACGGACATAATATGACAAACCATCAGGCCATCTAAGAGACTAAAATTGACAACACAGATTTTTAATTCCAGAATACCAAAATGCCACATTTGCTAAACCCCATGTCGGTGTTCATCAGACATTGTAACCTTCTACTATAGTTTAAACACATTTTGTTTAAAAGGATTCGTTATGACCTACAAAGCAATTCACACTTCGTTCAAAAAACCGAGACAGAATTAACCGACGATTTATTAAAAAGTAAGTGGACTTTTCCAAACCAAACGCCTCTGATTGGCGAAATGCTAATTCAACTTTCACACCTTTCACTTGACCCAGGCCATTGCGCGGCTGGATGACCGCTTGATTGAAAAAAGCTTATAATTCCTCCCGTAAAACTGGGTGACGTCATGCAGCCAGCGGTAATTGGCCGAAGTCGTAGATATCTAAAAATGAAAAACTTCCCCATAGGTACTCGCGTTATGGGTTAATGGGCTTAACAGAATATGCACTAAGCGACGGAAAAAAAAAAAAAAAAAAAAAAAAAGAAAAAAAAGGCTTAAACAAGATTCCAAAAGAATTGCCTGCCGATGCTTATTTTATCCGTTATTGCTTTGCCTGTATTTTACTGCTTATCACGGTGTATTTGAAGTGAACCTTAAACCTGGAAAAGGCCAAAAACAACTCATGTAACAGCCGCGGCGGTTCTGTTGGTTCTTAGTTGGGAAAAGATTGGCTAAAAAACCTAGGGTCTGACGGTAATTGGTGTTCGCGGGATCTGAAGGAAAAGTGCCTCGTGGTTAACCGAAGAGCTTGGTTTTTGATTACGCGTCTAAATGTTACCAAAGACAGTAATTTTGAAGAAACAGCTCAAGTAACGTACGGCGCCAAAAATGGCATTGACCTATTTTTTGAAAAATACAGGTGGCGTTGCACAAGCCCAATATTCAATGCTATGAACCCTCAGGGCGAATCGCTGTGTGTGGTTTTAATCGCAGAATACAACAAAACCAGAAGCATCACCAGGGCCAAGCTGGATGGCATTATTAAGAAACGCCTAACGGATCCAAAGGCTTCACCATGCCTGATCATTTTTCACCGTATCAACGAATACGGACAAGCACCGGCGAAATGCTCCGAAAAAGGCGAACTATAAGTATCGCACACGCATGTTTTAGAGGGGATTAGAAAGTGCACCGAAGGTTCTCAATTTACTTTTAAATGGCGAAACAAAGGGCAAGCTCAATTATTTGCGTTTAATAAACCACAAATAAAAAACCGAACGTAGACGCATCAAGTTCGGGTTTTTTTTTTTATGGTTGTATCGTAGGAAGATGCGAACAAGCTCCCTTGCCTTCAAGGATGTGGATAAAAGCGTGTAATTCGAGGCGAGTAGCGAATGTTGAAATAGTTGACCTATTTTCGAGCGTGCTCAAACAAAGATCAGGCTTTTAGGCCATGCCCTTCGGGGATCTTCAGGGAAAAACGCCACACTGCGTTTGCGGACTCTTTGAAAGGAAACCTACATTCCTTCAGAGTCGCGGCCTTATTTGACGATTTCTCTGAAGACTGAGGCTTAGTTTTTAGACTTATTCGCACCTTCCCTAGGCTCTTTATTCAATTGCTTTATTTTAAATTAGTGCTTTTTCTAAAACAACTCTAGATAGCGTAATTTTCAATCAACTCGTCGTTTTACCGGATACGACTGATCTTCGAAAACACCCATCAACGTCAATAAAGCGGCACAGCCCAAGAATATTCCTGATAGTGCCGCTCATAGTAATCAGCCAACCACAAAAGCCGTTACGATATAGCATCGTACTATTTTTCTTTTTTATTAGCGGAAGATAACCTTGTATACGCTTCAGGACAGGTCAAAACAAAACAAAAGCCCGAACTTCTGCCCAATAAAATTGAGAGCATTCAGTCAAAAATCCCATTACCACGCCCGTGTGTGCGGCGGCCGGATGGAGGAGGGCAAGACTGTAACCAAACGCCACCGTAGTTTTCAAATAAAAACTCGACCAAAAAGCATAAAAATCACATACCATAAAGAGGATGAAACCATTAAAAAGCACGACGATCAATTTGCCACAGGACCTGACGGTCATAAATACATACAAAAGAACAATCCCATTCGCCATATTAAATCAAGCTTTCGTTTGCCACCAGCACGCCAAGACTTGAAAAAAACAGGATGAATTTTATCCCCCACCAAAAAAGGCCACGCCGACAAAAGGTGTAACCAAAAAAGGCCACAATCGGATTTGCGTGTTGGTTTCGGACCGTATCCGCCCGCATCCCAATTACATTGGGCGCAAGTTAAAAAGCAATGCAGCCACACGAAAAAAGAGCGTCGCCAACAAAAACACCCGTACTATTCGGGAAAAATAACTAATCACAAACGAAGGCCGCATAGCCAAAGCCGCTCCGGTTCCGACCCGCAACGGGAGGTAAATTGGGGTTTAACCGCTAAAACGAACGGCACCAATGAAGATAAGCCGCCCAAAAGTTGATTAAATGCTGTCGCTTAGGATGACAACCGTAAAGCTAAGGGGGACTTTTTGCTCCACCAAAATAAAAAGGAATTTCCGTGAAAAGCAAAAAAACACCGCCGGGACAAAAAGGGCCAGGCAGCCAATTTACAATTGTCGCCAGGAAAAAGCGCCCCATTTTTTCGGCCGCAAAAACCACAAACACTTTTCTTGGATTTTAGCCCCCATTTGCCAACGCGTAAAGACCCAAAATTAAAAACCTACACTTTTCATTTAAATCGATGAAGCACCCAAAGCGAAGAAAATACACAAAAGCGCAAGCAATCACGACAAAAATATCGATCTCTCTCTTTT
>Ga0163217_1030003_pt1 | contig 11269 bp, 7 predicted proteins | sample SynspAceP_FD_185933 | JGI IMG/M metagenome (GOLD analysis project Ga0163217, IMG submission 185933) | Saline lake microbial communities from Ace Lake in Antarctica - Synechococcus sp. Ace-P (PacBio error correction) | ecosystem: Environmental > Aquatic > Non-marine Saline and Alkaline > Saline ... | reverse complement strand
TATAAAATCTCACTACTAGAAGCACAAAAAACCGCGTGATCGAAAAACACCCGATTTTTTGTGAAAATAGGAACCCTCTCGCGCTAAATTCAACTACGACAACGGACACCGACAACCGACAACGACACCAGGCAGACCGACAACCAAACGACCGACAACGACAAACCGACACCGCAACGACAACCGCAACCGACAACGACTACCTCTCCATTCCTTTAGGTTTACTCATCTTCTTATTTTCGAATCCGTGTATTTTCGAAGTGCTCTTTCATCGTTGTTGCCAACTCAAATACTTGGTCACCCAAGCATCAAGAAGTCATCTATCGTGAGATACGATGATCTTGCGTGCCAGCGTCAAGCTTTCAAAGCGTCCATTTGGATAATATCTTGGTTTTCTGTCAAGTGATTGTAGGCTCATCGAGATATCGAGCAGATTGACTGTTCTAAAGTGCCATTAATCATCGCTGTCGGTTTTGCTCTCACCGACAGACTTTCACTTTCTTGTTATATCTCACCTTTCGAACATGATGCGCCAAGATGTCTTTCCGTTGGTGCGGCACTTTCCGACCGCGATGTTAGTACGATGTTTCAAAAATCGTCGACTTTATCCAAAAAGTGGAAAGCTTATTCTGGCGGAATATCGATCACGGAAATTGTGCCCATTACATATTGCCTTCAAATTCGAGTCTCACTATGATCGGCATTTAATCATCGTTGATTTTCCTGTCTCATTTTGTCAACAAGGACCACTTTCTGACTCGTTCGATCGTTTGCGCATTTTGAAAACCGTATGATCGCCATACTAGTTTTTGGTTATGTCACATTACAGGATACGTTTTCCAGGTTGGGAGAAGAGGAAAGCGGGGTTTAAAGAGAGCTACTACCTAATCACTTCGATGAATCTCAATTTCTTACAGCATCTTCACGCGGGTGCACCTGAAGGTTTGGATAAGTGCCGCTTTGAAACGATCTTAATCTGTGGATATCCGACCCAATGACGCTTGCTTGCTCTTTCAAATTGCTTTTGCTGACCTTGCACGACTTCTTTTCGAGGGGTTGGTAGGGTACGATATGCGTTATTTCGGCTTGTAATACGTAGATTTTACACAATATGTCACCTCGATTTGTCCGGGTCGTGATATTGTATACAGAACGTCGATCGTGAGAAAATCACGACTACAGCTTTTGCCTTAATTATAAAAAAATCCTCTAGCCATGATACGTTCATGTCCTGCAATTGGTAGGAACTCATCGAGAGATCAATCAGTTTTTGTGCAGCAGGATTTTTGCAGTTCAGTTTCGCATACCGCAACTCCAGAAACTCCGAATAGAAGCGACGAATCGTCGTTCAAAGCTATACCTAAAGTCTTTCTCGACTTCAGCTTCGATAATTGACTCCCGATGGCGCTAGATTTCTCACATCAGTCAGAGACATCCTGATTAGCTTGTAGTATGATCACTCGAGTCTGTGCGAACGGTTCAAACTCTTCGTGAATTCCTTTCGATTTCAGTTTTGCATAAATAAAGCTGCAGCGAGGGTGCTGGTTGGGACGGGGTGCTCATCCATTTACAGAGCATATCAAGTCACAAAATGCATGGGGAATAAGCCGAACAAAAGGAGCCTTTTGGCGCTGAAAACGGAGCTTGACTAGGTTTGGTGTGTGTGGGTCCAGCGGGATAATCTGAGCAGAGTGGCTCTACAGCGCCATTTTTACCATGGAGCGTTATTTTAGTCATTTTCATTGATGGCAAAGGAAAATTAATAAAGAGGTGATCCGCTATGGATGACACTATATATATTCTGAATCATCGAGGTCTTGAGTGAAAGCGCAAAGGTAATTTTCTAAAGCAGAATCTAAGTGAAATTAAAAAAAAACCGTCCGATCATATTCGCAGTGCTTTCCAAATTTGAGGTGCTAGAGAGACTTGAGGGTAAATGTATTAGTTAAACTGTGATGAATAGACCGGGAAATTGAGCCTAACAGTGGGACTTCAACAAATCTCTTATACCTTGAATGGAAAAATATATTCAAGCTATCATTTTTTTTTTTAGATTATGAGTTTTATTTTAACCTTAGATTTATTAAGTGAATTCTAAATGGATTTGCTGTTCGTACTGGCTTAATATGGTGGTTTTTGTGCTAAATAGGAACAAATGTCGAAAGACCTAAATTAAATGCCCGTTCATCGGTGGTTCGTAACTACTCACCTCCCAAAAGGCATATTATTGACGTTCGGAGTTTCTGGCTTAAGTACTTGCCACGATATTGTCGGCGACACGGGATTGATCCCAGTCAGTGTATATAGAGACGAGGTCGAGCGCTAAAGTGAGCCATTATGAGCATTTCAAAAACAAGAGAGAGACGTAATTCTAAAGCTGGTGGAAGAATGCTTAGAAAAGGAATTGAAGGTGAAGAAGGCATGGGATGAATCTACGCTTGCTTTAAATCGGAAAAAAGTATAGAAATGGATCAACAACGGAAACAGAAATTGATCGTTATCCAGGAGTCGGGGGGTGGCGTGATTGGGGAAGTAGTGCGATACGATTCTAAGGCGTCGCGCAAAGTCCACTGGGTTTATTAGAAGGACGAAGGAGCTCCAGAGCGGAACAGAACGCTGAAGAACACTCTGTGAAACAATGAAGTGCTATATTTATAGATCACGTGCAAAGAAGTATCTACTTAAGGAAAAATCCAAGAAAAGTAAAAGCCTTATTAACGCGAAGATTATGGCCTATAAATGATGACAGGTAACATGGAATGGCATCGAGGTTTGAAAGAGAAGGGTGACGTGGATTAGCCGTCACCAACCAGGCGGAGAAGCAGTTGGCCACACACCAAGGATCAGAATACGCAGTGAGATGTTCCACAAACCCGTTGGCGAGCACAGTACTCTATTAATGATCTGAATGGGAAAAGCTAATCGGGTAGCCTTTCTGATGGATTGTTGTGACAGATCAAAATTATAGCTGGGGAAGGAGCGGGAAAAGTGAGTATGAGCGAGCTGACATGAATTATGAATCCAAGGACGGTTTTGATTAGCCGTTTGGAACCATTTACCAGCAATTGGTCAGTTACGAATTTCGATTAAACGGAACAATCGGGCGAAACTTCATTAGAGAATCTGAAGAAAAGGCCTTGAAATATGGATATTAGAAGATGCAAATACACAACTTATTCTCACAATCCATGGAATGGTGAGCTTTGAATGCGTAATGTTAAAAGAGATAGTATGATCTTGAGAGCTGCTAGATATGCCACCGTACTCAACAATACCAAATGGGTAAAAAGAATACAAAAATGTTGCCCCTCATTCCTTTTCATTAGAAATGGAAAACACCAAATGAAATTTTATATCTTTAAAACAGCAGCCATAATGTCCAAACTTTTAGCGGATAAGCTTTTGACAATTATTAAACTTTAACGTATGTCAATACCGGAAGTATAAATCTGTTGCTCTTTCCTATAATTGTTTTTGTTTGTTTTTTCTCAAAAGTTCTTGCTCAAGCCGAGTAGAGGATACTAAAATGGAGCTCAGCCGAATACTTTACACGGCAAAAACATGCATTTTGGCGTTGGGAGAACTTCTAATGATATATGCAATCAATTATGGCCTAATTTTTTCTCAAAAGGCAAGACTATAATACTTCAGCTTAGTGCAGGAATTTATTTATGCGCTTATCGAACTGACGGATTGTTCGACTTCTGCCAGGTTTTTGGGTACACTACTTTCTCGACCGAGAGTCACTGCGCTTTTGGGCGGGAAGTCGAAAGGCCATTTGGATTCGGAAATAAGTATATCGTTAGCCTATCGAGGAGGGTAAAATTTATTTTGAGTGAGGATTCCTAGAAATTTATAGGGGGCCGGGCCCAACCCCAATATTGGGAAACCATGTTCGAGGATTTAGATCGTATCAAGAGCCTGATGTGGTTTGTTTATGTTCGGCGCAAGTTATACCCTTGGAGTTATTAAATTCCAACAACTGAGTGATGGAGGAAAGAGTTAACTTTGGCCTGCATTTGGAGATTGGCTGTAGGTCTAGGATATAGAATTGGAGTTATCTTGAGCTGAAGTTAGAGGTAGTGGCTGGGTCGCTTCCTTTGTGTTTACAGAAGAAGGAAAACCGACGTTAGACTATCGAAGCCAGCACGGTTCGTCCACCCACGCGGCAGGCAGCTAGACATCTTATTGCCGGATCTACATGTGAGGATATCAACCTAGGTTATTGACACGAAATCCTAACTCCTCAAGAGTCGGAAAGCAATTTTATTGGTTTATTAAGATTTCGTTGACTAATAACTCATTTATTTCAAGCATAAAATTTGAAAGGTGGCATTTATGGAAATTACTGCAATACATGTTTGTATTTATTAAAATTTTTGTTTTAATATTATATCGATTTTAACTTATCCAATATGATGGGCAAACATAAGTTAATTATAGCCCCCCCCCCCCATCAGATTAAGCTTTCTAAAGGTGATTCTGCTATGTTATGGTTTATACTTTCGTTTTTTATAGGAGTGTGGTATTGGGCCAAACGAAAGTGGTAGGATGCGAGGATCCCAACATAACTGTATGACCCAAATAACTCTAATTTTCCTATCAGAAAAGGCCCAACAGTTAGGTCAATACTACTAGCCAAAGGACATCGATTGGGGGAAGAGAAGAATATGTGTAGCTTTCTAGGGGGAGCTGGATATATAAGCTGGAAAATGACTTGGAATAGGATTCTGGCTAGGAAGCATTTCAATTTATGCTTTCCCTAATGTTGGAACATCGAATTTTAGTTTGTTACGGTCTTGTGGTTCCTACAGGATAGAAAAATTTATATGTGCTTCACGTTTTTTTAATTGCCAACCAATTTAAGGATGTGACAGCTCTATTATGTGTATCGGGCAAGTTAATTAACTCGAAGTGATTGCTGGGGATTGATAACCAAACCAAGTTATATTCTTGATGAAATAATAATTGAGAAAGTCATCACTGAAGAACTAGGGAGGGGTGAGTGTTGCAGGGAACAAAATTTTTTGGCCATAGGGTGCCTCTAGCATATAACGTTGCGGCGTTATACACATACTGGAAGCTAACCGCATTTCGGTACCAGTCGACACCTTAACTAATGGACCAGCAGGGCCTTTATCAACAATCGATTTCGAAGTACGAGGAAAACCTAGTACCATAACAAGTAGGAGCTATAAATTCATCTCAAATTTATTGTTTTGGCACATCTTCAGTATGCAACGAAATCTTACGATCAGGGTAGCTGTCTGGAACGAATCAGATGGTTACTAAATATTCATTGGAACTTATCCATACGTTGGGAAGCGGTTCGTCCACAAAATGCCATTACCAATTATATGTACTCACATACAACAGTTCACTATGGCCTGTAAAGATTTGTTGTGGTAATGGTTGTGGCCTCATCGGGTATTCAGGATTACACTTACCTTGAGCAATGGTATGCAAATTTATGGTTTACTTCCGAACTCTATAGCGAGAGTTTAGCGCTTGATATATGACCGAAGGAGATATAGCTAAACTAGTCAACGCGTAAATATTAAAACAGAATGTATCATAAGAGACTTATAAGAAGATGGGTTTTAGGATGTAAATATAATCGATTGTATGTGACAAGGATCAAAATGATCGCAGAAAAGGCGGGGAAAAGGGGATTCAAAACTGGAAAAAGGAAACCATTGAACTAATAGCAGGATACGGCAGTTATTTTTTCTAATCATATTTTTGGAAAGAAAATAGTTATCTTACTAACAAATAATGTCATATTTTAAATGTTTTATCGCAATTTTAACTTTAAAAGATATTCATACCGATTATCTTTGCTCCTTTCATATAAAAAAATTGTTTTTGTTTTTTATCTCGAAAATTAATACTTGCATGCAAACTGGGAAAAAAGGGGTGATCTAGACTGAGAAGTCTGCCGAATTTTCAAGCAAGGAACTCAAGTTATGCCGGAATTTGCAGAGGCGTGGTGGAATGGTAGTGTGTATTTGTCCTTAATTGATAAAAAAAGAGGGGCGATGATATCGCATAACGACGCGATTTACAAGCTATGGGCTGGGTGGGTTTCCTGGCGGTACACGTGCAAGACTGACGTACTTCAATTTCGTAAGGATCACCATAATATTCCTCTTGAGGTATCGCTTTTGGAGGCAAGTCGAATCATTGGACGTAGGAATTGGGTTCAATTTGGAAGTCCGGAGCGGAGGGGTATTTACTTTGCACATGAAGTTATATACAGCCGACACACATAAGAAGTCCACTGGAGTAAAACGCTAACATTATTAGGGATTTGATTTCGTACGAATTCTCGGGGTTTATTTTTTTTCAGTGACGACTATTACCCCTTGGTTTTAGTTTGTATGTTGATGAAGAAAAGGCGCATTAATTCCCTAGGGAATTGGGCTATGTCTAGGGGTTGGAGCGGTTTCGGTTTATAAAACTGTATCTCTTGGTATACCTTTCCTTGTTGACATAAAAAAACTCGTGTCCGTAATTAAATCGATAGCAGTTTTTTTAAATCGGGTTTCATCTGGATACCGATCGCTCACGGGCGGGAGGGCGGAGCCGCCCAACAAAAGAATATTAAGGATTCAAACCCAAACTGAGCATGGTTAGCTCCGATTCTTCCGCTGGGAATCGATACGTGAATTCCATGTAATTATGCCGCATCTGTATGATTTATTTTGGCAGCAGCAGTATCTCAGTCCTACGATGTCGCCCGCGTGACCATTCTAGGGATCCTGCAGGAGCAGTGCTGACCAGCGTGAAACCAGAGCATTCTTTGCAAGTTTTCTCTGATCCAAATGCAGCCTGCAGCTTGTGTTTCGCTCCGATCTCTACCGATCAATTGCGTTATGCACTCGTTCAGGATTTCCGATATAGCTGTACAGCATGCTTTGGTAGAAGTTTCCGAGTTGGACTCCCCGTACCAATGGCTGGATAACCAAGCAGCTTGGCCACTTGGGTCGAGCAGCTCGTACGTCAAGTTCCACTGACTTAGATACGATACCGATTCTTCCTTATTTTGATACGAACCTGCGCTATGCCCATTATTGCTGTTCATCACTGGGAGCCAGGGCGAGAAACAAATCAAAATTCAACTTCTGAGGACAACTCATCTAAGGAACCGAATAAGAAACGTTGCGAGCTCTCTCGTAGATATATTGGCTTGGACGCCATATTAGCTTCGGGTTCCTTGTGATGGTGATGATTGGGCCTGATGCCTTGCATCGGGCCGCTCCATGATTAGCTCTGCTGCAAAGTGGCGGAAACAAAATTAGTAGAAGATGCACGATTTTCACGGCTTCGGTACGGGATATTTAAAAAAGGTTTTTCGCCAGTATGAACCGATCAATCCCTTGCAGGAGTACACGCAACAGACTCGTTATTGCTATTCGTATGTGCTGTGAGTGGAAAGGAGCCTCAGGACCCAGTAAATCGTTGTACGATTACCTGGAATTTTATTGACTAGTACACTCATGCGTCGATTTTTTCATAAGTGGTGCAGCAAAATAGAGGAATTTATCACGCCGCCTAGAAAAGAGCCTTACCTATCTCGGCTTAAATTAACTTGCAATGCTTTTATCTTGCTTCCGTTGATTAATTTGCCGCTCGTCGGAATTGTATTTTGCTGCTAGGTGTTGGGGTCTCCGGTGGAATTTTGTGCACGGCCACCTTCGGGTAACACCGCTTCAAGGGGAGAAAGTTGAGTTTAACATGTCCAAATGTGAGTGTGTAAAGTAAACAGGACTTCTGGGGGGATGTGGTTCCGCTTGCTTAGGGGAATTAATATTCGGATGGCATTCAAAACTTTGGTTAACTGATATTATTCCGAGTTTGAAGTGCAGGAAATTTCATTGTTAATTGATGGGGGGATCATTGGATTACGGCTTCCCGATCTTTAGGGTTATTGGGTGGGGAAGTTGTTTGACCGGTCTGAATATTCGGTGCAGGTGTAAACATCGATTATTTTTTTGTAGGGGAAGTGGCAAGGGGAGGTTTTTTTTTGTATGGGGGGGCTCTGTTCAATTGAAGTTCGGACTGGGACTTTATGGATCGGACTTTGGTTCGAGTTTGGAATTTAAGTTTTCCTCGTGATCAATTAGATAATTTCCTTATTTGCGGCGCGTTCCATTTGTGGAATTTCGTTATGGGGTTTCCCCCGTAGCCGACCCCCAGCCAAAGGTATATATGTTGTTCAGATCCCTTGTAGTTCAGAGAGTCCTTTGGCGATACTTTTATTGGCAGTATTTTTAGCGAAGGCGGGATATTGATAGCATATGACACGTATCATCCTATTGATTTCTGAGGAGGCCATTTTGGGCAGCGTCTTTTAGGATGATACCGCTGGAAATTACTTATTTTTATTCAATAGCTTCGAAATTATGGCTTTACTATTATCTATATTTACCTTGGCCTTCCATTATCCTTTATATCAGAGGATTATTGGTAGGGGGAATCTTTTGTCCTCAGGGGGTCTCCCCCCCAATCAGTTTGGCTTGCATTACGGAAGCAGTTCCGAGAGGATTGATGGCGGGTAACTGCCGTTTTGATGTGTGGGGAGATTTTTTTTTGGAATATTTATGGACTTTCACCCCCTCGCGACCCCTCCACTGATAAGTATTGGAAATTATAGTTAATTGAGGTAGCAGGAGGGGTGTGGAGCATAGTAGGAACATCGGTGGGTAAATGGTTTTCAGATATGGGTAGCTTGGTTTTTAGGTGTTCTATAACACTAGGAATACTTAAAGTTGAAAGATGGGAGTGATAGTGTTTTTTGGGTTCGTTTATATATTGACTCATTATGTTTGGGTTTGTTGGGGAATAATTCAATGTTTTATTTTTCCCCTCTTTATAGAGGGCACTGGTCCTCTATTAGGGAGGGATTAATATAAAGTGAGTGAGTGTATTATAATGGATGTGCTTTTGAGGCGTGCAACCTGTTGTTATGTTAGTTTAGGTATTATTACTTAGTTTATTGAGTGATTGGATTGTTACTAATCAATTTCAAGTTTATTCGAAATGACTTTTTTTATCAGGCATTGTTACGGCAATGTATGAATATATAATAATATTATGTCTATTAGGCTTGAGTAGAATTTAAAATTGAAAGGCGGAGCGCATTACATATTGTAAAGTATTTTGTCTCCTCTTTTTAGTTTTTGTTTTATGACCGTGTTGAAAATTGGCTATTATTTTCCTAGGAAACACAAAAAACTAAAAGAAGATGAAACTACATTTTTGGAAGGCTTGTCTAACTATATTAGCGATGGTTTTTTGCGAAATTCTGGAGCAAAGAGGTCTTTTGACTCTAAAGCTAAATTTGAAAGACCTAAAATCCTGAGTACTTTTAAGGAATACCTTAAATCGGCTTTTTGGGTCGAGGAAAGCCCTCCTCAAGGAACCTCAATTGATAAACAATTCATCCTTTTATTTGTCTTACAACCATTGCCTATTTTAGTTAGGGTAATTAAGTTCGATGAAAATGGATCCCAATCGGGATATTAAGGATAGTAATTTTCTATGGAGATGAACGCATCTATGTTTTTGGAGGGAACTCCAAGGTCAGGGTTTTGGAGCTGGGATTATTGACTGCAGGTCATTTCAATAGCTAATGGTTCCAAAGAAAACAAGTATACTTTGTGGCTTAGGTGTTTGGGAACTCAATAAAAAAGCCATTAAATTTATGAAAGATTGAGGATTCTACAAAGTTATGGAAGTCACCCTCGTATTACATTGGCAAGGATAAACCAAGTATTGGATTGGTTAATGTCCTGAGTTGGACCTATTACCGGGAGATTTCGATATAAAATATATTGTCTTATAACACTTGAAGAGAATTCTCTGTGCCTTTCCAAGGTTTCGTTGGTCTTGGCGAAACAAAAATCGTAAAAGAAAATAGGTGTTTATCCAATTCCTTGGGTGAATAATAAAACCCTGGAAAATGGGGACACCGGCCGCCCAATACCCTGGCTACATCTGACCTATTCTCCCTTCCGGACTAATCGCATTCAGACAAATTACTCATCCATGTTCTAGCGCCTTTAATGCCGCTTAAATTCTGCCAATTGAAAGTTAGGGTGCCCTCCTTGCAGGGAGTATTTTAAAACCTGAACAACTGCTTAATCCGGGAATAAAGTGAAAAAAGGTCGCGCGCCTTATTTTTTGTATTATAATACGTGTTTTTCATAAACCCCACCCCACAAATAATGTTCTAGAGTCTCTTTTTGATAAGTAGGCTGCCCAATAGCTTTTTGTAAACTCGGCTACTCGGTCTTTGCGCTAAAAACAATTTGAATTTTGAGTTGCGTTTTTCGAAAATTCGTGCATTTAGTCGGCAGGGCCTGCAACCAATACCCCATTTTCCCATCCTTGTGATATGAAAATGTTTTTCCAATTTTTAGAACCACATACAAAGGTTGCTTGTGGTGAGGCGAGCGCTTCCGTATACCTTTGAGAAGCATATCTTGCGTATTGCGATCCTTTGTATAAAAACCACTTTTCCAAAATAAACATATTATGCTCGTTATTCTCATATACTTCATCAACTATATGACCAACTGTTATATGGATCTTGTTCTTTTTCAAAGACAATATTGCTGTAGTGATAGGCATATCGATCTTTGGAGAAAATAGTGCCTACTGGGACTTATTGATGTGGGTTGTGTTATATTGGATGAACCAATATTTGCGGTCTTGGGATAAGTAATGTTTGTGTGTAGACCTGAGAAATTTCTGTCCCAAAAGTCTATCCTTGAATATTCACTATGTTTTAACCTGAACAAATAACCAGGAATCCCTCCAATTGACTATCATGATGTTCTGATGTCTCATAAGCAAAATCGTGTACTGGGCCGAGTGGTGGTGATGGTACGTTGTGAAGGCATGCGGGAGGGTGTCTTTTATCAATGACCAAAATTGACGGAACACTTCCCATCCCTCTATATCCATGGGCCTATAGTAAAGGGGCTGTAAGTGGGAGTTCGCTGGAACAAATAAGGCCTGGTTTTTTTTTTGGGGTGCTATATTTTGAGAGAGACCACCTTACCACGTTCTAATTCAGCTGTTATGGATTATTCGATATTGTTATGGAGGATTTGATAAGGAATATTAAATTCCTCTCATTATTATATTATTCTGTGCTTCCCTCCAATTTTTCTTAATTAAGATGGGAGCAGCTTTCTCTCACCGTTGTGGGATTATTTTATGTTCTTTTTTTTCATGATCAAAGTGGTTTTGGTGTTTTGTT
>Ga0163217_1089828_pt1 | contig 11270 bp, 14 predicted proteins | sample SynspAceP_FD_185933 | JGI IMG/M metagenome (GOLD analysis project Ga0163217, IMG submission 185933) | Saline lake microbial communities from Ace Lake in Antarctica - Synechococcus sp. Ace-P (PacBio error correction) | ecosystem: Environmental > Aquatic > Non-marine Saline and Alkaline > Saline ... | reverse complement strand
GGGCTCTTGTCTTTACGCAACATCAAGAAAGTCCCAACGGCAGTGGGCCGGATCAAATCAATTAGGCGGGGTGGCCGGCGGATCCAGGGGCGGCAAAGCAACGGGCAAGTTTCGGGAGGCAATATCGGCGCGTATGGTGCAATTGAATCAGAAGGGCGCATTGGCGTTCGCTCCAGCACGTTGAGGTTTTTGACGCAACGAACCGGACAGGCTAACATCCCCCAGGGCGTGCCAAACGGGCATGGGAACGCAGAGGGGGGCGCACGAAAATAGGCGCCTGGTTCCATTGTTCCTGTGGCCCAGTTAAAGACCCTGAAATGAAAGTAGCTTTATTCGACGACTTGGGGTGGCCTTTCCTAGGACTTCGAGTTCCTGGCCGGTTTCGAGTGAGAAGAATCATCGAAGGATGTGCGTTCTCCAGTTTCGGGTCGAGCGCAGTTCCTTTCGGGATATACCAAGAGATGAGGCGAGTTTTGGATCGTTCAGGCTACATGTCCAAGGCATATGCAACAGGCATCAATGCGAAAGCGGATAAGCGCGGTCGCTTCGTTCCTGTATTAACAAGGTTCGGTTTCTGGCTAAAAAATGTTGAGCAAAACTGCGCCGGCGAGGCGGGCCGACATTAATCATAGGCGTGTCCCCCGCGCGGAAAAAATCCAGTAGCAATCATGGGAGGACCGTCTCATCAACGATTTAATTCGCCGTCAGGAACTTAGAATTTTGTCTCGGGGCGTGATCCGTTGTATCCCATCAACGCTTGACCTCCTTGGGGATAGGGATTGATTGACTGCAGCGGCAGGTTTCTTTTTTCATTCGCGACTCAGGAACTTGTATTCCGACTGGCTGGCGGCATTCGTCCCCGATGCGTTCGGCCAGGGCCAAAAGCTGAGCTGTTATGAACTCGATTGTGGTTTCGATGTTGTCCCCAAAATGTTTGGAACCCGATCTGATAAACATATCTGGTTCCGGTGCCATCGGTTTGCCCCGCCTAATAGCCTTGTCGTGAAGCAGATGTTTTCTAGAATATCCTGCCCTCGTTTCCAGAATTTTTCTTTTTTGAGCTAGGTAATCGTCTATCTTATGATATATCATAATATTCAGACAGAGTCGATTGGAGAGGCACGTGATCGAATTTTTTAGGCCATGAATGGAATTAGTCGTTACTCGATGGGCTGGCATTCGTCGCCATGGTGTATTGGCTTGGGGGAGAGTGGAGGGCGTTTTCCAAAAATCTACAAGTTGTGAAAACCGTCCCTGTCTTCTTGAAGAGCGTTCGAGAAATATGGGATACCGCATACGAAATCGACATCATGGCACGGACGGGAATATTTCGTTCCTCCCGCTCGGCCTCATTAATGAGGTACCTTTGGGGGTTCAGCGCTGGGCGGCACTGGTGGTTCTTGATGTGGTTGGTTTGAGGGCATTTGTGGATTGGCGATTACTGGGGTTGCTTTTGCCAATCGCGGAAACGCGTCTTGGTTGAAACCTTGTATTGATAGAGATTGTACGAATACATGTGATTCCACGCTTCTTTTTGGTATCCCATTTTCATCCCTATTTGGGACCGGGCCTTTTTGAATCGGAGCGAGGAACAACGTTGGTATTCGGCAAAGATTCTCACCTTTGGCCTTTTGTTGATCATCGGCGTTATTCTGCGACTTATTTGCAATTTGAGTGGGCATATATGTGTTCCAATCCTGGCGCAGGGCCGCCTGTGGTGGAGGCCAGGTTGAGCCTCGATTCAGCTGGGACGCAGGTTGTAGTACTCTAATGGTTCGGATCCTTGAATGACTGCCTTCTTGGCGCTGTGAAGCCTTTCTTAGATTGAGGCGTTATGAGTTGGTCAGTATTGCTTTGCGGTCGTGGTATGTGCCCCCGACCGAAGCCATCTGTCAATAATGTGAGCCTTTCAGGCGCCGGGATGATTGACTTTTTCTTGATAAACAGCGATTCATTCATGGCCTCCGCCCATCTCGAAGTTTTGTCCAGATCCCGCTTCGTTTGCTTTTGATTGCCATTATAGAAAGCCTGAACCGCGACCAGGGCTTGCACCAGGTTGAGCGGTTTCGAAAGAAGTGCGGAGGTAGCCGCCGCTCGTGCCAATCGCGGGGGGTGTCACCCGAATAAGACGATCGCGCCCGCTGAGCAGCGACCAAAAAGAGTTATTAAACCAGATGGATCTGTCAGGCCGAATTCTTAAAGGTTCGGTTGTCCGTCGATCAACCGGTCGGCACGCGTGTGAGTTCAAGCATGCGTCGAGGGCATTCCAGGATCGTCCCCCGTACCGAATTGGTCCATGTTCGCATTGGCACTCTGGTCGTCATTTGCCATTCAGTTGTCATATGTAATTACGCCATCATAGAGCGGAACATGGCAGTTTGTGCCGAATAGGCCTCGATGCGAACCTTTGCCGTCAGCGGTGTTGTGCGTCCGGGTTGGCTTCCTCGGGAGAACACCCGCACATTGTTATAAGCCGATCCCAGACAATTGTCCTCATGGAGGCTGAATGATGTTATACCGACTCCGTTTAGACTGGCGGGCTGTACGAAAATAGGGCCACCTGCGCTTAGCGTGGGCCTGTGCGATTGTATCGGGCCCCGTAGTTTGAGGTTTCCGGGGACTGAAACGGGGGAACTGGCATGTTCGACGCAATCAAACGGGAGGCGGCATTTGGCGCGCCTGGGAGGCGCACGCAAACGCATGCGGCCAGCAGGCAAACTCCGGTCAATGATTGTTGAGGGTTTCACGTTTTCGTCTCCACAGATCCATGAACTGGGGTCTGAAATGGGTCGGGTTTTCTTTGAGGACTGGTCATTCCGGGCTGTTCCAGGAACGTTCAATCGCGGCCTTGTCGCCTGTAGTTGACGGCGATTCATGCCCTCGCCAAACCCGCCTCGAGGCTGATAACACCTGGCGCGCGCGGACATATGTCTCAGCATGAGATGCGATCAGCTCTGGCTGAGGTTGGCCTATTTTCAGAGATAATCGATCGCGATCGTGATTCTGGCAGGAAGGCGATAATTGTAAGCAGCCCCATTGAGGCTCTCCTTCAATTTTTTGAGTGGATTGAATAGATTCAATTGATTACCATTAAAGACTGCTGTTTGGCTGATTTGAAAAGGGGTTTTGACATGAAATTGCTTGCGCCGGCAACACTGACAGTGGCGATTATGGCCAGGTCCGAGAGCCTTTACTTTCAGTATTCGATATTATTCCGTTGTCGAGGCGGTACTGGTTCCAGTGATCTTGCAAAAAGTGGGGTGCGCCAAGTCGGCCAAGCTATGGCATAATGTCGTGATGGCCAGGCCTCTGGCCCCGTGACTCTATTTGCGCCTATCGAGCAGGTTGAGGCCCAGGCCGTTTCAGGCCTAGATATACGGTTGGAAAGCCATGAATCTGTAGTGATGACGTGAGGCAAGCGAAGCCAGATGGAGATAGTCCATTTCGAGGAATCATTGGTCCCCCCACCCGCGCGAAATTGATGGGCTGGGCCGCTATTCTCCCATGAGGTGAAGGTCCCGATGAGGGAAATCGGTGTTTATCTGAGAAATCAAGTAGGACTGCCTGCTATGACCTGGCCTCGGGCTGGCGCACGATCGACAAAATTGTTCATTCCTTGTTTGGGCCTTGTTCGGGACATGGAGGGTTAAATATTGGTGGAAAAGATGAGGTGTCCAGAGGCCGGGATTGGAGATCGTCTATACGATGCTTGCGGTGCTATGGGTCTCCCTATGGACGGAGTGTAAATTCTCGACATGGATTTCCCTTGGCAGGATGTTATTTCTGGAGCTGATCAGTTATTCCCGAGGCGGGATGTCCGTCCGTGTCATTGAGGGCTGCTTTGTACAGGCTTGCCATTCGGACGCTTTGGCACCCCGAATTGACGCTTGCAGGGCCCTGATTGTGCCGCGGTGCGCGGGGGGCTAATCTACAAGGGGTGGCGGGCGCAACATGAAGGACCCCGGATTGGCGGATTGTCGAGGTTGGTGAGGTGACCAGGATGCAGTGCCGTTGTCTTGAATTGGAAGGCGATTTGACATAGCGCGTGCCGAGCGATTTCAGTGGTCGAGGGGATGTGCGGTTTTTGCCCCCCCGGGCCGGGCGTGCTTGTGTCGTCGTTCATTGTGTGGATCGTACGTTATGTCGGGTCTGTCTGCGTGGTCGCCATTAGTGGGTGAGGTTCCGCTGAGCTATGAAAAGGCACGATCGGCGCGGTGGTTGGCAGGGTGATCGAAAGTCGTCTTGCAATGGCGGCGGAGGTGATGGATTTCGGTTCAATGGATGGTGTGGTGGCGGAATTTACCGAGCCTGCATCGGGTCACCATTTCGCAAGATTGATCCTGTTGCTGCGCACCTTGTTGCCATTGCGGGTTGTCCTGGGCATGCCGGTGAGGCCTGGGCCGGCATACGCAGTTGCCAGGGTTTGGAAAGGGGCACGGTTCTTGGTGGAATTGCGGCCGGCCGGGTTCCCGGTCGCGGCAGTGGGCAGATCGCAAGGATCAAAGGCGCAGAAAGGGTGGTTGGCGTATCGCGGGTGGCCGAAGAAAAAATGTGGCTTCGGACACTATGGTTTCCGACGCCTGTTCCCCGATACCAAAAGGACGGTGGCGGGGAGGCATGAAAGAGGCGGCTCGGAGGGGCTGTCCGTCTTCTTTGAGAATGTATCCAGCGATATGGGATGCGGCCCCTCAGTTGCACGACTTAAAGGGGGGTTCTGTCCGGTTCTGGTGGAGCCTATCATTGCGCAAGATCAGAGCCAGCAGCACTAAGCGGATTGATTTCCCGGTAGAAGCGCCAGTTTCAGGGCTTGTCGTCTATTGATTTTGCGCGCTGGGACGAATATTGTCGGAGGCCGTTTCCTGGTCACCAGCGGCCAGTCAATTTGTTGAGATCGCGCCGAAGGCTGACCAGTGCGCCCGCCCTTTGTTCGAAGGTCTGATGGGACCCAGGTCAGAACAAGGGTAAGGCGTCCGTGACAAGTCTCGCCGGAAGCATCATTGAACGCGTCCACGGCGACTTGTGACGGCGAGTTTTGAGTCACGTCCGCATGGCGCGGCTGATCCGCGGCCGACGGAAAAAAGCCCGCCGTGTTCTGCCTGACCAGAGTCCCGAAATGTTTCTCGTGGAATTGAACCTTTTAGGCAAGCCCCCGGGCCGAGGATCCGCGCCCAGTTTTACGCCGGATTACCCGGGCTACGGGATGTCCCCCGATGCACCACCTTCAGAAGATGCACCCCGGCACATTGATGTATGCCGCAACATGTGGGCAGGTGGCCAGACGCACTTCACTTCGAAACCTTGTTTCTTCGGTATCACACTGGCGCAAAGGTTCGCTGCCAGAGATGGCCGGTTCGCAAAAGCCCCGCGTTCATGCGATTGGCCATGGTGTCGGCTTGCCCATTCTGACTGACGACGGAGCGAAAACAGTGTTCAAAGAACATTGTTTACGCCGATTCAACTCCCCCGATGCCGATGCCTCAGTTCTGACGAGTAGGCTGGCAAGTATCTGGAGGCCGTGGCAGGCAGGACACTCGAAATGCTGGATCGCTCGCTTTACATGAATGATGGCGGCGAAGTTAATGAATGGGGGACGTCGCGCGTTGCGCATGGCAGCTTTTGAGACGCTAAAACCCTGCTAGCATCACATCATTAATCCAGCGCCGAAATGACGAAGGCACGCGTCGGCCTCAGCGATAATTGCGCAAACGGCGAGTAATCGAGGCCCCGAATGGGCTTATGGCTTCATGGAGTGTTTGCCAGCGAACGCAGATATGGTTTCTTAGCAAGTCGATTTGCGTTTTAAGCGTGGCGGGTTTTGCAGATTTCTTCGGCGTGCAAGACTCGTCAAGGGATCGAATTCGTAAGGCGATATCGTCGAGGAACGAAGCGGGGATCGTAAGACCCCGAAAAGCAGATCCCCGCCCCGATTGGTAAGCGTCCAGTCCCAGCCATTTGAGTCGCAATTGTTCATTATTGGTCGGGGCACCCAGCAGCCGCAGCGAAACCATTAAAGTGACCCATAGATTGCAGGAATCGATTTCTGTCCGATATTTGGATACGAGAAGGCATGAGTATATTTCCCGACACCGCGGCCCACCCGTCTGAGTATGAACGTGGGGATTGTTGTATTGACTCCGGTCAAAGCCCCAAAGGCCAACCGGCTGAGGTGACCGGACAGAAATATGAAGGATGGCCCCGGCGCAGAAATGGATTCGATCAACCACCGCCATCCAGTCGTCCTAAGAAGGACTGCCCCGAGTCCGGTAAGTGTCGGCGGCTTGGACGGCCTGCATCGCCGAACCCCTGTGCGAGCAACCGGCACAAGGCTGGGATAATTCGCGCCGAGCGGTAGGAGTCGGGACGAAGCATATGGCGAGAGCCAGAACCGCCAGTCCTTGAGGCGTTTGCCGGAGGTTCATTGCCGGCAGTGGATGGTTCCCTGACTTGTCCTGACTGTGGTGCGTCCCGATTGGTAAAGCCTCGATGGACTATTTGGAGGGATCCCCCGAATGATCACCTGAATTCCGAAGCATTGTTGGGAGTGTCAGGCCAGCTACTGATATTGGGCCAGGGAAAATATGCCCAAGGTGAGTAGTTGGCCAGAGGTGGCCAGGAACGGCCCCGGCACAGGTATTTGTTACCTTGTGATTGTGCATACGCGGCAGGCTATCATTGATGTCTCCCGCCAAGTTCAGGTAGGATGGCAAGCATAATTTCAGCCCGGGTAAACCCATCAAGATCTGGTAGGCTTGGGCCAGCAACCGTGTCGCGATATGTGAGCGAAAGTTCTTTACGCCAAGAGACAGAATACACCGTTGCATCCCAAGGGTATGCTGTTGCAATTCCGGCGTTTGTCGAAACAGTTATTCCAAGGCGGGTAAACGATGTCCCAGGCAAGGTCCAAACACGCCAATAGCGGAGCCCAAGAACCATAAACGAAGTAGAGTTGTCATATTCCCCGTGTTGAGAGGACCCAGCGCCAATCATGGACAGCTGAAAGTGACGATTTTGAAATTAGAGGCCAGGCCGGCGACCAATTTTTCGGCCCCGATAGCCAATCATGGCGAATGTTGAAAGGCCGCGTATAGGCCGCCAAAGGCCTGTTTATTCTCTCGCCGCTACATCAAATCTTAAAAGTTGGAGGCCCATGAGTATGATATAGAATGTAGCGGCCGACAGCCCTACGCCCGAGCGTGCCCGTTGAGAAGGGCAGCAGCCGCTGAATTAATTCTTTTGCCATTGCTTATTTGCAAATCTTTTTTATCTGCTTTCTATTGTATCATTTGATTAGTCCTAGAGGATGGGGACGCAATGAAGTACAACCGGCGCATATTGTGGCAATTTTGAGCAGCGGAAGATGGTGGGTGCGCCTGCCGGGATAGTCCCGTCTTATGCGGACAGATGTCATCATATTGGAGCGGGATTGTCAGGGTCTCATGCCGGCGCGTCCGTGCTTTCAGATGGCGGCCGTGTTTGGTTCTGAAGAATCGATCGTATTGGCCCGGGTTGTCGTTGCTCATCTGACCCGATTTCCGGTACGGGAAGGGGCGGGGCGGCAGGTTGGTAGACCTATGCTCGATTCGCGCGAATCGAGAGTTACCGGATCCATGTGATTGGATATCCGCCGAGGACCCGTAAGTTCCAGCTTTTGCGTTGCAGGTCGGTGATGGCGGCCCCTGAATGGGGGACCCGGCGGAAATCATTTTCCGGCATGTTCCAGTAGCTGAGGTCCGGCGGCTTTGATGGTGGCCGGCGGTCGAAACCAATCCCATTCCGATACCAATGAGCGTGGCCGAGAAACTTTCGCCAGAATCCCGATGTGTCCGGAGGAGCTGGTTGTGCACAGCAGGTTTTGATGAAGCCCGCTTCTCGCCAGATTGATGGCGTGTCCTTGAATGGACCAGCCTTCGACACTATCCATTGGCAATCTTGGCCCGATATTGAGTCTATCCGTGAGACGCTTCGCTAGGGCCGTCTGTTGTATCCGAGGGCGGGTTTCATCGTTTGACCGGAGGCTATGGGGGCCGTCTTCCCGGCGGAACATCCGTCCGGTGCCGGCGTTGTCATCCATGATCGCGGGGACCATGGGGGTTAAACGGAGACAGAACGCTTCGAGCCTTTTGTGATTGTAGATTACCCCTTTGGGGGGATTACCGCCCTGGGTGATTACGGTCTGACGGTATCAAATCCGCGACCGCCGAATACGCCAGTCGTTGGTTTGCTATTACGCCGATTCAGCAATTTGCATTGTAGAGAATCGTTTTTGGGCTGATGGATTGCAATAGTATGTGGAGGTAGTCGATGAGCGGTTTTAAAATTAGATGATGAAGGCGAGGTGCGAGGTTTGATGTGGAATCCCCAATGGTAGAGCGTATCCCGAAAAATGTCGGATAGACTGTTTGGCTCTGCATGTCTGATTGTCGGCATGCGCCCGTGTGCGAGGTTTCGTGGATCCCGGTAGTGAGATGGGAACCCCGTGCAGCCTTTTGGGGGGCATACTGCATGGGTGGCAAATCGGTCGGAGGCCGTCCCAGATGGCGGCTGCAGGGCGGATCATTTTGCGGAGAAATCTGTCCTTCCTGAACCCCCGGATATGGAGGGCGCATGGATCGGGTGAGTGGATGCTTTGAGTATGCAGGGAATGACAAAGTGGCGCGAATTAATTTGGTCGAATAGGTATCGGAGGAATGCACCAAGGGAGACCGCGCTCTTCATTGTGCGGAGGCTTGGGGGGGACGGTCTTGATAGGTGCAACTTGCCTGTTCCAGCGACGATTGACACGATATTGTTGGACGCCCTTCCGGTCAGATAGGATGACCGGCTCGGTCCGCTATTCTTGTTGTAAAAGTAGAGTGTGAGTTGCGGGCGGGGGTGCCATAGGCACTCGACGTCAGTACTTCAGACGGGATGTGCCCCGAGGCCGGCACTCCTCGGTTTGCAAGATCCCGCTTGCCGCGATTGGCAGGCTGAATCTGCAGAAAAGTCCAATATCGGGCCCTGCTGGTGTTTCATGGCGGCGACCTGCCAGGATTGCTGCACAGGAAAAACGTCCGAAGACGGCGAAACTGATTTCGGATATGTGGCCACGTGAAGCAGCCAGATTTCCTTGTATTGATAGAGAGAAGTCAAAAATCAGCGGTTCTGTGCTTGGGGTGGAGGAAAAGGATCGGCGATGAGGCCGTCCAGGTCCGATCGGGCTTGAAAACTGTTCAGTTCCCCGCTGCAAAGAACTCAAGTCGTAGGTTCCGGGCTTGTGGAAGCTGACGGAATGACTGATCCCGGAGTGATCTGATAGGTTATACATGTTTTTGCTGGTTCGTGTCCGCGTAGGTTGCTGTCTGCTCCCAATTTATGATAGGTTCGTTTGGCAAGCCATCTTGGTTCCATTTCGGTCAGTTTTATGAGCGGATTTTGCGAGTATGATTGAGTTTTTGCATTAATGGCGGTGAGGGCGACTTTGGGGGGTTTTACACGGGCTGTATGGTTGGTACATGGCCAGCCCCGAAGTCCGGATTGAACGGGCGCCACCAAAGGTTGTGTTGTAAGGGCCTGCCGGAATTTCCCTGTCCGGATAAACCCGAGGGCTTGCCGTTGCTTTGGAGAGATGGCGGGTCATGGGCCGACCAGTTCCTTGATGGGCGGCCGTGGCCTGACTGTCGAGAGTTCAGAGTTTGGATAGTCGGCGATCAGGGCGAGGTAGAACGTGTGGCCGAGGGGGTGAGTAGGATGGCAACTTTTGGCAAGTTGGTCGTATTCATTAATGGCCAGCATCCGTTTCGATGGCTCAGTGGCCGTCCGTCTGGGGAGGGTTGCGTGATGGCGTTTTCAGGCACGGGTTTGTAGCGAATTTTTTTCGGTTTGGTGCCGGTTGCGGTCCTTGATGGGGCTTGTGCGGGCACTGCAGGTCCTTGAAAAAATAATTGATAATACTTCCGAAGGCGGGGCGCAGTTTGGTTTCGAGGCCAAGGCCGGGGGCGAGGATCCCTGGTCCATGCCAGGTTCTGTCCTTGCGTTGGCGGCGTCCGCAAACGTTGCTGGCGGGATTTGACTTGCATAGTGCAGGCTGCCTCGCTATCCGCCCCGGCTGAAAGGCGCGGGTGATAGGACCCGTCGCTCAGAAAAGGGCGGGCGACGGGCCGGTCCGCGATCATCTCCGGACGGCCTTGAGCTTTGTGGGTGTTCTCACTGGCCGGTGTCGGGCCGGGTAATAGGTGGGGAGTTCCGGAGGTGTCTTTCCGAAAACGTCCAGCGATGGTAATCTTCTTGTTTCTTTCTGCTTGTTTGTATGCGGGCCCCTTAGGCCCTGTATCCGTTCAGGGCGATGGAAAGACGGGCCCCGATAATCTGTCGGAGCGTTAAACCTCCTGCATATGACCGATACGGACCTCGCCCGCACCGTCCCGGAGCGGTCACTCCGGCGGGCCCGTGTGCCCAATATCTCCCAATGACGGAAAGTCATAAGAAGCAAATCCTGCTTGATTCTGTGAATCGAAGGAATTTCCATTTGGCGAGAACCCGGTTGATTCCATCGTTTGGAGGAGGTGGATCATGGGACGGGAAAGGTATATTTCAGGACGGAATCCCGGTTCGGGTAAACGGGGCTTGTTTTTGGATGGCGCATTGCGGTCGGGGCTGCCCGGCCCCGCCCCGGTTTGCGGTGAAGCGAGAGTTCGGCGATCGGTGGGGCGATCGTGCCAGGCCGAATGAGGGCAGCCCACGGCCGCGCGCCAAGCAGGGGCCCGCCCTGGCAAAGGCCCCCGCTCGGTGATCATCTCGGACTGCTGATTGGCTGGTCGAGAAGGAAGCCCGGGACATAACCGATGCCCCCACCGGAATTGGGCGACCAACAGCTTTTGAAGCCGAGATAGCAAGGTTGCATCTGCACTCGATCTCGCCCGGTGCCTTGTGCCGGGCGGGTATCACAATAAAAAAAAAGTGGATGGCCTACCGGAATGCGGCAGCGCTTGATTGTGGCTGGAGCGGCCCCGGCGCAATTGGATCCAAAATCATCGCCAAGCCCTTTCATGAGGGCGGCTCGCCAGGGGCGGTTTTGGGTCTTCATCGATGAAAAATTCCCGTCCATACCGAGATGGGTTCCGCCATGGGCACGGGCCGGGGGGGCGCTGGAGGGCAAGCCCGGCCTGGAAGGGGCGGGACGCCCCGTTTCGGGGAAAAAAATTTGGGGGGGAACAGGACCTTAAAAAATTTCGATTGCCCTTTTTTTTTGGGACGCCAATTTTAGCGGGAGGGACCTCACCGATCTTCTCACG
>Ga0163217_1082433_pt1 | contig 11270 bp, 18 predicted proteins | sample SynspAceP_FD_185933 | JGI IMG/M metagenome (GOLD analysis project Ga0163217, IMG submission 185933) | Saline lake microbial communities from Ace Lake in Antarctica - Synechococcus sp. Ace-P (PacBio error correction) | ecosystem: Environmental > Aquatic > Non-marine Saline and Alkaline > Saline ... | reverse complement strand
GGTTCCGTGCGTGCTCAGATGGCTGCACCGGAAGCACCGCAATCGTTTGCTGCCGGATCAAGTCCATCAAACTCACGTGTGGTTAAAATCGCACCCACCAGATTTTCCGTGTCATTTTCATTTTCCTTCGATTTTCATTTCAGCGCAAAGCTGGCAACGACTTTCGATTTCCACCTTGAAGACCTCGCGCGCAAACCGAGGACAATCACAATGCCGAAGCCGGCGGCGATCGGGGAAAACAAACGGTTCCCGCGCTTTTCATGTAACCGGGCAAATTGTGCCCGATCCGTGACATAGGCAATTGATCCGCACGATATCCGCCAGGGTGTCATGGCCTGCGGCGTTCCAGCCACCGCTGCTCGATATTCTCAAAACACAATCTGTTTGCGCTCAGCCGTTTCCGGAATGTCATTCATCAACAGTGATCGACAACTGCCCTGAACAAAATATCAATCGATTATCCGGGCGAACCTTCCACGCCATGGCTGTAGCGGGCAAACGGGGCCCGTATGGAATTCGGTGTGTGATGCTTCTATGGCGAATGTCTGGGGCCAATCCTCGGTTAGCGCTCATTAAACCCAGAAAGTTCCCCCAGTCCTATTTCAAAACGGCAGCAATGGTTCAATCTGCAGGAAAGACCGTTCAATTGCAAGGCCGGTTTTTTGGGCAGTTAGTTCACGCTTGAAGCAGTTCCGCCAGATGATAAGCTAAGCCGGCCCCGAAGATTTCGCCCACGAGCCTTGGGCGCCCACTGGTGGCATGGGGCTTGGCTTGAATGGATAGTTTAGTAAAATCACAGGGGTGATCGAAACCCCGCTCCAAAAAAACCAAGGGATGGGTAATGGTCGGCTTCTTCTTCGCTCCTCAGCCGCATTGGCGGTGTTCTGGCTCTTGCCGCAGGCATCTGCCGCTTGAACCTGTCACCTTTTTTGCACGAACTGGCTGGCGCAGCCCGAGCATGCGGGTTTTACTCAAGTCCGTTGCCGACGGCCACTTATGCCGCCTGCGGGTCTTTTTGATTGTGACGATCGCCCAAGGCGGACCTAGGAGTGAACAACCGCGGCTCTCTGCTGGCCCGGGAAAGATCCAGTTCCACATGGGCGGCAATCTGCTCGAAGCCTTCTCCGCGGTGAACAGAACGTTCCGGTCAAGGTTGTTTGCGACATCCTTCCATGGGAAGGAACCGCAGAGTTATCATGACCCATCCCGGGCGAAGGTCTCGACACCTGGGATGGAACCTAAAGAACGCCGAGCAATTCATTTTGGGGCGATGCCGGCTTCCAGAGCTATTTTCATGTGGGAATGATCACCGAGTTCGGTTTTGATGCATTCCAAACGCGTGCCTTACACGTTCAATCCGGCGCCGTTCATCGCAAAATCCGAAATCGGCCACAGCAGGGGTATACATCACTTCCGAGCCCTCGCAGTGAGCGCGGAAAGGCGGCTTCAAGCCAAAACTGTTTCTGGTCGCTCTGGACTTACGGTTTCGACAACCTATTCCAGCACCATCTGAGGGTCATGCAGGAAACCATCGATACCAAACCCGATGTGGTCAAGTGCTTGTCGATGATCGATCAAGGGCTGGTACAACTATCTCTATGGGCGACAATGCAGCAGCCAACACTTTGATCCAGAAAAGGACAATCCGGACATGACCGACAGAGCAGAATCGCATTCTCGATCGCCCAAGGCCCAAAGGAATATGGCATCGCGGGATTTCCCGGCGACACTGAGACCATGGGCATCGGGCGCCATGGACCGACGAGCGAATTGCGAGCTTCTACGCCAAAGGGATGGCAAAAAGCCGGCGTGGTCAAGGGACGGCCTCGACATCCCAGGCGGCTTATTACGCTTGATTACGTTCAAACAAGGCGTCGCCTCGACTTGAAAAAATGATCGCAACGCGCCCGCCCGGATATTGAACATCCGGGCGCCGACTTTTTGCCGCCTGCACCCCTTCTGGGACACCTATGACTTCGAACAAAAATCCATTTCTATCCTGCAAATCCACGGCAAGGACCTTCGCATCCGGAGTCCACTGCCGCTTGATCGGGTCAATCTGACCCGTCAACGAGGCGACTTCATGAGCCTTCCGGCCCCTCGGATGCGGAAATCGACCGCTTTGCGGTATCATCGCCGGATTTGTCTTCGCCACATCTGGTTGTGGTTGACTGGCGGTGGACCGTCGCTCCAGCAAAACGGACATCGGTTTTTTCGTTTTTTCAGGAACCGACATTGCTGCCCTTGCGGCCAGTGTCTATGACAAACGTCTGGATGCCCTTGCGGGCTGCCGCGGCGTGTCGCGCAAGGATGCCGAACCGCAGATCGCCGAAGTGCCGAGCGGGTTCATCTGACCGGGTTCGGAGAACGCCGTGCCACGGGAATTGTCCGCGGCAATGAAGATGCGGGTTTTCCATCGCTCCGCGGGCCTTGTCACCAAAGCCGCGCATCCTGTGATGGGATGAACCATTGCGGCACTCGACGAGAATCACCCGGTTCCAGCTCAACAACATCTGCTCGAACTTGGCAGGAACGTCGCTTCACGGTGCTATTCCGTGACGCATTTCGGTTTTCGAAAGTGTTTTCCTGTCCAATCGGCGTCACCGTCATGGCCGCTCATCCGGGCGGGTGTTTTGATGAACTCACGATGATGCGCCTACCGCGCAATGGCGGAATTCAGGACGTTCGCGCACTATGCCAGAACTCTGCCGCAACACATTCCGACACGCTGTCACGCGCCCATGGTTTGGAGGCCCCGATGCCGTCCATTAAAACAAGCCCGCGGTGGTGAATTTGATGCGGACGAAAAAGCCGCCGTGAACGCAGCCGCGGATGGAAAACGCAACCGGCCGTGGCTGTTTGCCGTTGCTTATCATGGCGCGCAGTGTTCTTCGGGACCGCATCTGCGTCTGGACGAGACCCGCATATATTTCTGCCGCGGCCGGGCGTCGTCCTTGAACACCATGGTCGAAGATGCCGGACTTGTTGTTCTCCTCGCTTCTGAGTCACCTTGCGGATCACCATCCTTTCGCTGGCGCTGGCGGTGTTTGGCGGCGTTTCGGGCTATACGGTGCTTTTCACCCGGTCACGCTGGCATGAGTGAGCCTTTTTCCCTTTTGCCATCGTTCCTTGCAGGTCACGCGATCGTGGCGATCTTTCCGCTGATCAAATATCTATGTCGATGACCAGACACGAAAACTGCTTGCTCTGCGCCTGGATCGTTTGCCTTCTTATCCCAATTTCCTGTCCAACACCACGCTGCGCCTCAATTCGGTCGATCGCACCTGATTGATTTATTTTCAGGCTCAATGGTGCCAGCCGTGGCAGGACGCTCTGGCATCTGAGATTGCCAGCGGCGATGCCCTACTTTGCCTTGGTGGCCTGAAAAATCGCCGGCGGACTGGCGCTGATCGGTTTGGCTGTGGTTGCGAGTCGTCGCGGGCACCGCGGCCAGTCTTCCGCGTCTGGCATCACGGCATCAATCGAGGCTGGCTACCGGCTCAATGCGCACGCCTGTTCCGGCTCTGATCCTGATTTCCCTGGACCGGCATCATCATTATTTCTGGCTCTTTCCTGGATTTCCAACCTCGTGCTGCACCGTTGCATGAGAGTGCGCTCAAGCAGGAGGCAGTGAGTTGACACCGCGGAATCCATTCACCCTGCCCGGGCTTTCAGGGGTCTTTACTCTGGTCAATTCTGCGGTGCATCGGTCCCATCTTGCCAAAAAACAAGGGTTCGCGTCGACACCGATGGTCTTCACGCTCGCTGCAATTGATATCACTGGCGGGAGCAATCAACCGGCATTCGCAAGGCCGCGGCGGCGAATGCCGCGACGCAGACGCAGGTCGATTGCCGTGGGCGGCTCATCGCTTTTCCAGCCTTTCGTTGATTGTCACACCATATCGACAAGGGGTTCAACATTTGGGGGCCGCAAACCGAACCCTGACGGCAGTTTCCCGGTTGCTCTGACAGCAGTAGGCGAAGACCGCAAAGCCCGCTGGACGGCAGACGACGTCGAGCGGCGCATGGAGTTTCTCGCTCGCCTGCGCCTATGCGCATGGCACCAAGGCGCTTTCGCACACATCTGGATTCCGGTGCCGCCGCAGGAAGATATATCCTGGCCGGTCTCGAGACTTGGTCAGGAAGCGCTGGAAAGGCCGGTTAGAGCTTTCAGGCGGATGTCTCTTTTGCATAGATGAGGCGCGAAACGAGGCTGGTTCAACCGCTTGGCCGACATCGTCCGCCGCCATCGCGGCGTTCTGGGCGCGCGTTCACCTTACATTGGTTGGCCCGATCTCGATGGCGGCTGCTGGGACCGGATGTTCGCCAAGGCAATCGATCTCGGGGCTTTGATCTCGATTTTCATGCTGACCGAGACCGATGATGTCAGGCGCCATCTTCGCTTGACCCGCCTCGCCGACCGCCGCGTTGCGCCATGGGTTTGAGGGGCAGATTCCTCGTTGGTCATTGCTGCTCGTTTGCCGGCAACCAGGATGACACCGTCAAGGGCCAACGCTCGACAGGTCGCCCGCGCAGGCCTTTGTCGTGTGGTCTCGCTGCCGATGTTGCAACATGTATCTGCAGGATCGCCGTCCGACGCAACGGGACGCCGCGCTGGCGGGGTGTAACCTTTGCTTGCATGAAATGGCGCGCGGGGCAATTCAATGTCTGGCGTCGCCTTCCGACAAACCACTCGCGAATCCATTTTACGCCTAGGCGATCTGGACGTGTTGGAGGGTCTACGCGAATCTTACCCGCATTCTGCACTTCGATCATCCTGATCGGCGCTTGGCCGGGCAACCGTGGCCGGCAATGCCGCGGCCACCATGGGACTTTGCCGACGCTTGGGCATTCTGGCCGTTGACGGGAACAGCGATCTGGTGCGGTTTCGCGGCCGCAGGCCTCACCGAACTTCTCTCCGCCCCGGAAAGCCGCCGAACACTATCGCGCCCCCACGATGGAAAGCTCATTGACGCGGGACTGTTCCCGACTTATTCCGACCTTGACGAATTGATGGAGCCTGAGGCCATGGACATGGACCGCCACTGATCGCCGACCTTGGGATGGAATCCGCATTGAGAGAATGGGAACAAGTCCTTCAGCAAAAGGAGCCGGGATTTCTATGTATTCGCCGGCTGCTCAAGGCGCCGCTTTTATTGATGTCACGCAGACCTTGTGGTTGACACCAAAGACCGAAGACGAGCTGATCTCAGGTTCTCAAGGCCTGCTACCGTCATGATTGTGCCCGTTCACACCCGCTTCTGCACCAGGTACGGGCAATTACGGCCAGGCCATGCCCTTGGTCGGGCGGCGTGGTGCTCAGCCTTTTCTGGACTCGATGAAATTCAAGCAGATTATCCCCCGGTGCGCGTTCATCTGCGGCCCCGGCGTGATTATGCTCCGACTCGACAAGGCCGCGCGCCGCCGCGTCCGGCCAGGAAAACTCCGGATGCACCCCTCCACCGCCCACAACTTGCCACCATCGGCGGCTTCATTGCCGGGGCTTCCGGTGGCCGTTCGGAATCAATTTCCTCGGGCGGGTGCGCGATTTCGGCAACATTCATCCGTTTTGCGCGTTCGGTCACCATGGAGCAAAGAGCCGCAGGTTGCTCGAGCTTCCGTGGCGAAGACTGCACAAGGGTCACCCACGCCTATGGCACCAATTGGTATCATCACCGAAATCGAATGCGTGGCGCCAGCCTATGACTGGTCTGATGCCATGCGGCTTTTGACAGCCTGATGAAGCGGGCAAGCTTACGCCAATGCGTGGCCCGTACAGGACGGCACCTTCACAAAAGCTGATTTCAGTGGTGGCGGCCCCCTCCCGTTCGACTATTTCAAACGTCATCAAAATTCCTCACCGAGGGCCAGAGCGTGGTTCTGGTCATTGCGTCGCACCGCACAGTCACGATGCCTTCAAGGCCTCACCGCGCGAATGCCGGCGAAAATCGTCTTTTGATGCAACAACCGCCGGCGACCTCAAGGGCCTGGGCCGCCCGGTGTGTTTGAGCTGGCCTGGAACCACACCACGCGAGGGCGCTGCGGGTCTCGACCGGCCTAGGACCTACCTTGGCAGGACGCTTTACCCGTTCCCAACCAGTTTGGAACTCATCTTCCAAGATGGATCGGATGTTTCCGCGAAATGATTCTCGCATCTCGAGTTTGCCGCTTTGATGGCGACATCACCTGTTTCGGCCTTGCCGTTGATCCGCTTCACCACCGAAAGAGCGGCTCGACGAAATCATAGATCTGCACAACGCCAATGGCTGCCCGGTCTTCAATCCGGCATCGTTTCACGCTCGAGGAAGGCGGCATTGAAGCAGACTGATGAGATCCAGCTGGCATTCAAGCGTTCAGCTGATCCGGAAAAGGCCTGCTCAATCCGGCAAAGATGATTGGCCTGGGACGATCCGGATTACGATTTTGATTCTGGAAAGTTCTGGTTGTTCAAGGTTTTAAAGCAGGCAAAGCTGGAGCATGGAAAATGCGTGTTCTCGTGGTCCATTGCCACCCTGTGCATCAAGCTTCTTCATACGAGCCTGTTCCGGATGACGTCGGCCGGCTGTCTGAAAACGGTCACGGGTTGATGTGATCGACCTCTTACAAGGACGGTTTCAATCCGGTGATGAGCGAGGAGGAACGCGCTCAATTTTCACGATCTGCAGTCCCAACGGAAACGGTCGAAGACTATGTAGATCGCCTGCTCAAAGCCGATGCGCTCGTCCTTGTTTTATCCGGCATATGGAATTACGGTTTTCCTGGCGGATCCTAAAAGGGCTGGTTTGACCGGGTCTTTCTCCCCCGGCGTCTCTTTTGGGGCCTGTGTAATGGCAAGGTTTCGCCCAACGTTGCACAACATTAGGCAAAATTTGTCGTAACCTTCTATGGCTGGCTCGCGATTCGCTCCTGGTTGATGGGGGGATCCGCCAACGCAAGATCGCCAACCGAATTGCTCCGCCGCCAACCGTCAAGCCTGGCGCGTCCGTCAAATAATCTCGGCCCTTACGAAATGAACCTTTCAACGACAAGGACCACGGCACTCTTTCCATGTCCCAGGTGAAACAAAACTTTGGACAAAATCTGATTGCGTATTCTCGTCGTTTCTATTGGCCACCGGTTACCCGAGAGTTTCTGCGCCGCGATCCGCGACACTGCCCTCCGCGCCTCACCAAAGCTGGACATTTGAGGTTGAATTCTTCTCGACCTTTACCGCAGGAAGCGGTTTCGACCCGGTTGATGCAGGCAGTGAACGCCGCCATTACAATAGAATTGAAAAACTGGCGATCCACCCGTTTTCCGGATCACGCAGAGCGCTGCAGGCGCGGAAAGGATTGCTGTTTATTATCCGACCTTGGTGGTACGGGCTGCCCGCCATGCTCAAGGGGATGGCTCGACGTGTTCTGGACCCCGCGATCTGACGTTTCGCATTCCGATGGTTCCCGGCCCAATCGAGCCGTTGATGACGCACATCATCTTCTCGGCGTTCATCACCACTTGCGGCGCAACCGCGGCTGGTTGGTCCTATCTCGTCGCCCATCCCGAAGCGCACGATTCTCCGCGGCATGCGGGCGGCTCTGCGGCAAGGAAGTTGCCGTCGCTTGTTCATGCGCGCACTAATCTGATGACAAATCAAACGCCGGAAAAACCGCGCCAGATACCTTTGGTCGCTGTAAGAGAAGCGTCTGGCACGTCGCGTGTGATTTGGGCTTAGAAGTTTTCTTGTCCGGATGCGCCTTGACGAAAAGGCCGGCAACTGATCCACACGCCTTTCCGATTGCCTGAATACGCGTTCAAGACCGGATATGTCCGACCCCAGCGATCAGCTTGTAGAGCTGAAGGGATCAGACATATTCGGCCCAGTCCCGGCACATCGCCGTGGCAGAATCGCGTGCTGGTAGATCGAGAAGTTTTTCGGAACGGCTTCCAGCCCCGCGCTGATGAACCGCGTTGCATTGCAGGACTAACCCACCACCGCCGCGGGACAGCCAGGCGACCACCGACAGCAGACCGAGAACCAGCGATACGCCGCCAGCGCCCGCACCGACGTGCCCCCGCATCTATCGGGCAGCAATGGCACCGCCGGGTTTTCGCGTCACATATCCGATGATGCAAGCGACGGCTGCATAGCCCCGACAGCGCCGGAACCGGCCCGCGGATGCGCTCGAGGTGCTCGGGACTTTGTGGACCCTTCTTCAGCAGGTCCACCACCATCGGTGCGTCGTAACCGGCCATAGCGCGATATCGCACCCCCAAGTCGCTACGCCCGCCCAGTATCAAGAATAGCCGAACAAGTCCAGTCTGCCCGCGGCGGCAGCCAGTCGGATGGGCGCCCGGTCTGACCCCTCAACAATCCCATTTGACGCGTTCCAGCCGTTGACATGGGCCTCTTCATCGGGATCCGACAGGCCAGTTCAACACGGATGGCCATTCGGATCAAAGAAGTAGTATCGAATGGAAGACGAGTGATCGAATACGCATCTCCCCTCCCCTCTCCATTCCAAGGCCAGCAGTCCCGCCACGAAAAACCACAGAAGGAGGCCGCACGCCCCACTCCGCGCAGTTCGAAAAAACGCCAGGCACCGTTGCCGTTGCCCTGCGTCGAGAAACACGTGGCAGTAGGGAATCGGGTTCATGGTCGAAGGAACCCGTCTTCGGCAATGGCAACCCTCCGAAATCCATGTTCAGATTGTCACTACCAGTTGACGGGTCTTGGCATCCTGCCCCGAACACGGGAAGACCCACATAGATACCTCCGGTCAGGACGCGCGGCGCAGCGTCCGAATAACCCGGTGTCAAATGCCAGCAGATCAATCGGCGGTTGAACGCATCGCCTTGCTTTGCTTCAGCCCTCAGACGGCGAGTCTATACTCGGCCCGGCCAGGCCTGGAATGAGCTCGACAGATACCCCGCCTGATAGCCCCGACAGCCGCCCACAAAGCCCATCCCCGTGCACAACGCGGCAGAAAACCGCCCACCCGGTGTCAAGCTCCTGAGAATATCCCAGAGCATCCGCGTCACAGTCCCCACTCAGTGCCAGCCGTTCAGCTGAATACCTCACACTGTGCACGTGATCGATTGTCAGCAGATGGAAACGGCAGTTTCCCAATTGGTCAGAAAGCCATCCGCCGGGAACCGGTGCATCAAACCATCGGCGACCGGACGCGGCGCTCGCATCCGGGTCAACAATCAGGCCCATTCAGAGGCGAGCCATCATGGTGCACGGGAAACGAAAGCGCCCCGAAGACCCATCGCCGGGTCGCCTCATTACGCTCGGACAGATCAAGCACAGCAGCGCGGAAAAATCCCGGCTGATATCAGATTTTCGGGGTGATGAAGTCCGGTCGAAGCGCGAGGAATGAGGATATTCCTTCTGCTCATGAACGCGTTCAGCATCGTAAACTGTCAAGTAACGTAATGGTGACTTACCCATCAATGATTCAGCTTGAGCTTCCAGGCCAGATTGTCCGTTATTCCTGCAGACCGGAATTGGCCCCACGGCGCGCCAAACGGTGGACACCCTGATGCGCAGAGTCTCCGGCAAAGATCCACCCGCCCCTCGCAAAACCGGTCCATCCGGCGGCACTGGGAACGGTGGTATATCGAGCCTCCATTCGAGCTCGTAGCTGATGTCCTCGCCAAGCATGCCTTCAGCGCTGTCGATGTTCTCCGCCTTGGAAGCTTCTTCCTCCCGGTCAATGTCCAGCCAAGCTGAAAAAATCAATGCGCCAGACATTTGTCTGGTATAGCTTGTGTAACAGCGCTGGGACTGCCCCGATTGAACGGCGGATCAAACCAGAACCACCTCTCCGTCGGAAACTTTGGCTTCCATCACCACGTCGGACGATCAAAAAAATTGTCCTCAAACACCCGGGCCGGATGAAATCGAGCCCCAGCCAGAGTGCGGATCGGCGATGCCGCGCCATCGCAGGCGATCACCCAATCGGCCTTGAGCTGGTTAAGGACCTTCAGGGTGCCCGACGGTCAATTCCGCAACCGTTTCCATCTTTGCCACGACCATTCAGCACTTTTTGCTTGCCGCCGCGCCAATTTTCGACTTGGCTTGCCTTTCAGCCTGGAGTTCCCCGGAAGGCCGGTCAACCAGGTACTGCTGCCATGTAATATTGCTGCAGATTGATGAAGGCGGGGCGCTTGTGGCCCATGTTCGGGCAAAACGAAGTTGAAGCCGAATACCTTGGCTTTCGTCAAATTAGACCTTTGCCCAGATTCCAGATTTTACAACCCTTGTCGACCCATCGGATTCGCCGCAAGCCCCAACCGGTCGAGAAATTCTTCGGCGGGCCGCTTGGGACAAGCAGGATTCGCCCGCGGAGCCAAGCTGACCTTGTCGTTCTCGTCGATCACCACAACCGGCACGTCCTGCATTCGCCAGATCTTATGCCAGCGCAAGCCCCACCGGACCCAGCGCCGACGACACCACCGGATGCCGGGCTGGTGTCGGCCCGCGTTCCTGAATCAAAAAACTGACGCTGATAACGGGATAAAGCGGGAACTTTCGAATATTTACTCATGACACCTCCGGAGACAGCAAGGGGCGGGACATTTCCGCCCCGCAAGGTCCTCAGCCTGCAACTGCGCCCACATTTCCGCGTCACGTTCTGCCAGTCCAGATCTGGCGTGTTCGATGGCCGGGGCTTCAATCGTAAGGCAACGGGCCGACGTTAAACGGGCAGGCAGTGCTCATTTAGATCGCGGAAAATCCTGAACTTCGGATGCCACCTCGGCCACGCACCGCGTCCCAGGCTTCTTTCAGCGTTTGCCGCCGCGCGCCCAAACAACCTTTGGCCACGGGGCGAATAGTGCTGTCGACAAAAAAATTCAACGAGTTGCTGTCGATAGCTGCATTTGACAATCTTTCGCGCCAACCAGCGCATTCGCCCGGCGCCCCGGCCCGATCGCCCTTGCGGATCCCAAAAACGAAGCGGATTCCATATTCAAGCGTATCGCCCCATTTCAATCAAAATGACCATCGCCGGCCAATAAAACACGCAGGATTGATACCTCAACGATACGCCGGTAAACATTCCACTTCCTCCGTCAGGCACCCAGGGGCAAACAATTGTTCGCCGGGCGGTGTTGGGCCGCGGCCCAGGGATGCCATTTTTCCAAAATCAAACTCGTGGCGCTTGGCTGAATAGTACCAAGCACCAAATAAAAGGATTTAAAAAAAAAAAAACCGAGGTTTGTGGTTCCCAAAACACAAAAAACACAACAACCAATTATTTGTCGGTTCAGAGCTCATCTCTTTTTTT
>Ga0163217_1065833_pt1 | contig 11271 bp, 6 predicted proteins | sample SynspAceP_FD_185933 | JGI IMG/M metagenome (GOLD analysis project Ga0163217, IMG submission 185933) | Saline lake microbial communities from Ace Lake in Antarctica - Synechococcus sp. Ace-P (PacBio error correction) | ecosystem: Environmental > Aquatic > Non-marine Saline and Alkaline > Saline ... | reverse complement strand
CAAGACCCCTGGCTTGCCGCATCTTGGCTAGATGCGCTCGGAGCCCCTCACGACTAGCGGCTGCCTTCTTGAGGACGCACCGGCCGCCACGATCCTGATTGCCTGTACCGAATACCACTTTTTCCAACGCCAGTCGGGCAGAGAGCACAGCGAAGCGATCAGCGCGTTTTCGCGTGCTGGTGGCGGAGAAAAAGCCGCGTCGGCTTGCCCCCTGCTTACCTCGTAGAAATAGCCCTCACCGGCGTTCCCATGCGGGCCAGCATCACGGGGATACTGTTATGGCTGCGACGCAGGGGTTCATTTCATAGCAGTACCACCACCATGTCGTGCACTCGATGCTAGCTTTGGGTTCCACTCGCCCCAGCTTCTCGCCCTGGTCTAGAGCGCTGGCCAATTGCGCGCTCAGTTTTGGCCCGGATATCGGTTCGTGGGCGGCACGTAGGTAGCTGTTCGATCGGACGAACTCGGTCTGTTGGGTGCTGCCCGACAGTATTCAGGAGCGGTAACTCTTATCGCTAAGATCCTGCTGTGAGCGCTGGCTGGCTTTGGGTGTACAGCCGGCCCTCAAAGGGGCCATGGACAAGTCAGCCTTGAATTGAAGATGGGCCAGGTCACCATGGACTGCGACAGCTACAGCCCAATCCTGACAAGTGGCGCGAGATACCATTTGCGTTTCACTTCAGGTCAGACTTACCGTACTCGCCTTGTACTTATGTTACTCTCCACTTTTACCAAGTCGGCCCCGGTGTCGACGGTGTCGTCTTAGCGTTTTCGGAAGCACGCTGAGCGGATGGAAGGCGTGCGACACCCGCGCACATAGTTCTATTACGCTCGCACTATGTTGGACTCGGTCATCTGGTGCTGGCTGTTGCTCCTATGTGCGCCTTGTGCTCGGCCACGCCAGCCCAGCGAGGGATACGCTGATACTCACCACCAGAACAATTTCCCACCCTACCGAGGTGCGCGCTGAAGCGAATAGCTGGGGGGACATCGGTTTCTAGAGCCCCATTGGAGCGATGCATTCTTGCTTGGAGTACCTGACAGCCCCCGCATGACACAGTCTCTACCGCGCATCCGTGCGTCTTGAGCGCCGCTTGGGGGTGCTCTTCTGGCCGGGGCTACTTCTAATCCTGGCAGGGTTAAGACCGGAGGGGCAAATGTGTGTCTCGCACCGCGGGGTTCCTCCTTCGCTGGTTTATGCTTCGCGGGCCCACCGCACAGGGCGGACCGCCACGGCCTTGAGCAGGTTTCCCCGCTCCTGCTACCGCGCCATGCCCTTACCGGGCTTCCGGGTGCGCCTGCCGCAGCTTCTGGCGCGTTGTTTGACTTAGAGCGCGGTTCCATCTGAGGTCTGTTAGCTCTCGGAAGACCGCGCGCTATCCGTTTTCGGCGCTGCTGCGGGCGCGTAGACCCAGCAAGCTCGCCAGCAAATCGGCCCGCTACCGCGGTGCGTCTGTTACTGATTCTGCTGCCGCAGTATTCCGGAATCGTTTGGGCGGCTGTTGCTTTGTTCGCGGCTGTGGGGTTGGGTCCAAGCGGCGGCACCCGCGCATATCAGATAGTCCGCGGGGGTGCGTTCCCTCAAGAATGAAGGCATCGCTTTATCGTACCAAGCGGGGTGCCACGCATGCGGCGGATAGCCAAAGTGACCGCGCAGCGAGAGTCGTCTAGTTGGCGCGTGCACACAATCTCGGCGAAGTGCCGCCCACGGTGAGGTTGCCGGCCACGCTCGGCAGCCGTTGTAGCGCAGCACCAGCCAGCTCGTGGGGCACTGAGTGTGCTCGGACGCGGCGATACGGAGGAGTTCGAGAACGGACTGCATAGGGCCGTTTTTCGCATCTGCATCACGGGATACACGTTGCGTGGCAGCTGGTTGGATATCTGCCGGGCGGTAACGCGGCCCGATTCGATAGGGAGCTCTTTCTCTCGGCTCGCACCTCACTCACAGAATAGCCGCCTCTTTTAGCTGCGCGCAATGCGCGGTGCGCCGCGTCGGTGATCATGCTGTGTCGGCGAGGCGGCCTGGACTATCCCTGGCAAACTACCTAATGGGCTGTGGATCTGAGCCGGCATCTAGTGAGCTCGGGTTATATCTCCGGTCAGTATGTTTGCGCTGGCGAGCTGGGGTTATTATGTCGAAAACCTATCTGGATGCCCGGAATCACGAAGACTATTATTTGCAGTCAAGATCTGAACCGTTTCATATGTGTTCGGCTGCTGTAAGGGGGTGACATTCCCGCGCTGGGCTTTACGAAGCAGGAGCCGAGCAACTGCCTCACGGCGGCCACAGCAGTTGTTCCACGCATGGGCCTGCTTCGCCCGACACTTGAATTGCTGCAGTCAACAGGCACAGAACCGCCGGCACCAGAACTGAGCACCTGGGACGTCATTCGACTGGATTCGATCGACAGTCACGACGTGCCCACGTCGGAATGTGAGATCTCGGCGTTGAGATCGACAACGAACACGCGCCGGCCTGATCTGGTCGTAGCAGAGGTCTCATACCGAGAACTATACCTCTGTCGGGCCTCGGGTGACACGACCGGCGCGATTAGCAACGGGCCTGCTGTTTATCGAAGCTCTCTTTTCACCTGCACCGCTCTATCGTGCCTCATACTGTTCCGCGGTGTAGTTCTAGTGCGAATCTTGGATCGTGCGCCACGGTGCACTTGTGCCGGCGCATCGAGGCGAAGGTGCTTCTCCAGCGCACAGAGTGTTCTTTGTCCACAGAATCGATGCTGAATACTCATGGCGTACCGCTTTGAGTCACTTGGATTCATATATTCCGGCCAGGCGTCTACCACAGGCTCTCTAGTTATCTCAGCATCGGCAGCATAAGACGTGACCCAGCAGCGACGAGGATTTACTGGCTCTCGTGTGTCCGTGCTAGGATACATCGAGGCCGTCTTTCGGTGGTGCAGGGCGCTAAGGAGATGCATGAGCAAATAATGCGCTTGGGATTGTATGTCGGTCCTCTGCTCGGCTGCCTTCGATGACTCTCCGGCCTGTCGCGCTGGCACTGACCTCAATTCGGCTCAAAGCCCGCCGCTCGCCCAGTTGCGCCTCAGCCTCCTCGCAGATACAGGTCGGCCGCCGGCGTGGAGGTCTGAGCGCATGCGCAAAGGTGCCCGTATTGCGCCACGGACTGTGAACGCGCTTTCGGCGCTTACCCCTCGTGCTTGGATGCTGACTAGATATACGCGGCGTGCTCTGTGTGTCTCCCGGATATTGAGGCTGGGCGCACAATGTTCAGGTACGCTTTTCCTATGAAGTTCCCTGCTCTGCCGTTCTGTAACTTGGCATGCCCGGGGAGGTGCCTCAATGTGTGCACCTGCATTCTTGGGCATTCGACGTGTACGCAGGGTTCCATGCCGCTGGGTCGCTGTTACCTACCGCGCAGTTTCGTTGTGGATCGGTGGTGACTGCCGCAGGGCTTCCGGCATTGGCGTGTCCCGGTTGCCGCTTGCTGGCACTGCTAGCAGGCAACTGTGTCGCGGCATGAGTCCGCAGCGCGCCGAGAGTCTCTCGGCTGCAGGCCGGCGCCTCGGGTCTCCATTGGGCGCAAACACCTCGCCCCATTTAACCAAAGCTGCATGACGCGCTGGCGGCGCGGCTTGCAACTAGCGCGCGGCTTACGGCCTTATCCGCCGTCCATTTTTATGCTATCTAGCGCGAGCGAGCTCGCCTGAGATCGAGAACACACCGGGTCGGAGCCTCTCCGCACCCTTACTCTGAGACCCCGCCCAGGCCACTGCGTAACAGGTAGTGGGCGCGACTGCCGCGTCTTCTAACGGCACCCCCTGCGCTGGTTTTTCCCGCAGTGGCTGTCTTACAGCCTCTTACGCTTTGGGAAAACATATTCGCCCATTGGGCCGCGTCGTGCTCGGCTTGTTTGGCGCTGGCGGTTTGGGGGCAGATGCTGTATGTCACACTCAGCCTGTTTCAGCCACCCAGAGCCCTAGAGCGTTGATTCATGGCGATGATTGTCATGGTGACTGATTGTGGACGGGCTGAAGTTGCCTGGTGCGCGCCGGTTGGGCTAGTGTTCGTTAATCGACGTTACTGGGCGCAAAAAACCGACAATTGGATCCCGCGTTCGCGATGATGACGAACCCTGCTTACCTCGTCCGTTTCTTGCCTACCCGTCATTTCCCGCGCACGCGGGGAATCCTTTTGACATTAGCGGCCGTTCAAGGCCGCTGCGGCTGGTTAACAATAACCCCATCTCAATGCCGCACCGCCCGCTCCTGCACCAAGCACCCACGGGCAAAGCGCCCGGAAAAAAAGACACGGAGAAAACACTGGTCGATTGCATCAAACGTCCGCTGGCGTCATGGATGCTTTGTGCCCTGTCTGGTTGCCTACTGCCTTCATTCATCGCCCTTGCCCTTGCTTGAAACAGGATGGTGCTGCGCGTTTCCGCTATTCCTGACAAGCCCCACCGAACTGCTTGCGCAAATTCGAACCGCTGGGTTGCCTACCTTGGAAAAAGAACTGATATGAAAAGTCAGCTTTCAACCGGTTTTCAAGAATTACAGCCGAGTTGTCGTTGAGGCCTTGGGTGGCAAGCGCTTGGATCTGGGCCTTGGCTGGGGCGGTTTTACCTTTGTACAGGGGCATTCGCTTACCGGTGATTGCCATTCTCCTCTGGTTTCGCGCGAGCAGATGCGTATCTTAGCAACAGACCTTTATTACTGCCGACCCGCACATCACCCGAACACAAGATCTGAAGGGCAGAGCTTCGGCTTCGGTTCGGTGTCTTAGACATCCGGCACCTTGATGCCCCGTCTATTTTAGTCAGCAGACGGGCTGGACGAGTGGACAATTAACCTTGAGGGCCGCGTAGTTATTTCCGGGCGCACATTTGACGCCACTGTAGCCTGGGTTGAGTCTGGCCGCGTTGGGGATGCCGGCGTACTGAAGCTCATTTGGAGGAAAAGCCGTGGTAATTAGGAGGATTGGCAAGGTCGATAACCTTGACAGGTGGCGGCGAATATACACCACTCAGCCAAAGCTACGTCGACTACAAACCTCGCTCACGTACGCGGTTGACATGGATAACCAGAGCTGGTAGACGCGCATTCAAGCAGGCCTCTCTCTCACACCACGGCCCCCCTACGAGTCTCTGTCATGGGGATACGGCGTTCATGCCCAGTCCGCACGCAAGGCCGATTCGGGAGCCTGACTACCGCCGCGAGTGCGCTGCGTCTCCTGCTCCTCGCGCGCACCAGCCGCCATATCTCATGAAAGTTGCCGCAACTTTGCAGGACTGACGAGAGCCTGCACGGCGCGGGCCACGTGGTCGTCCCGGGCGTTCTGGATACATAGAGCTTCGGCTTGGGCATCGACAGCCCACGGTCACCGGGAGGGGCTAAGACGTCTTGCCCTTGCGCCCACGGGTGCTTTTCTTAAGCACAGCCTGGTCTGGCACCCCCTGCTATGACCGCCCAGAGAGAGAATGTTCTCAGGCATCCCAGCGCATTGTGGATGCACGCTCAATGCGCTCTCCGGAGTGTTATGCTGGTGGGGCGTTCCCGGCACCCAGCGGGCCACATGTAAAGAGGCGTACACGGTGCTATCGCGGCCGTAGGTGCTGGCTCTACAGTCGCACTATAAATATCCCCGTCTCCAGAATGCCCTACCAAGTCAATGGCGCGCGCCGTGCTGCGCAAGTTGGCTGACGTCTACACCGGCGCACAATTATTTCGGTGGCGCACCTGCGACGGCGTGCTGCCGCACCGTGGCCTATGAGGTATATAAATCCAATCACACACTCACCCCGGCCCAGCTTTTTCGCCGCGCCAACGGCGTGATAACTGCATCCAAGCCCCAACAGGGCAGGACAACCGGAATCCTACATCGCTACTTCGGTGGGCGCAGTGCTATGTTTATGTCGCTCCTATTCAGTAGCGGTGAACCTCATTCTGGGACGCTTGAGGACTACTTTGATCAATCGACATATTCGTTGCCATGTGGTCGTTCCTCCGTTCGCGACTCGTTTCTCTCCACACGGCCGCTCACTTCGGTTCAGACTGGCTGGCGCGAGTACTCAGCACCACGGATCTGGGCGAAAAGCTGTTTGCCGTTGTGAGTCAGTATCCCGGCGGCCAATTGGGCGAACGTCGCTCGGCATTTTTCCCGGAGGTGCCTCTATCAGGGGCCGGGACTTGTTGCGGCCGGATGAGCCTCGGTATCGGCCATGGAAGTCTCCAACCTTCGTTTTGGACATGTGGAGCATCCACCCGTGCGGCTGCTCCCAACCGGCTGTCGTTTGGTGTCTTCACACACGATACCTACTCGTGGTTTAGCCTCCATTGCATTGTATGGACTGCCGGTACGTACGGCACTCAGGAACTATAGAGAAGCGACTCGATGTCATGATGAACATCGGAGAGAATGGTCACTACTCCGGACTAGAGAATCAAAGCGCTTCGGTCCAGTTATCGCCGCCTAGCCGCCACTGGCCGGTGCCCGTAGCCGGTGCGCCTGTTAGCCTCGCGACGCTGCGGCGACCGGTCCTTCGTGGAAGACAGGGCAATCATATGCAATCGTGAGATCGCTGTACGAGCACAGTCGCAGGTTATACTGCACTCGGAGAGGGCATTTAGACTGCTGACACCGAGCCCTCCACGCCAACTCCTGCAGCCGGCCCACTCAGCACCACGAATTGCCTGTACCATCCACTATCAGCGCCGCGACCACGGCGACCCGGGGCGGCTTCCCCGGGCGCAGTCCTTATCCGCTATTGGTTTCCTGGTTTTGGCTTCTTGGCCTGGCTGGTACTGACCGAATTTTATGCCGCCGAACCATGCAGAGTCTTCCCATGGGCGACGCTGGGCGAATTATATGGCCATCGAGCAGCGAAATTCAACAAAGGCCGGCGCGCGTTAACTCGACGCCTTCGCGGTTTCTGAGCGGCTTCTTTGGCGGCAACCGGATTGGTTGCCGCACTTCGTGCTGTATAGGCTGGCGGAGGCAAGGCCACGCTGGAGGCGCTCAGCATTGCGCTTAAGCGCCGCAGGGGCGCTTGTCGTCATAGTATTGATGGCATGCTCTGTCGATCCTCCAAGCGATTGCGGGCGCGGTCTCACTCGAGCTGTTTGCTCCCGATGGACCGCGCAACGCCCGGGTAATTCCTCTCTCTTTCCGGACGCTCGCACCTCCAGTGGGTGCAGAAGAGTTAGTGACCCAGGACGAAGGCTTTCGCAGTCTAGTTGTGTGGGTACACCCCGGCTGTGGTTGCTCAAAGCTTCGTTGACGCAGCCGGCATTCCGACAGTCTATGAGGATGAAGGCATCCTGATGGTGACTTTGCAAGCCTGCTCCAGCTTTCAGTGCTCGAGTCTGGACTGGACAGCCAGTATCACCGGAGACCAACTGCTGTTGGGCTCGCTGATTGGTATTATCGTGGTGCGCTCCGGTATTGCCGGTTCCATCTCGTCCAACCGCCGGGGCGTGGACAGGGTCTTTGATGCGGCCGCGTCCGCAATCCTGACCGGTGCACAAGCGGCACCAGTGTATATATTTTGTGGCCTTGTGACGCGCGTCAGAGAGCGAAGAAAGAGTCGCTGTGTACTTCATGAACAGACGCGAGAAACTTTATGACGAACTCTCCACGGCGAAGGCATCGCAACTGCGCGTACGTTTCCGACCCCAACGCCCCGGCTCCGGGCACTGATTGCAGGGGTCGCAGGCAGCTCGACGGCTCTGCCGCTGGTTTTTTTCTACGGCATATGCTCGGGCCGGCGCCGCAGGAGGTGACCCTATACGTTCTTACCGCTTGAGAATGCCCGCGGGGTTTGCGGCGTGTGCTGAATAGATCCCGAGCGACGGCATTGACGTGCCAGGTATTTGAAGGCGTCACCGCTCGTTCGGTGATCATGGGGCGGTTCGCTGCACGCGCAGCAAGGGACCGCTCTCGTCGTGGCACGTGATCGCCATAGCTGTACGCCGTGGTGTCCAGGGACATCCCGGCATGGTTTTTGCTGGGGCGGTGTGAGTGTTGCGAGCTTATATGTCAGTTTTCACGCTACGGTGGCTTTTCTGGTGCTCGACCTGCATAGGCTGGGCCGTGCACTTGTTGCGTCCTCAAGTCTGGACAGTCTTAGAGGCCTGGCCGTCTCTCGGAAGAAGTCGAGCTTGGTCATGGGTCACTGAAATACGCGCTCGTGCGTTATGAGCGTCGGCTGCTCTAGGGGCTGAAGGGCTGCCTGCGCAGTGCAGCATTTAGCGGGGCGGCAATAGCGCTCTTTCTCTGCCATTGCAGTTGCCGCTCTCGGGTGATGATTCAAGCCTGCTCTCGCATTTTGACAGGGGACCTAATCCTCTGGGCCTTGGGTAGGTGGTTGACTCTGCACGAATGGCCTCATTTGTTTTGACGAAGTCATCCACGCAACGCCGGAACTGGGGCGGTTATTGGAAGCCTTCCAAAGCTCAAGAACGGAAGAGTCCTTCAGGTCCCTTCGTTCCCAGGCCTACGCCGCTAGTGAGCAAGATCAGGTTCTGATGGCATCAAGCTGGGGGCGATACCGATTACGGCCACAGGTAGCCCTAGAAGCCCTGCTCGCGCGTAACCGCGAGCCTCGACACTGACCCAGCCCCCACAGAGTGCCAGGCAGTTGTGGACTCCTGCCGACCCCCACCGTCTTTACGCGACCTCGCTTTATTTTCCGGCACCGGGACCTCCAGCTTCGGCCCTAACACTGCCGGTGTTACACAGGCAGCATCCACGACTCGCTCCCGCATTAAAATAATCCGCACTATCAACCCCAACTACACTTCAGTCGGGTTGACGGCAACCCCGTCAAAGTCGGATGCATAGCAAGTACACACAAAACCTCATCTATCCTTGGCGGTAACTGCGACTCTCGGAATGCACAACCCTTCTCCCTTGCGAGGTCTCCCGCAGGTATAGTCGCGATCGCCTGCCTAGGATCTCCATTCGCCGGCTATTTTGCCGGTTGTCCGCCCTCAGCCTGCTTTGCCTAGGCCGGGCCCTATGGGCGGCCGTATTCGCCAAAAAGCCTGGCCGCGCTTGTCCTGCCTCTAAATGCCGCCGTGCGCTCGGTGCCGGAAACTGCGTCTTGGGGGCAGCGCTGATGGTACTGGAGGCGGTTCTCGGCCCTTTGCCGGTACGGCTGGCGATTTAGCGCTGCACAACCAACCGTTGCGGTGACTCGGAACTTAACAGGTGTGTTTGAGCTTCAGAATGAATGAAAGCGAGCGGTGTCTTTGCTCACTGAAGGACGCGACCTTTTTCAACGTGGGTGATAATGTGAATCTACAAGATTGGCACGCTGACGCAACCAAAACGGCGCACTGAACGCATGCAGCTCGACCCCGCAGGCGCCCCCTCCAGGCCCTCCGGGCAGCGAATCACTGCGTCGCGACCACGCGGGGGGTTGAGGGTTGATCGGCGGGCCTGATTTTTTCTTTTTTTTGATTGCCCGACCTGTGCCCTGCTTCTGACCAGGCATTGCTCTGGAGTCCTGTCATTCTCATTGTGCTACTGGTCGCGATCGCACCCCATTGGCCCAGACGTCACCCTCCGTACTTACTTTTATTCAGTGGCTGTTCCTCGCTCCACGCGCTGCGCGCCTCGATATACAGCCTCTCGTTGGTGCGAACAACTCAATATTCGCATGTCACGCGCGTGCGTCTCTTGGTGTCGGGCATCGTGACGTGTATTGGGGCCAGTGATTCCGCTCTAGCCATGGTCGTGGAGGCTATAGCTTCTCTACTTCGTTAACACACTCGACCGTGCATGCTCTGATTCAGGGCGCCAGCTCGCTCTCGGGCGTGGGAGTGCGGTGGAGCTTGCGCCACATTGGCTCGGTAAATGGTTGCTGCATTGGTTGTGTACCTAGCGACTGGATCAGGTGGCCATCGCGCTCGTACTCGGTGAGTCGCGTCTCTATGGGGTCTTGGGTCATTAGTTGTCTGTCGCTCTCGGCGTGCACTGTCTGTGGCGCCTCGTTTTCGGCGCAAAATCGCAAATACCTGACCTCAATGCCGTGATACCTATTTCGCTCCGCACTGGCGCGGCGTGTGGTGCAAAAGTGACAGAGAGACGTGTGTGTATTTTTGTACCACGGATACGCCGCCTATGGTTACAGCATAGAACGAGTCGTCGTCTCCCTTATCATCTCTCCCGTCAATTCCCCGGCACACGGCTGCGGCGGAATGCAATTGAACATATACGGGCGGGCCGGGGTTCCACGGCGCGCAACCCGCCGCCTGAGTTCCGCTGATCTCCGCGATCGGTTATGTTCGTCTTTCGTCAGAATCTGGGGTGTTTGTACGCCTACGCGCACACCAAGGCTCGCGGCGCACCACTTCCAATTTGCACTCTCGTGTCGCTCTCGCACACGGCGGCCTCGGTGACCGGAGGCGTCAGCATCGAGACCTGACGAGGATTTTCAGGCGGCTTCGCTGTCTTTACATTTGCAGATGATTATTTCGTGGTGACCCTGGTAACCCAGACCTCGCTCACACTCGTTCATCACCCGCTCACGCATGAGGCGCGCCTGCCGCGCCTGGCGGAAAGACCTGAAGATGCCCAAACCTTGCCTGGGAGGCCATACACACACCAAACGGCATCACCATCGCGCTGACCTTCATTATCGGCGCGGCACCTTGGCTGGGCCCGCCGTTTGCTGGCCGTACTGTACTGAGCATGCTCTTACTACGGGTGATCATCCCTTACATCGGCATTTCCTCCATGCGGCGCCGGCCCGACGGCTCAAGGCGCGTTTTACCGCCGCGCGGTGTACTGCGGGACGGTGGCAGTTAATTCGGAGCACACCACGGCACCCAAGGGTATTTCCGGATCCGCGTCATGCCAGTCGGGCCGGCTTAAGCATCCGGCGGTTCAACTGCCCACAATTCCTGGCGCCCCGGGCCTCATTCCACAGGCCCGTGAGCTGCTCTAGTGGCAACTAGGTCGCTCGGTAAAGGCTGTCTCTGTTGCTGGGTGTCACCGGGAAGCCATTACTTGCCGGTTATTTTCAGCCAGTGAGTACAAGGGACGTGGTCGCCTTTTCAGCCTGCTGATTTCTGATCCTCCTGGTTCCGCCCCCAGCGGCATATTTGGCCGACCCCAGAAGGGATGGGAAAAAGTATGAATTCCCGTGCCCAGATTTTTCTTTGGAAATCGGGGGGGCGGTTCATTTTTTCCGGGGGGCCCGCTTTTTGGATTTCTTCTCTTTTTTTTTTTCCCTTTTTTGTTGTGTGGTGTGGTGTTTTGTTTTTTTTTTTTTTTTTTTTTTTTTTT
>Ga0163217_1025418_pt1 | contig 11271 bp, 22 predicted proteins | sample SynspAceP_FD_185933 | JGI IMG/M metagenome (GOLD analysis project Ga0163217, IMG submission 185933) | Saline lake microbial communities from Ace Lake in Antarctica - Synechococcus sp. Ace-P (PacBio error correction) | ecosystem: Environmental > Aquatic > Non-marine Saline and Alkaline > Saline ... | reverse complement strand
GGCGCACTGAGTAAAATGTAACCTTCCGGGTCGTAGGGAAAGTTCCACCTTTCCCTGAAAATATCCTCCAGTTGCCTGCTCGATCATCCGGCTGCCCAAAACCGCGCTTGGTTGGGGCGAAACCGGGCGGGCCGGGTCTGTCTCGACCCAAGTAAACGTTGAAGACAATTCATCTTTTTTTACCTCAGGCAGATGCGACCTTGCCGCCCCTGAGCCGAAAGAGAGCCGTATTTGCTGGCGTTGTGGCCTAGCTCAGGGATCGCCCATGGTCATCCGGCAAAGCGCCCTGCTTTTGAACCCACTTCGATATCCGGCCCATCGATATTCAAAGGCGACCTTCGCCGGTGCGGTTGCCGCCTGCCAGTGCGGCGTCGACCACTTCGGGCAGTCGGGTTTCGGCCAAGACGCCGCGAATCAATCGGTCATGGGCCATCATCCGCGATACCGATTGCAACGATTGTCTGGGCGTCACGCAGGTTGTCCGCCAGCGCGCAGGGTCTGCGGAAAACCATTCCACATTGCCCATGGCCAGCGTGTTTTTGGACACGGTGGGTTCATCTCCCAGCATCAAGTTGGCGCTGTTCTTCCGGGCCACCTTTGATTTCGTGAATATCGGTACAACTGCCGTACCACCGCAGAATGGTACCCGCCCTTGTCCCCGCAACCGGTTGGGGCCCGCCCGAGCACCCAGCGATAGTTCGCCCGAACGTGACGTAGGCGGTATCGCATCTCGTAGTTTCGCCGGTGCTGAGGCTGTGGCGCCACCGCTCCCATGCGACGCTCCTGATCATCGGGGTGGAGATTCCCGTTCCAGCCTTCGCCGTCGGTTAGAGCCAAGCGGGACGCCCGTGAATCGTACCAGGCTCGGTCGTTAAAAATTAGGTCGGTGAAAAACCCGTCGGCAGGGTGGCCAGATCATTTGATCCACCGGAATGGCAATGGCTTGAAATTCGCTTCCGCTCTCGAACAGCTGGCGTTTCCGCAATTGCAACCTCTTCGAGCTTTGGCGACGCGCTTGATTGCTGCGACCGCGGCCGGCCAGTTGATGAACCGCCACGGCGCGGACCAACCCTTCGGCGATGAAGCGGGGCGCGACAACAACACGCGCATGCTTAAACCTGTCCATGCGCTGCACCGCCCGTTCGGCTGCGGCCTTGCGCGTGGCACCATTGGCGACACGATAAACGGTACCGTCCGACCAAAGACGGCTTTGCGCATTCCAAGCGCGAGGGCCCAGCGCGTCGGCATCCGGCCGCCGCTCAGGGCTCTTCTGTAATCAGCACCGCACCGACATGCTTGTTGAAATAAGCCCGGACAACTGCCGACAGCGTTAGACGGGATCGACGCGATCCCGTCTTTCGCCAGCAGTTGGCCGCGCGACAAGCCTCATTCCCGCCCCCGCGGCTGCATTGACCGCAACGGACGAAAAAGATATCTAACGGCGGCGCTTCCTGAGTTCCCCGGAGTGGCGGCAGGCTTGTCACTTTGACCCATCCTTGTCGGTCGGCCCTTAGCGCCAAAAGGTGATCCTTTGACGCATTATAGACAGGGGAACCGGACAGAATAGATTGAAAAGCGCGGATCGGGCTCGCCGAGTGCTAATACCCATTTTGATCGATCTTGAACTCACGAATACTGCGTTCGTGTCCGACGTCCCGCGTCTTGATGACAGATATGGGATTTCGGATTTTCGCCCTCTGCCTCGAAGAACCGCAGCATCAACACCGGTGTCCGCTAGATAGCTATGTCGATATCCGAGCGCAGATCGCCGGTGACCCCATGTTGGCGACACCATGATTCGAAACCACCCCCTGCTGGGCGCAGGTTAGCCAAGCAGTTCGTGCATTTGGAAACCAGAAAGGTTATCGCTGCGGCATCGCGTGCAGATAGGCGTTTCAGACTGTCGCATCACCCACCAAACCAACTAGCATCGTCATCCTCGACGCCGCTACGACTGCATGGCCGGAACTCACCCGAAGCGACAACGTCTGCCGGATCAACCTGCCGAATCTGAAGCATCCCGTTTCGATGAAAGGTTGCACGGTCCATGCCAAGCGGCCTTGGACCGGATTCATGAGCGTCGAAAGCGTCCGTTCGTTCAAACAGAAAATAGCGGGCGTTCTGTCACGCTTTTCAGCGCCGCGATCATTGCAGCGCACCGCGGTTTGTCGTTTACCCACGCCGCAGGGCCTGCCATTTCAGCGCATGCTGTTGCCCGGGAAAAAGACATACGCCAAAGCGCGTCCAGGCTCTTTTTTAGACCCGTTGGTAACAGGGGTCGTCGAAATGCGTGCGGTTGGTGTTGTGCTGCGATCAGACGGGGATAGACGCAAATGCCGCCCCGCTCGATCGTGAAGTTCATGAAGCCGCCGTGGTAACTTTAGGCCGCCGCATCTTGAATCACCCGCAGGCGGGCGCCGTTCAGAGCCAAAATCATTCGCCAAATGCTCCAGCAAATGACGCCGTGGGCGATCGAATGTAGTTGCAGATCGCCTGGTTCGGCGGTGCGGTCATCCAACATCAATACCGTGCATTTGCGACGCGCAAAGAAAATTGCTGGAGCGCGAGGATTTGCCGGCGATACACGCAAGCGGGTTCTGGGCCAGCAGACCCGCCAGTTCCGACGCTATTCAAGCACGGACCCGCGTTTCGGATGGTTTCTCTACCAGATTCAATTTGATTCCCGCGCCACAGTTTCACAAGCTCGACTTCGCTAGGAGTGCAAGCAAGGACGTTCGTGCGGGGCTGAAATTCATCTTCTGCCCACCATTTCGAAAACAGGGCGATGTTCATCCAGTGTCCAGCCGTGCGGACGTGCCACAGCAGTTCAGCTCATTCACGGTCAGACAGGGTGATATTAAAGAGCCCCTGACGGGCCCGCCCGCGCGCCCCTCCATCAGGAATTTTAAACGCAAAGCGTTGTCTTGCCCGCTCCGGGCGTAGCCATTCGACCAGCGATTAAAGCCGTTCGGGTGTTATGCCACCCGGCGCAGCACATCGTCGAGGACCCGAAGTCCCGGTGTGATTAATCTTTGCGGTTACGTCGGGCGCGTTGTTTCAGTCATTGCTGCATTTTCTTCAGTTTGTTCATTTTGGTTTAACTAGGTCACTCGGTTCAAAGATTTAAACTGTTGCAGGTTAGAATTACGTTATCATCAGAGATAAACTCTTTCATTGGAAAATATATGTGCAATGCGTTCGGCTTTTTTAAACCTCTGGCGCCAAGCAAGGTCAGGCCCTTAATCGATGGCGCGATGGCCTTTGCCCCCCAGATGATCGCGCCGGCATAACCGCCCCAAAACGCTCCGCTTATGCCCATAAAAGCGGCCATTCCGCTGTGCCGCGATTCACGAACGTCAGGACGCCGGTGCCTCAGTTGTGTGGGGGTGGTGAAGGCAGCAGAGAAGCGCGAACCAACCAGCGCGGGATAAGTGCAAGTTTCGGCCACGCAGTAATCCCAAAGCAAGCGGTGCAAGGTTGCCAGTGCGTGATCAGCGCGGCAGCAAACGCAAGGGCAGGATTGTAGACAATCCCCGATGTGATTGCCGCCCAATAGCGGTGTTGCCGGATCGCGGCCCGGCGTCTTCGCAGCCATCATCGCTGGGTGATCGCGGACATGTTGACCAGGGTTCGACCCGAACGGCGCGGAACGACAAGGCTGACAAGGCCGGTTTGCGGATCAGGGGTTGGCGCGTCGACTGAATAGGCCGTTCAGTTCCAGCACCGCAAAGCCCGGGATAGTTCTGGCCCGCCATCGTCACCAGTATAAAGCGCAGAAGCGACCGGAAAAGAAGGACTGAACCGTAAAAGATCGGGGCTGTAGAGCAAAGGTAGCGGAAGCCACGCCCCGCCGCGTTTAGCACGGGGCTGCTTCGGCGTATCGACGCGCGAAAAAGAGAACCACAATAAACGGCAATCACAGCAAAGGCATTGCTGCCAACCTGTTCCCACGTCAGGCCCGCAAGCCATGCGAGGCAGCACCGCAAAACCAAGCAAGGGAATGCTTGCCAAGCGCAAGCGCAGCGGGCGAGGACAGCAGCTGAGCAGAACGCCCGCGAGCGGGCGTTTGCAAAATAAGTTTCGGTATTGCGGCCACGATCCGGCCAAGCGCGCGGGGATCACCTCCGTCAGAACGATCAATCCTGCACAAAAAGATTAAAGCGGCCCCGGCTTCAGCAAACCCGCCGGGCCAAGATGGCCGTTGTCGCAAGAAAGGGCCGCCCCCGGCGTAGACCATGCCCACTGCCCGGCAGGGATTGCGCGTTACGGCAGGAAGCCAGATGCTTGCAAATCCCATGCGAGGGGTTGCCGAAAAAACAGGCCCCGTCGTCGCCCTGGCGCGCCCGTTGCTCCCATCGCGTCCAGCCCGCCAGACGATCGCGAATGACGCCTTGAATATGACGAAATGCGGCAAGGAGACCCATGGAAACTGCGCGGCACTGAAAAGATCGCGGAACATTAGAATAAAACGCCTCGGCTGCGGATTTCATCACCCTTATCGAACCGGCCTGAAAACTCCAGACCGCTGTTTCAAGAAATCCAGCTAGGAATACAGCCGTGTCCTACGAAGGGGGCCTTTTAGTGAGGTTATGGCGATCCCTAGGCAAAGAGGGCATTATCAGGGGCATTTCGGGCTTCTACGGCGGCCCTAAGCGCCTAGGCAATTCCTCGCGTCGTGACGGGCCATAGACATGCGGCGACGCGTTAATTCCTGACAACCCTCTTAACGAGACCACGTGATGTGTTCTGTCAGTAGGACAAGTTCGAAACCCTGCGATCCGACAGCCATTCCAAAGCAATACTTCAAAGAATGACCGCCAAGATACTACGCAGCGAGGGGGGCGTGGTGTATCCGCTCAGGGAACCCAAGTCGGGTTTATCACATCATAACAGTAGTCTGAATAGCCCACGCTTGTCCGTCAGCCATTTAACCTGGTCTTGTTTCGAAAACGATATGAGGACAACCGCACGGCGCAGATGTTCGAAGCCTGTAGCGGCTGTTCCGAACCAGATAGGGATGCAACGCGATGCCCATAACAAGCGGTGCCGCGAAGACTGTTCGAGGCAATTCTTCATCAAAAGTTATCGATGATTCATATTCGCAAAATCCGGTTCGCGCCGATCCTTTGCCGGGCGACGATAGAGGGAAATGTCATTAAACCTTCCTGCGGATAAGGATCGACAAGTAGGCGGCCGTTGCGTGTTTTCAATCCAGACAGGTTGATCGTCCATGCCACCAGTGAGCGTTAATCTATACCCAGACTGTGAGAGTAGCATCGGGGTGTATCCAAACTCCGCGATCCAGGGGGAAAAGCCAGCCCTTTGGCTGTATACCTTCGGCATTTTTTCAGGACTTTCGTGCGCTGCGGAAATTAAAGCGCGGCCTCTGCCTCATCGTCAGTCCGCTTTGGACGGTTCGGAATTCGTTCGCGCGACCGTGGCCCGGACGATTTCGTCGCCGGCGCGCGCTGAAAGACGCCATTAGGTCTGGTGCGTATTCATACATTTCGCTGTTGTTCAGCACACTGGCAGGCAGGCCCAATGCCGTTCAAACAACTCTAACAGCCGCCCATGCGCCAACGGTTGCAAGTCGCGCAAGCGTTAGTTTTAGGAACACTGGTTGGGGGCCCCCAGGTGCCAGTTCGGCAACCAAGTACAGTCCCAAAAGCAAAATGTCAGATTGAGCCGAATAGACCGCAAAGCCGTTTCCCCTCGGGCCAGTGAGGTCGGCGCGCGCTAGAGATGGGGGAGTAGTCGTATCTACCATGATGAGGAGCATTAATTCCAGAGTTTCCGCTTCGCTAAACCAGCCTTGTGACAATATAATTTCGGCGCTGTCCGTTCCACACGTCGGTTGCTGACAATCTGCCGTCGCGGACGACGAAACTTGGTCCAGATATCGGTTCGTTTCGAATGTGCGTCCCATCCTTCCACGCCCGTAAGATAGCCGGTGGTTGTAGACGTGACGTCTCCGGCGCCTCGTCGAGCGCGGCGTTCGGTACGTAGGGAAACTTTCTTCTTGACCCCAATCATTAGCGTTTTGCATTGAAGCAGCGCTTTCTGCGGGGCCGCGAAGGTGCGGCCCCCCGGTAATACACCAGTTTGAAATCGTCACTGACATACGCCGGGCCTCCTCAGGATCGTTGCACCATCGACCGTCAGATTTAACTTTCCACAAATCGCTTTGTGCTGCAGCTACAGGGTCGATGTTCTGTTCATTTCGTTAAACTGTCTTCTTCAAGTCGGGTAGGGGATTGCGCGCAGGTCGCGCGGCAAAAAACTTTGGCACGACAGCGGGCATGCAGCAGGCGTCAGCGTACGCGTGTCTGCGTTTTCGCTTCATTCAGTCGCGTGGCGGCACTGCGGCGCGTTTGGCTAGGGCTGCCTCGTCCGCAGGGTCAGTAACACGGTCATTGGCGATAACATATTCACCCGCAATCATCACTTCCGCAGGGCAGCACCGTTTTCGGCAAACACAAATTCTGGTCGAGCGGGGTACGCAGCGGGCGTATAGTGGCAATTAGCCAGCGTCCAGGAAACAGCATGTCCGCGGCCTCCTTCGCGATCAGGCCGACATTCTTGAGCCCCCATAATCCGGCGCTTGCCTGTTTCGTCGCCATTGGCCAAAAGCACACGGCAGTGGATAATCCATTCTTTGCTGTCGCTTGCCTGTGCCGACTTAACGTCGCCGCGAGGCGCATGGCTTCGAACATGGATTGGCCATCACATGTATTCGGAAGCATCCGTCCGACCCCGAGGTTACACCGCTGTCCATAAGCATTCGTACAGGTGCGATTGCCAGACCCCGAGGCCGAAGGTGCTAAGGGCGGTTTATGGCAAAATACACCGCGTCCATGGGCAGGCAAGAATGTCGGCTTCTGAAAGCGCGATAACCACACACATGTGCGCCCACTGAAGCGGGGCTTAGCACCTGTAAAAACTGTCCAAGATGTGCGGTAAGCTGTTTGCCCATACTTCCGATGTGCGGTTACCTGTTGCAGGCCGCGTTTCACCCAAATGGGTTTGCAGCGTTATTTATGCTGTGCTGCAACGTTTGCGCATGATGCCAGAAATGCATCTGAACAATGCAGCGGGGATCGTTTGGCCCGATGCCTGGTCGTACACGCTTACCCGATATGGCGCCACGGTCGCGAGGCCTTTTTGCATACTGCGATGTAATGTCTTGCCAGGTCCGCATTGACAAGGGCGGCAACGGATGTCACCGCAGGGGCTGGTCAAAATGCTCCAGCAGTCCGGGCAAGGCCTGATAGATCGTCTCCAGTCTGCGATCATTGGGCAACGGGACGGCTCTTTAGGCCTGCGCCCTGTGATACGCCTCAGCAACCGCATGGATACCTTCAACTGTCGGGGCCTGTAGCTCTATTGAACAGGTCAAAGCAACTGGCAGGCTTTGCGCATTAAATTCAAGCTGCGCAGAGTTCGGCTTGCGAGGCGGCAGATCATGGCGGCACTTGCGTGAGGCATTCAGCCATGCTGAACCCGCAAGGAAACGCGTTCAAGCGTCAGATCCGCCAGCAACGCCAACCACGCCAAGCGCACCGGTGTAATGGGTGTGACCGTTCACGAGGACCGGGAATGATAAAGGCGGTCGCTTGGACATCAATGCCGCTTTGCCATCTTTCGGGGCCATCGCCATCTGCGAGTAGGGCCGTGATCAGGCCATCCGTCACAAAGCGATCGAAACTCTTTCGAAGGTTTTCATTCTTAACAAGAACGAACGCCCACCACAGAGCAAGAGTTGATGCTTGGACATACAGAATTCCGCAAACAAGTTTGGCGGGGAAGAAAAGCTTTTCAAGATACCTCACCGCGACAGGCAATCACCCGCCGCAGTGAGGTTAAGCGTTAGTTAATGCGGTCGTCTCAAAAGCTGCGCGCATCGCAGCGGAGGAAGGAAACGACCCGGTCGGAAAATCTTCTGACGCTTCTGCAGGCGTTCCAAGGATTTCATAGCCTTTTGCAACGATCTCGATAGAGCGGGTCAACCGTTCGTCCACAAGGTTCACCCATGCGAGTCCGCGAAACTTTCGGGGCGTTCATCAGATTGGTTAACGCAAATTCCAAACCGCGCGCGTTTCCAAGATCTGCGCCACCAGATTGTCATTACGCCATTGACCGCTGCGAACCGAGGTATCTTGACGGCGGATTGCCTTCCCATTGTCGCTTTTGTTCACTGCGCGCACCAGCTTGCAACGGCTTCTGGGTTTTTCGGTCTGCAGTTCACGGCGACACCATCATGCCGTGGAGTAAAGGGTCCAGCCGTTAGTCTCGAAGTTTGAAACCCAGTTGTAGTCGTTCGCCGGGTCTTGGCGGGGTTTGCAATCAGGTTGAAACCAGCTATGTCGAGGTAAACACGAATGCGCGTCGATATCCGCGGATTCATCATAGGTTCCGCAGTTTGTGCCATTGCTTTTCTTGCGCGACTTTATCCAGGTCAATTGCCCGGTTGATCTCGGCGAAAAACAGGGAAGAGCGTGTTGCGGCGTGCCCTGAGCCACCCCCAGCGTCTTTACCTTCAAATCCGAAGGCTTTTCAATTCCGCAGATTTCGCGTGTCACAATCGCGAAAGGGGGGACGGTTCCATAATTGAATAGACCATAAAACAGGTCTTTCATCGGACGCGCCGCAGCATCTTGAATGATCGCGTTTTGATGTCGCCAAACCCTGCGTCATAGGCCCCACCCATGATCCGTGTCACTGTCGCGGCCGATCCTTCGCCTTGGTCGATGGACACATTCCAGCCCTTTCGTCTTCAAAGTAACCTTGTCCAGGCGCCAGTAGAAAAGGCGCGTCAGAACCCTGTGTCTTTCCAACCCAGGGTGAACCGGGGATGTCGGTTCATTTTCGGCAAAAACACCGGGGCTGCGCGGCCATTAGCGCCAAGGTGGCACCCACGAGAACATTCTTCATTTAGCTTTCTTATTTCGATGAGAGGGAGGGTTGATTAAAGACTTGCGATGTCATTGCCGCGTGTTGCCCATCCGTGACGCGTCGTTCCAGAAGCGAAAAAACAGGGCAGTAGAGGGGCGACCACCAAAGCAGCGTGAGAATGATCAAAACCTGCGAATTACGAAGCGGACACTTGAAAGTTCGACGAGGCGAGTCATCATGAACAATTTTTCCGATCCACGGTTGGGACGCCACAGTTTCGGATAGAACGGGAACCTACAAAACGAGTGTTGATCGCGACTTTGAGTGCCGCAAAAAGTAGGGCATGGTGCGCGTAGCCCGACATCACCAGGGATTCCGCTTGGATGCGCAAGCGTTTTTGAGCACGTCTCCAAGGTCGGGTTCGTTGTCGCCAGGTTCCCGTGGCGATATTTCCACCACAATCGGGAAGACGCAAATCACCACGCCCGTCAGGATCGCAAGGTGTTGTGCCTGACCCGAACCAAAGCACAAAGATCGGCACGACAGCGACTTTAGGGATGGAAATGAAAAAGCCAACCAGCAAGGAGAAGCGACGGCGTAGGCCCTACTTTGGATGACCCACCCATGATTTCCAAAGGCCGTCCCAATCGCGGACACCAAGCACAAAAGCCGGTGAGCGTTCGAATATAATGTCTGGGCGATGTGGCGGCACCAAGATCCGGGAAACTTGATCCAGAGCGTCACGAGGATTTCGGACCGGGCGGGGCAGAACAAGGTCAGAGGACGTCAGAAAACGCAAAGTTACTTCCCATATCAGAAAGAAGCCGAGATCCAGTTGAAAAGCACACATTCTGATGCGATTTTTTCTCGGTCATAATAGACATCCTATTTACGCACGTCTGGTGCAATCAAGCTCGCGAGGCCTTGGGTCATTTTCGACAAATTCTGGGCTGTAGATCATGCCCAATGTCCGTGGCTGCGGATGTTGACGTGTTTCGTCCGATATGGACCCGTACCGGTCGGTGCGCTCATCACGCAGATACGTTTTGCCAGAAAACCGGCTTCGCGCAGGTCATGTGTGACCAGCAGCCACCGTCGGTTTGCGGTCCAAGATACAGGTCTTGAGAAGTTTTGCAAAGCTCTTTCGCGCGTGAATTGTCCAGCGCCCCGAAGGGTTCATCAAGGCAGCAACAGATCGGGCTTCATTGGATGACGTCGTTTGCGCGACAAAGGTTTGATCGCTGCCAACATGCCCAACCGGACAAAAACTGCCAGGATAGTGATTGGCAAAAATCCTGAAGGCCTACCTGTTTTAAAAACGATGGACGCGTCCCGCGATAAGCCCTTTACGATCCTTTGCGGAATGGTTCGCCTTGAACGGTGGCCACGACTTGAGCGGCAGCATCCACATTCTGCTCGAATCGTCAGGGCCACGGCAGCATTGTGGGCGTTCTGGAACGCCATACCCATGCGCAACTGTTTGGCTTGGATGCTTCTCGCCGCCGACAAAGGACTACGCCGGGATGAAGGGCGTATCAGATCGCTCACAAGGCGCAAGGATAGTAACTGCCGCAACCTGACGGGCCGACAAGTTGCACGAAGTCACCTGCATCCATTTTTCCAAGACCGTTAGGCGGACAGTGCTGTAACAGCTTTCATCTCCCTTGCCGAAAACAACCAGACGCCGTCTGCAAATTTCTACTGCATAGCGATATTGGGCGACGGCCCTACTTTGGACGGAGGGTGCGGGTGCTTTGTTCAGGATGAATTTAATATGTTCATAGGCAGTCATCAAACTGGCAGAAGCGGTGAGGCCTATAAATAAAATTAAGTAAAAAGTTTTAGAATTAAATGGCTTTCCGCTCCAAGAAAAGAGGCGCGGTCCTGGGTGCTGGCGCCCATGAAATTACCAAGCCACTCCATGTTCCCTTATTGGGGGAATTGACGCTTCTTTCGCTTTCGAGGCAGTTTTGGGCGTTCATTTCCCGAAAGGGGCAACAGCCGCTAATTAATTTCTGGATGCGGAGGTTAGCTCAGAATGACGTCCTTTGGCGTGTTTGGCCGAACGGTTCTTCTTGCCCACGGCGTTTCGTCATGGAGGTTTCTGGCGACAAAACAATGCCAAGAGTGGGCAGGCTTGTTCAGGTGTGGGCTGAAAGGGGGCGAACCAATACTAAGCGATTAAAGCTGGGCGGGGAAATCCAGGCTTTCGGACTGAAACCACTTCGCTTGGGAATATCCACGTTCTACCAGATTGCGGATGTGCTACGATGAGAGGGCTCCGGACATGTCGCGCGCATCACCGCCTTGAACGCGGCGATATACATTCCCGTGTTCAAGAGCGTTTTCATGCGCGTCATTTTGCGGAATCTTCTCTCT
>Ga0163217_1021354_pt1 | contig 11272 bp, 18 predicted proteins | sample SynspAceP_FD_185933 | JGI IMG/M metagenome (GOLD analysis project Ga0163217, IMG submission 185933) | Saline lake microbial communities from Ace Lake in Antarctica - Synechococcus sp. Ace-P (PacBio error correction) | ecosystem: Environmental > Aquatic > Non-marine Saline and Alkaline > Saline ... | reverse complement strand
AGCCAAGTAGAACCGCCAGCGTCACGTAGCCTGAAACATCAGGAAAGCCATTCGCCGCTGCACCCACCTCCTCGCGGTTCTTGATCGAGCGCATGGCAATTTTCTGCGTCAGCTCGCCCCATTCGGCATTCAGCTTGTTCAGCTTGGCACGTAAGTCCACCAAGGTCGCATGACCTTTCGGTTGGCCTGGCAGAACTGATGTAACTTCCTTGGTGAAGGCGCGCTGCACTTGCCCTGGCTCATCAGCACCTTGCGGCCCAGCAGATCGAGTGCCTTGAATTTACCGTTGGTGCCTTCATTACAAGCCGGACTGATACGGCAATCGCGCATCTGCTGCCTCTGGCCCCATCGCGGAATATAACGTGGCCACCGAACACCTGCATTTGCCATGGTTGGTTCACTTCCAGACCCGTCTCGGTCATGGAAACGCCTTGCAGATCGGCGTGGAGGAACGCCAACTGATCCTCTGCATTGGCACGTACGCCTTCATCCTTTGGAATAGTTTGAGCCTTGTCCAGCAACTGCGCGGTGAATAAGCCAGCGCGCGATTGCCTTCATTGGAAGCTTCATGCGGTCAAAACAACATGACGCCGCCACATCAGGGGATGCACGATGATCGGATTCGCAGGTTTGATCCGGGGCAGCCCGGACCGAAGCGAAACCATCTGGCAGGCGATCCTTGGCATAGGCGATCGCAAGTCTGAATTAAGAAGCTTCACCGTGACCACCGCATGACATTTACCAGTAACCCAGGGCGCGCATGGTTCATCATGGTGAACATGCGTTCAGACCTTGTTCAACCTCACGATCAGAAGCCGGTGGCACCATCCAAAGTTCCAACACACCAAGTAGCGGCGCTTTGATGCCCGATCTTGTGCTCAAGCGAGCCACCACTTCACACCATTGCGCTCGCCCACTTCGCCGTTGGGTCGCGGCAGGAACTTGGGCACGATGAACAACGAAATGCCCTTGGTGCCGGAGGGCGCATCAGGGCAGTTTGGGGGGCCAGAACCAGGTTGCACAATTGTTTTCGGCAAAAGTCATGCTCGCCGCAGGAGATAAAAGATCTTTGGGTCCCGGTAAATTTCGTAGGTACCGTCTCGCGGGCTACGCGCGCGTCTTGTAAGACCAGATCGGGTACCGCAATGCGGCTCGGTCAGCACATGGAGCCGGCTCCAGGATTACCGGGTACCAGCTTGTTCAGGTACAAGCTCCTTCTGCTCAGGACTGCCGGGGCGCGGATTAGCGCCGAGCAACCGTGGCCTCAAGCCGGGGTTACAATGCCCTCCAGGCATAGTTGGCCGAGGCTTTCATTTCTGCCACGACCAGACCCAGCGATGCCGGCAAGCCTGCCCGCCGTTTACTCAACCGGACCGGTCAACGACCGCCAGCCGTTGTCGACATACTTGCTGATAGGGCTTCCTTGAAAACCCTGGGCGTGGCAACACGCCATTCATCCAATATGGCATGCCCTCTTCATCGCACTTCGATTCAGCGGCGCAGCACTTCGCCAGCAAATTTTGGGCGCTTTCTTCGAGAATCGCGCTGACCAGATCAGGCCGTCGCATCAGTCATACCCTGAGTTTCGTACCCTTGCGCCAAAAATCGAATAACTTCGTCCATAACGAGCGCATTATCACGCAGGGGGGCTTTATAAGTCGGCAGCTATTGTCTCCAAAGATCAGCAGGGACCATACCCGCCGATACGAATTCATACAGTCGTTTGTAAACATACGGCCAGGCGGCAACAGGGTCAAGCTATTGGCCAGCGCCATTACATTGATTGATACAAAGTCATAAGGATAAACAAATACAGCCAGCACAGCGCATTCGGTACCTAGGAATGAGTAATGAATTACCGCCCGTGGACGGTACATCGCGATAACAGCTTTACCCAGCTAAAATTCAGCCTTTTTATTCCAAAAAAAAGCATATATAAACTTTCGCTTTCGTACTTGGGACAATTTTGCCTGCCCCCCTTCTATTGTTGGGCGGCCGACGGGTTCCGAAGTAACGGAACCAGATACCTCACACCGAGATTCAGGTTTACCGATGAGCTGGACTCCCTGCAATGAATTGGCGTCGCCGCCCTGCTGTGCTGGGTGTTTTATGCGGTTCGGCCGCCGAAAAATTCGGGCCCCGACCTTGTGGTCGGGATTTGCCGTTGCGGTATTGTGGCCCAGCACCCTGCTCACGGCAGGCGATGTGCTCAAGCGTGCTGTCCAACAGCGCGCCTATTTACCATTGCCTGCATTGTCATTACTGTCGGCGGCCCTGGAGCGCACCGGCTGGTGTCGACGGCCTGGGCAAGTTGGTTGGCTAAACTGGGCGGCGGCAGCCCGCCTTACGCACCCTGTTTCAGCCTGAGATCACCCGCCCTGGTGCTCTTCGACCTTTATCAAACAATACGCCCGTAGTTCGCTAATCCTGACGCCCGTCGCCGTGACGCTCGCGCGCACGCGTCGGCAGCAAAGCTTTCAAAAATGCTGATTCGCTGTCCTACCGCGACCCCATCGGGGACGGCACCCATTGACCATGCATCGCACCTCGAACCAATATCCTGGTCGATGGCGTAGCCCGCAGGGAACGGCATGGCAACCCTTTCGGGCATTTGTTTCGATATTTCCTGCAGGCTTGATCCATGGCAGTGATTCGCGCCGTGGGCTTCATTTCTGCTGGTTGGGCCACCGCCCTGCTGCCTTGACCGTGAAAGCCTTTCAAAGCAGGCTGCGCCCGGACCAAGCCGCCCGGTCATTGACCGAAACTGCTGGTGCCGCACGACTCGCGATCATCAATCAGACAATTGCGACGCCAAACTCAATTGGCAAGCAGCGGGATACAGGTACTGAAGATCTTTCGCGGCGACGAGGAGCTGTCCACCCCGGTCAAACACACTCTGTTGAAGGGCTGGCGACCGCCTGGTCGCACGCCAACGATGCACGACTTTATGGAGCTGGCGTCCAAAAATGGAACTGCTGAGTTCAACACGAACAGGCGGCCAACTTCGGGAGGGACCATCTCTACCGCGCGTGGTTATTGGCCGAAAGCCATTGTCGACGTAACTTCACGCTACAGGCCACCGGCGAATGCGCGGACCTTCAACTGACCGCCCGCTACGGCATGCACGTACTGGGCCATTCACCGGCACAACGAGAACATTCCAGGATAACCTGGACGGACTTTCAGCTACAGTTTCGGTGACGTGATGCTGGGGTGGAGGGCTCACCAACGCAGATCAGCAAAGTTTTTGCGATAACGGCGACTGATCAGCCTTGAACACCGTGCCAGGAGCGCGCCTACCGCCGCAAACCAGGCGCCGATTGCAATTGCTGCCCCCCTCCGTACTCCGCGGTGATGGTATTAGTGCGTTGAGATCATGCCCATCGAGGGCTTGCACTGAGTTTCGCTACCGCCGTTGGTGGCTTGGCCCACCGGCTGCGCTGGAAATACCGAAGCGCCTACAAGGGCCATCGACTGGCGCATTTTTTTTCTGACAATCATTTTTCGCATTGCTGGCGTATCAGCATTCGCGATGACAAGGTGGGCTTTGGTTGATACGGTGGTGGCCCACATGTGGATGGGGCTGTCCGCCATGCTCGGCCCCTTGTTCATGCTCTCGTTCATCTATCTGTTGGACGCCATCGCATCCTGACGGAGGTCGTCAGTACACGCAGTGGCCGCTACTGCTGACACCCATAGCCATTGGCGTCGCCCAACAGTTGGGGGCGGATCCCCGCCCCTTCGTGGGTCGCCGTCATGTTTTGCCGCCAGCGCCAAGCTTTGCCACGCCGATCGTTGTTAACCAGACAACACCTTCGTCTACAGCGCCGGGGCTACCGCTTTACTGACTTCATGCGCATCGGCATCCCGTTGAACCGTATCATGTGGGCCACGCGACATCGTCATTCGATGATCTGCGCCACTCTTCCCCGCCTGAGCCGTCAGTTGCTCAGGCCTTTTTGCTTTCGATTATGGTTCATTGCAGGGCGATAAACTGCTGTGTCAGCTTGTGGCCGTCCGTCGCAGAAGATCAGCGGCGTGCTGACCTGGGTTGATTCGCGCATGCGTACTGAGCTGGCAGGTAGGTTGGCAATACCGGCAAGCCTTCGGCGATTCAATTTCGTCGAGCATCTTGTTGCGGCAGGCTCGCCCGTGACTGGAACTGGTTGACCACGATGCCTCTCCACTTCCAGATCTTCGTTGTGCTCCTCACGAATATCTTCCAGCTCCTGAGCAGGCCATAGAGCGCCTTGCGGAGAAAGCTGTCCACAGTCGAAACGGGAGCAGGCAGCGGTCGGCGGGCGATCAGGGCGAGAATGGTGTAGAAATTGAAAGCTCGGTGCGGTATCGATATAGATTCCGCTCTAATTGCCATCCAGATCCTTGAGCAATTTACGCAGTTTCTGAATCTTGTAGCGTTGATTCCAGCTTGTTGCTGACTCCGCAACTCCGGAGCCGCCGGCATGACCAGAAGATTCTCCGAACGCGTTGTCTTCACTACAAACTGTTCGGCCTTCTTGTTTGAACAGGCTGGTCGACAGCGGTTTGCGAGAAGAAAATCGGCAATCGTCAGATTCCACATCCTGCAAAAACCCATCGCCCAGCAGGTTTAGTGGACTGGAGTTGGCCTGCGGATCCAGGGAATTCCACCACCAGGTCTTGTAGCCGGCAGCGGCGCTGACCGCCGCGAGATTGCAGGCGATGCTGGATTTACCCACACCGCCCTTCTGATTGAATATCACCCGACGCATAACTTCCCTCCCTGGCACGGCCTGAAACTGACTCAGACTACGATAGCAGAGGATCATGATAGATCGCTGAACAATTTTCGTGCACCGCCTCGATAAAGGCGCCGGCATGGGCCGGGTCCCACTTCTGGCTGGATGCCGTGGCCGGATTGAACACGTGGCCATTGCCCTTGCCGTAGCTTTTCAGGAATCCGCGGCCACCTCTTCACGATATGGCCGCCGCGGCTTGGCATACCAGCACTCGGTGGATCCTATTGCCCTGCAAGCCGCCACCTTTGGAACCCCACGCGGTGAACGCGCTACGCCCCATTATCCATGGTCCAATCCAGACCCAAGGCTCAGCGCCCGCATCTGCAATTGCTTCCAGCCATAGCCGCCGTTCTGGTAAACAGGATCACCGGTACACGGGACGCCTTCATGTTCACGGATCAGCCCAGCGACGATCTTGCGCATGTGGCAGGGAAAATTTCTGGTAGGCGTCAGAAGGACAGATTACCGCCCCAGGTATCAAAGATCTTGTACCGCCTGAGCGCCGGCCAGAATCTGGCCGTTCAGGTAGTTAGGTAAACCGATCGGCCAACTTGTCGAGCAGCATTTGCATTGGCCTCAGGCTGGTCATAAAGCATCGCCTTGGTCTGCGGAAAGTCCTTGGACGAAACTGCCTTCAACCATATAGGTTCGCCAGCGATCCAGGGGGCTGCCGGAAAAGCCGATCAGGGGCCACTCGGCCGTTTCAGCTCGCTGCGATGGTGCGCACGATTCATCACATAACGAGATCTGTTCAGGATCCGGCACCTTCAGCGCCTCGTTATCGGCGGCGCGTATCGACCGTTTGCGAAAGCGTGGGCCTTTCCACCCAGTTCAAGATAACAGGCACCCAAGCCCATGGCATCGGGGATGGTCAGAATGTCCGAAACAGGATCGCCGCATCCAGCGGAACCGCTCCAATGGCCTGCAAGGGTCACCTCGCAGGCCATTTCCGGATTGGTACACAAGTCCCATTGAAATCGCAGCACGGGGCGCGCCTCGCGATACTCGGCAGATAGCGCCCGGCTGGCGCATCATCCACACCGGGGTTGACATCACGGGTTGACGCATTCAGGGCACGGAGAAAGCGATCATTCTTCAATTCGGACATGGAGTAGGTATCCAGTTGGCGGGATCAGCGGCATTGTACGGGAATGCGGGTAATTATCAGGGCCCGGAGGAGAAGTGTTCTTCCAGCGGCGGAAAAGCTAGGCCGGTGGCCTGCAGGGCTTGCCTGGCGGGACGTCGGCGCACAGGGGACGTTGCGCCGACGAGCCCCAGGGATGGCTTGGTAGCGTGTCCCGGCCAGGCCAAAGCCCTGTAGCCGCCCCACGCCATTAGCTCACCAAAACGCAAAAAGGGCGCCCTGGGGCCGCCCTCCGCTTAATACCAACAAAGCCAATCTACAGTTTCCAGATACTCGATAATCCCTTCTGCAGGCCTGACGACCTTTCCCCAGATCGCCGTTCACCACCAGATCCGAGCACGCACCATAATCGCCGCCGGCAAAGATCTTCGGGTTGCTGGTTCCTGGAAGCGGTTAGCGGAGCCTTGCTCTGGCAGCCACTCGCGGCCCTGGCTATCGATATTTCCACCTTGCTGCCTGCCAAACCGTCAGCTGGGCTCGGGGGCGGAAACAAGGCATGATCACCGCATCGGCGGGAGCACTTCCTCGGAAGCCTGGATCGGCTCGGGGCCTGCGACGGCCACGGCATCCGGCTCACCCAAACGCGTTTCAACTACCTTGACGCCTTTCAACCTTGTCTTCACCGACAATTGGCACCCCTAATCGGCTGGCGATTGAAAGAACTTCACGCCCCCTCATCCTTTGGCGTTTTTCACTCCTTCGCGGCGAACCAGGCATGTTCTTTCTCACGACGTGGGCGCATTGCACCGACTTGGCGCCCTGACGAATAGAAGTACGGTTTTTACAATCCATCGCGGTATCGCCACCACCCAGGCACCACAAACCCGCCTACCGCCAGGTCGATGAAGTCGGCAGGCGACTTTTCAAGGGCCCACGGGTTGCGATTGACGTTGGCAACCAGATAATCCCAGCGCGATTCATCATGCACGCCGCAGATCCTTCACCCGGGAAGCCCGCCCTTTCATATAGGTGTAAGTAACCCATACCCATGAAGACCGCATCGTACTCGGCCATCAGCTCATCAATTGCTGAGTCTTTGCCGATTTCGGTGTTCAGGCGAAAAACTCGATGCCCATCCTTCAAAGATTTCCCGACGGCCGTGACATCACCAGCTTTTCCCAGCTTTGAACTCGGGGAAATACCAAAGGTCAGCAGACCGCCGATTTCCGGGTAGCGATCAAACACGAACTGGCTTGAGCCGGCACGGGGCCACACATCAGCACAAGCAAGACCGGCCGGGCCCGCACCAATGATCGCGACCTTCTTGCCAGTTTGGGAACCACGTGGGACAGATCGGACGCCGCCATCGCAAAGGCCGTATCGGTATATATTTCTCTACCGAGGCCGATGGTCACCGCGCCGAAGCCGTCGTTCAGCGTACAGGCACCTTCGCCACAGGACGGATCCTGGGGGCACCCACCCGGCCACAGACTTCCGGCAGGGTGTTTGGTCTGGTGGGCCAGCTCGGCGGCTTGAGGGATGTGCCCTCGGAGACCAGCTTTCAACCAGTTGGGAATATAGTTGTTGAACCGGGCACTTTCCACTCGCCAATAGTGGATTGCCCGGCATTCCCAGACAGCGGTGCGCCTGTCGGATGCCCGATTCCGGCGTTGAACTGCCTCGTGAATTTCGGACGAACTGGGTCTTGCGCTGGCGCAAAGGACGCTTTCAGCGGATCCTTGCGGCCCACATCGTTAAACTGAAGTCGTTTACTCAAAAACGGTCAGCCATATTCAAACCTCTAAACAGCCACGTGGGCACGCATCAAGCTGCAACTGCGGGGACTCATCAGGGGCAAGGCGGCTACCTGTCTCACAGGCCTGCGCCGACCTCTAGTTATTGCCGGGTTGGCGCGGGTTGCTGGTCCAAACAGGGCACGCAGCTCGCCGCCTTGGGCTTGACCAGCCAGAAACGCCGGATGTAGTTATCCAGGTTTTCCCAGAACTCCCCCATCACCCCAGGCCCACTGGCCGGTGCAGCCACTTTACTCGGTCAGCACCATGGTCAGGTGGCCTGCGATAGGCTTCCACTCGATCGCTGCTGATCCGGTTGCAACCTCACCAGCTCATGGTTGAGCTTGTCGAAGAAGCTGTTGTCCTGTCCAGAACAAAGGCAAATGCCGCCGCGGTCATGCCCGCCACCGAAGTTATGGCCAGTCGGCCCGAGCACCACAGGACCATAACCGCCAGTTCATTGTTACTCGCGCAGTGGTCACCAGAACCTTCGATCACCGCATGGGCACCGGAGTTACGGAACGCAAAACGCTCGCCCGCCCGTTAACCGGCGCCAGCAACACATGCTCCACCGGTCGCACCGTACAGAACAGGTGTACCAGATAATGCCGTTTCCTCGGAGCGGAACGGGCTACCCTTCGGCGGGAACGATAAACCAGCTTGCCGCCGGTCTTTGCCCCTTGCCGACATAGTCATGGATCGCCCTCCAGATACATGTTCAAGGCCCGGGCATTCCACACACCGGAAGCTCTGACCCGCGGTACCCTTGAAGCGGGTAGGTAAGGGCGCGCCGGGGACCATTGCCCTCGTTTACCGTGCACGCGGCGATTTCGCCGGAGACCGCCGCGCGATCGAACGTCGCAGTTGGTCAGTTGCATCTCGAAATCGCCACGCGTCAGACCATCGATACTGGCACGTGCCATTTCTTCGACCATCTTCTCGGCGGTCAGGGCCCCTTGTCAAAGGGCGCGTTGCGTGGCGATTTCGCAGAGTACTGCGGCTTGTTCCGCCGCACATCTTGCTGAACGCAAAAGGCTCCAGGTTCCAGGTTCTGCCTGCTTGTGGTGTCGCGCCCGGCAGAATTTCCAGCAGATCGGCTACGCCAAAATCAGATCCTGCCTAAAGCGGCTGACACCAACTGCGCCCATCAGCCACGGGTTTCGCGTGGCCACATGTGTGAAGAAGTTCATCCCATTTCCCACGGTACCGATGTTATGCATTGTCACGCAGGTGCTTGTTTGCGTGGCAACCACCGGTTCGCGCCAGTTGTTTCAGCGTGGGCAGATACGCAGGTATTTGCAACAATGGCGATCATCGGCGCCGGTTGCCAAAGCGAAGCTTTCGGCACCGAGAATCGCCCGCCTTGATCAACATCCAGGGCCGGTCTTCAAGCCCACCATCCGGTCTGCACCCGTACTTTGCCGCGGCAAATTCATTTTACCGCGCAGCGTCTGGTGCGCCTCGGACAGACCCAGGCTCCCAGGGCGCGAACCAGGACGTAACGGATCGAGGTCAGCGGCGAAGCGCCCGTTTTGCCGCCGTCGTAACCGGAAATGGTGATCATCAGGTCGGGCCATAGGCCTTGGCCACACCGGCAGCGATGGATGCCTACACCAGGCCGGCAACCAGTTGGACCGACACCAGCGCGCGCGGTATTGACCTTCTTGAGGTCAAAAATCAGCTGCGGACAGATCTTCAATCGAATAGATGTCGTGGTGCGGCGGGTGGGGGAAATCAGCGTCACACCAGCACGCATAGCGAGGACGGGCGATTTCAGCTCGTTGACCTTGCCCGCCGGCAAAACTGACCGCCTTCCGCCGGGCTTGGGCACCCTGGGGCCGACCTTGATCTGCGTACTTCGGCACTTGACCAGATATTCCGGCGTCACACCAAAGCGCCTGAAGCGATCTGCTTTGATCTTCGGAGCTGCGCTCGGTACCGTAGCGGGGCAGGATCTTCACCACCCTCACCGGAGTTGGAGCGGGCACCAGGCGGTTCATGGCTTCGGCAATGGCTTCATGCGCCTCAGGGGACAACGCGCCCAGCCGAGATACCCGCAGAGTTCAAAAGCGCTTGAAGATCGACTCCAGCGGCTCCACATCATCCAGCGCCATGGCTGTTTTGCATCACGGACTTTCAGCAGATCGGCGTAGCGAGGCCACCGGGCGATTATTCACCCAGGCGCTGGTATTCCAGGTACTTTGTCGTAGCTGTCGCCCTGCACCTATCCTGCAACGTGCGCACACATCCGGATGTTAGGCGTTGGGTACTCACCGCCAACACGAACTTGGCAAGCCCGCCCTGCTGGATATTTTGCGCGGGTTCCAGCTTCCTTGGCCAGCAATTGACTGCTCGGCCTTGCAGATACGCTGAAGCGCGGCGCCCTGGATGCGGCTTTGGCCACACCCCGGAAAACACATATCGACCACTTCATTCCGCCAGGCCAAACAGGCTTTCGAACAACTTGGCGGCGCCACGATAGGACACAACGGTGGAAATACCCCATCTTCGAAGCAGGATTTCAGTCAGCCTTTGGAGATACCCTTTGCGGTAGCTCTTGAAAGACCTCGTAAAGGGTCGCCAATCACTTCACCGGTGCGGATTCAGATCGCCGAGAATTCATAGGCCAAACATATGGATAGACGCGGTCGGCACCAAAAGCCGTCAATTACCGCGTAGTGATGCGGATCGCGGGCGGTGCGGTTTCAACCAGAATGTTGGCAGTCGCAACGCAGGCCACAAGCAATCAGGTGGTGATGCACCGCGCGACGGCGAGCGCCGCATGCACGGAGGAGCTTGCTTCGGAAATAAAGCGATCGGCTTAGCACCAGCAGGCGTCTTGCCTTCACGTTTACCGCCGCTTCAGGCCCTGCTCGGCAGATCGCCCGACCGCCTCAAGCAGAGGCATGTCAGCGGGGCGCATGCAGCTCGGATTACGCTGGTGAGCAAAGCCTGGGCGCTCCAGATTTCACAGGGTGCGCCACTTTCCGCCGGGGAGATCACCGGGCTACTGAGGATCGCCCCGGTTGGCGTGGTCGGGCGGTCTTCTTCAAAGACATTGCCGCTCGCGCACCGTACAGGTTTCCAGCGACATGACGATTTGGCTTTCGCGCAGCGGATCGATCGCCGGGTTGGTGACCTGGGCGAAACTGCTGACGGAAAGTAGTCATTAGGACCGAAGCGCACACGGGTAGACAAAACCGCCATTGGCGTGTCGTCACCCATCAGGGGCCCACCGCTTCCTGCCCATTCTCGGCCAAAGGGGCGCAGCAACCTGATCACGCTCTTCAAAAGGTGACCTGAAAAACATCTTCAATGTATTTTGCTTGAGCTGTTTCCGGCTTGAGCGAAAGTTCCGGAAACCATGGTTCGCGATCATCATGGGTCGCCTGGATACGCAGCGCGTTTCCTTCAACCACTTGGCGGGTAGGGGTGGCGCGCGCGACTTGAGGCGGCCTTTCCACATTCGCTGGTGTGCAAGCACTTTTCACCGGTCTGGGTATCCACAGGCCAGAATTCTGGCCAGGGCCGACTCGGCCCTTTGCTGATCACACTTCAGGCTGTAATCCCACACACCGATTCCCGAGCCCAGGCGTTATGTAGCCATATCTCTCTCT
>Ga0163217_1080071_pt1 | contig 11273 bp, 11 predicted proteins | sample SynspAceP_FD_185933 | JGI IMG/M metagenome (GOLD analysis project Ga0163217, IMG submission 185933) | Saline lake microbial communities from Ace Lake in Antarctica - Synechococcus sp. Ace-P (PacBio error correction) | ecosystem: Environmental > Aquatic > Non-marine Saline and Alkaline > Saline ... | reverse complement strand
ACCGTGTTACAGATGCCGATGACTGGCTTATCCCTCTCGAAAAGAAGATGAGGAAAGCCTTGGTTTTCATCCAAGATCGATAGATGAATCCATCTCTTCCGTGCGGTCCGGTTACCATTTCTTGGCTGCGAGTTTCTTTTGGTCTAGGTCTTTGGGTTGAAAATTTGTCCAGAAGTTACCAAAAAAAATTGAAAAGTCTGGAGCTATAACCTTGAATAGGATTTCTTAGCAAGAAAATTGGTTTAGCATCTTTTTCCCAAATCTGATCAAGGGCGTAGTGAGCGCGTTCCACATCTACGGTGAAATCTGTCATGATGGTATCTGAAGTGTCACCTTATTTAGCGTGTTAATTAATAAGGTAAGCCCAAGCGCAGCAGCCAAATTGAAAGTAACATTGTGATCGAGAATCATCAAGGATTGCGCAGCTCAAAGACCTTGGTGTTTGAGTAAGGAAAAAGCATATTGGTTCAAAGCTGCTCCATGGAAGGGAAAACCAATATTTTGGCTTTCCACCCATTGCAAATTGAATTGGTTGCTTTAAGTTGGTTTTTCTGCATAAAATTAATCTCAAACCCTCGTTTTTTGAGAATCAATTCCACTTCCGTTTCCATTGTGGGCTTTTCTTTTTCCGGCAGTTTCCGGCTGATGAGACTTTTCGCCAAGGCTCAGAGGAGTTTTAAAGTGAGGCTTTTCTCTGGTTTTTTGCGTTCAGCTTCAAATTGAAAATTAGGAAAAGAGGCAGTCCGAGCCGTTAAGAATCAAGGGGCTTACTTGGCAGGTTTTGATTGGATTTGAAAAATATAACCTCGGCACCGATCAGTTTGAGAGATTCACATACAAAATCTAAAACTTTGAATAGGAAATAGGGGGCCAATAGAACAGGAGCTTTGGCGTCGCGTTCCAGCCCTTTTCCCAGGATCCCTTGGAAGACAGTCAGTCATCCAATGGAAAATAATTGCACTCCACTCATCAAGTACCCACATCCTTTTGGGATTTTCCGCCAAGATTTGTTGGAAACACAGTTAATCGCGCGGCTTTCGCAAATTGTAGCGGGCCAAGGTTGCATATGGGTAGTGGGAAAGCGATAGGAATTTGATTCACCGGGAGCAAAGACAGTATCTTGGGAGAATCCGCTATTCTTTAAGTGTACGGGGTTGAATTCGCTCAAAAGAAAAACTTCTAAAGCTGTCTGAAATAGGTGCAAAGTCCTTCTGGTGTCAAGATTTGACCGTAGAGCTCTTTTGACGGAATTTCTTGGCGCAATTGGAAATCATTTTGGTGAGGCGACTATTCGGGAGGGTAGCCCTCCGAATGCTTAAGCTATTCGCTCATTTGATGCTCCGAGTTGCATTCAATCGTTCATCGATTCTGCTGATAGCCTCGACGATTTGTCGATGTTATCGGATAACGGAAGTGCCATTTGCAGATAATGCAGCGATCAACAAGGACACACCTGCGTCTAATATCGGGTGCGAAGTCATCGAATACCACGAAAGCGGATATTTTCGATCTAAAACCAATCACAGTAGCACGATGGTGGATCCTAACAAGAATTAATCTGAGCTCCCATATCAATTAAACTTATCCACGAAGAATAATCTGGATTCAAACATTTTCTGATGATCAAGACAGTTCCCTTTGTTGTATGGCAGTGGACCAAAATAATCGATAGGCAGATCCGGAGTAAATCCAGCAAATTCTGATCAGCAAACCGTCAGGATCGCATCCAGTCTATAAAAGTTTTCAATCTCATAATTGGACTGTGCGGAACATTAAAATATCATCACCACGAAATTCCCAAGCTTGATCCCCATTCTTCGAAAAGTCTCTGGAATGATTCCAATCGGTGATTTGACAGTCTTTAAATCGTGATCTCAGGACTGCGTCATTGCGCAAGCCAATAAAGACCCAATCTTCGATCATATCAGGAGCTGGTGTGATCGGTACCACCCAGTTTTTTCAACTCCTTCCAATATGGAGGAGATTAGGAGCCAAACCCCGGTGATTTTATTGCGCCTTCTGTTGAGCATATCACCAAAGCTGCTGCAAGTAAGGCTCACAGGCTGCGCATTTTATAAATAGTGGTTGCCTTTGCCCATCACCGCGGCCATCACGATGTTTTGCAGTACCAGTGACAGAAGCTTCGTCAGCAACATGTATGCTCCCTTTAGATTTTTACCAGTCGATGCTGGAAAATCTCATTTGCTGCATCGTAGTGGAATTTGGCTCCAAAGTTTTTGAAACCCAAAAGTGGGTGTCCATTCTTCTTCTTCCCAATCTTATCGCCCCCTGGCTTCGGAAAGTTTTTCCTTACCAATCGGGGATAATAGTGGGCCGAGATCATCACTGAACCTCGTAAAGAAGAGGCCCGCTCGGAAGTCTGCATAGGTATAGTCGAGATTTAACTTCATTCAGCTTGGAATGAATAGGGATTCTGGGACCTAGTTTTTCAACTTTCACACCCAATCGCCTGAAGCAACAATCAGCTTATTGACATCTCGGATGTTTGGGATTTTATTGATTATGAGTTTTCTTCCGAAGTAGGAGGACCGCACAGATAGGATTTGTTAATGCCATTCGTTTTTTGCTCCTTGTGGGGTAATTTCCGCCTTTAAGTTTATTGCCACCGAACAACCCGAAATGGATCCCATTAAGCTTTCTCGTTTTTTTTGGTCCGACCGGTCTTCGGTTTTTGTACAGGCACAGGATTCCGTTTGTTTTCCCTTGGAGGATCTACAGCGATAGGTAGTGTTGAAGTCTCTTCTGGTGTTGGACTCGAAGGAGGGTATTTCTTTCACCTTTTCCAGATCAATGTGCAGTTTACCTTTGGATAGGGTCTTGATGTCGCGCGGAAAAGGATAATTCCATCGTCGAAAAATTATCGGCGATTCAAGTCGAGTGAAGCTTCTCATCAAACTGGCCTACATAAATTGATCGCAGCTTTCCTGCTCTTTCATCGTTCCTCGATTCGATTAGCCTGCTCGATGAGTTTTTCGATTTTCTTCCGTAGTGTTGAATTTCACTTCACCTTTTGATAAGCCGCATGGGCATTAGGTCTCTTCCCAAAGCAATTCTTTTCTCAGCCCATAGGGAAAGGCGCATCTTACATTCTAAATTTAAAAATCAGGACATGATTATACGAAGTCATTCCCAAAGTTTTTGTTCGTCGTTTTCCTGTTTCCAAGTTGGGGTTGAGTTCTTGATGATCTCCAATTGACTGTAAAAAGCACTTTGGTACGCTTTTCACGGATCTCTCATTCCGGTCGAATGTGATCGAAACCAAGCGTTGGATGTTTTTGCCGTATTCTTTTCAAAAATGTTGGTTTTGTAGGTTTTTATACTCAAATAAGTCGCCCTTAAATGCGTAGCAAAGGCGCGGTAATGAAAAAAAAAAAAAAAAAATTACCAAAAGGTTAAGGGCCGGCAGGGAATTGTCTATTAATTCTGAGCTTGCAAAGCTAAGTCAATAATGTTTTCTCACCAAAATTTTCAACATTCGAGCTTGCTTTCCTGTTAAGTCCTTCGGTTCAATTTTTGAAACCTTACCAAAAACCAAAAATTTCGTGGATGCTCACGAGTTGCTGCGGTTGTAAGTTTTCTATTAGAAAAGGCTTTAAAGGTCAGGACTCGCGCGTTGTGAAGCTAACCCTGCTGAACGGTGATTGACTGTCGTTTTTTTCGATACCAACGAATCCCGAGCCTCCGGGAAGTCCCTCGCTTCGAAATGCTCCCGGCATAATCTTCGGGTGCTCATCCGTCTTTGTTTGCTTTGATGCAATTGCCTCTACTTCCTCCAGAATCTACTTCGGCTCACAATTCCCAAAAGCCGTCCAAATCGGTATCTGGCTCAGGGCGTAGGTGAAATACAACCTTGTCCATGGCACGTTAGTTGGTCGCGACATAAAATTAGCCTACGCTTCTTCTTCCAAATCTTCCCCCGACTCTGCATCATCATCTGAGATGGAATAGATCCGCGCTCCATTTCCAACCACAAACAACTTGCTGAATTTCAAGGGCCTTTGGAGGAGTGACGGTCATTAAGGTAATCCGCATCAGTCAGATCTTTGTTGCGAATCATTATCGGTGAGCAAGGGCGATTTCCTGGAGGAATGAACCCAAGACTTTTTATCCTCATTCTCGGGATTGCCACATATTCCTTAGATTGCATTGAGGGAGTTGGCTTGGACGTTTTCGTAGCGATTTGAGCTCCTTCGATGGTTTTGTCCTTCGTAAAAAAGCTCACGCAAAGGCCACTTGCTTTGCTTTGCATATATCAATTTGGACGCCTCAAAAAGCATCTTTTGCGTTACGATTCGATTTGAGCTTTGATAGTGTGGCAAAGAATCCATCACCAAACCGCCTGCCTACCGCAAGCAAAGCTTAGGTCCATTTTGCACCACTTGCCAAAAGCGGGTCCGTGTTCATAGATCGTATGCCGCCACCAGTAACTTATCACCGATGGTAATTTCGCAATTCCACGTTTTGATAACTTTGATGATCGCTTGAAGGCTTCCTCGTCCCATCGGATCTGACCGCAAAACGCATGTTATGCCATGAGGTCTTTGATTTCCTTCCGCTGCGTAGAAAGATAAACCCTCGACAATCTTATAGGGTCAAGTTGCATGTTTGCGAAGCGCCTCTTCCATAGATCTCGAGGAGAGAGTTGGTCCGTAAAGGAATCGCCAAGTCCCCGCTGTTTTAAGCTTTTCTTGTTATTCTTCTCCTCAAGATCGTTGTTGCCACAATTTTTCCTTCCTCCATTATCAGAACTCGCTTTGTATCAATTCGATTCAAATCGCCGTTCAGGATGGAAGTTCCAGGACTACTTTCTTGAAGCTGCGCTTTATTCTGTCCATGATCAATTGGCGGGCTTCCACGATGGTCTTGGTTGGAGCGGTAATTTTTGCTCCACGCTTTACCACCAAACTTAGTCAGGATAGTTCCTTTTCAAAATTTGAGGATATTTTGGATATCTCGGCCGCGGAAAAGCATAGATAACTTCTGGCATCAATCGCCACCACCACAAGATATTCTGGTGGACGGGCTGCTAGCTTTTGGTGATCAGGTATTGGGAAACGGTTGGTGTCCTGAAACTCATCACCAATCACCATAGCGGAATCGCTGCTGATCATTATTGAGCACTCAAGCATGGATCTCCTGAAGAGCACGTTAGGTATTGAAGAAGCAAATCATCGAAAATCCATCGCTCCGGCTCTTGGAAGAGTCCGGTTCTTGGTCATTTCTGGCTTAGATATCACCCATTTTCGGCTCATCGCTGCCTCGTCATCTGCTTTGACCAAATGGATCATTTTTGATAGGCTTGCCAAGAGTCAAGCCGACTTTTGCGCTGAGATTCTGGGAAAGGGACAAGCGTTCTTTGTAGACTTTATCATCCAGTCGCATTTCTTTGACAATGGTTACGAAATCAGAGATTTGGAATCATCTGCGTTCGTAAAGATCGTGAAGTTGGAAGCGGTAACCAATCTTGCCGGATTCCACTCGTAGGATCTTTGCAAAGACACCGAGTGGAATGTTACCCATCCCACGTATTTCCGAGCCTCAAGACCAGAACAGCGATTCGATTCGGGGGCGCATTTCTGCAGCTGCTTATTAGTAAAGGTCCAAAGAAAGAATATTGAGGATCTACCCTTTGGCAATGAATCAAGGTGGGCGATCCGAATTAGGTGAGCACTCGGTTTTGCCAGATCCCAGCTCGGCCTATTAATCATCAGGGGGACCTTCTGTATGCTGACGGCCGGCTCGTTGTCGGGGTTGAGTTTATCTAGATATTCCATTTTCAATTTATCGCTGATTTAAGTAATTTGATTCTTCCACTTCTTTAAAATTCTTTGTGTTAAGTAGGCCCCTAATTGGCGGCTATAAGGTTCAAAAAAAAGGCTCAAGGGCAGATTAATTTGTTCTCTTTGCTTTAGCATTTGCTTTGCAATAATAAGCCTGATTTGCAGTTGAATTCTTGAGTCTTTGGACCATATCTAATTTTCAATATTGAGCAAATACAATTCTTCGATCCGGCAACTCCGGCCAAGCCTTTCAACTTTTGGAAATTAATTAAATATTTCCAATCGCTTATATGACTCCAACCAGGTTATAAGTCAGGTTGCTTGCGAATGTTTTTCTTCTAGTCTTTGGCAAAAATTTCGTCCGTTTATGTGTGCGCGGCAGAATTTGCATAGGCGTGGAGCGGCCATAGAGTGGAAAATTCAAACTTCATAATGACGCGCATTGAATTTTTCTTCATTTCCCCATAGCGATTACCTCTGCATCCATCTTTTTGGATAGGAATTCGGCTCCTTCAAAAAAAATACGCCCGGGACGATTGAGAAATTTCTCGTTTGGTAGCGTTTTTCTGATTGGGAGGACGCTGGTCAGATCCCAGCAGAATTATTCGCGGCCGACAAATTTTTTTTACGTAAGCATGCTTTTTCGAAATTGCTTTTTCTCTGTGAGATAGCCGCCCAAAGCGCATCCTGATTTTATTCATCATTGATGAAGAAAGATTGTTACCTTGAGATTAGACAGTTTCTCCTCAGAAGTGGATGCAGGTTAGTTTGCCAATTTACCCCAAACTCCCAACAGTGGAATTATGTGGCCGGTTGACCATTTAAAGCACTTCTTCCCCGCAGTACCGCTTGGCTCAAGCAGTTCAGCATTTTTTATTGAAAAGCGGCTATGAAATTCTTTTTCAGAAATGTAAGCAGCTTTATGTCTCTGCAAAAAAGGCATCGGTGCAAATTTTCGATAAAATTGATTGCAATCTTTTTCGCTCGCGCAAAGCTGACTTTTCCGGGAAGGCAAATTCCAAATTAGGAATCGATCACTTTCTTCAGTAGGCTGATCCAAGAATCGCGCAACGAAGTTACAGCAAATCAGAGAATACCGGTAAAGTACAGCGAGCGGAAACCAGAAAAGCATCTTATGAAAAATAAAAAAAACGGGAATGGGGATTGGATCTTTTGTGATCCAATCAAGCACAAAAATAAAGAAATCGCTTGATTCTATCCAGTTTCCTAGTTATAAAATTGGCACTTCAATCGTTACTTTTGAACATATGTCTGAAGTACAGCGCAGGAAAATATTCTACAGGAAGGGAAGAACAGGGCATCTTCGATGAGTGAGTTATCCACACATCGACTCGATGTACAAATTTTGCTTACCGCTCACCTTTGACGAGACGGATGCCAAAGATTTTGTGCAGGATACCTACTGAAAGCTATCGATTCATCAATTCTTTCTGACGCAGGGGACAAAAATGCCAAAAGCAATGGCTTTTTAGAATTCTCAAAAACAGTTTCATCAACGAAGTTACCGACGAAAGAGTAAGCATGCCTGCGAAAGTAGATTACCAGGAGGTTGAAAAACTCTATTTACAACTTCTAGACATGACGTTGACTACCAAATACGAGTGGACATGCGAGCCGAATCGCTCAAGGATATGCTCGGCTGATGAGATTTCCAATCACTAAATAGCTTGGCATAGTTTCAGAACCGGTCATTATTCTTTGTTGATGTGGAAGGATCACCTATGAGGGAGATGTCCAAATCCTAGAGTATACCGATTGGTACAGTTCGATCATCACTGCATCGTGCACGGGAATCTGCTCAAGAAAAGCTACAAGGCTATGCGAAACACAGGGCTATAAAACAGATGAAGGAGGCAGGAATAATTAAAAGAAATTGTAAGATGGATATGAACGAAGAATTCATCCAAGCGCGGAAGTTGAAATGCCGAGGGATTTACCAGCAGTGCTTTGAATCTGTCTGGAAAAGCATATTAGATGGAGAGATGACCAATTCGAAAGAAATGTTGAAAGAAAAGTTGGCCAAATGCTCAACCCTTCGCTTTGAGCACTTTCACTTGGGAGCAAGCGATTCGGGATCTGTTGAAAACCAAACTGTACAACATCTGGCTTTACCAGCTTAATTTAGCAGACAGTATCCGAAAACCAGATTTCAGGAAATCAAGGTAAACCATGACCTCAGGTAAGGCAATTATTTTCTCTGCTCCCTCTGGATCTGGAAAAACTTCACTAGTCAAGGCACCTCATCACCCAAAATCCCAAATCTGGGATTTTCTAATTTTCTGCCTGTACGCCGGATCGGTCGTGGAAGACATGAAGTGCATGGCAAAGACATTATTTTTAAGCTAACGAAGAGTTTAACGCGAAAGATTGATGAAAATGCCTTCATCGAATGGAGGAAGTCGTATGCCGGGCAACTGTTCTTACCGCGCACGCTCAAAGAAGAAATCCAACGCATTCTGGGACAGTGAAAAGCAGTACAGTAATTTTTGATGTGACGTCAAAAGGAGGGACTTGCTCTAAAGGAGCTTGACTTCTGGAGATTCAAGCCTTAGCATATTTGTAAAAAAGTGCCGAGTTATCGCAGTGCTGAAAGAAAGACTGGATGGATCGGGGACAGAATCTGAAAGAGTCGCTTTCTCGGAGGATATTCAAAGCAGAATTGGAATTGAAATTTAGCAGCCTCAGTTTGATTGTGACTGTGGTCAATGATGACTTGGCAATCCCTCTGCGAGGCGAATACTTGGTCAGTGGAATTTTAGCCCGGTAAGCGGTAAGGTCGGATATGTATTTATGGCTCTTTTAACCCCAATTCATGTTGGACATTTGATTATTGCGGATTACGCTCTTATAATCGAAAACTGAGTGGACGAAGTTCTGTGTTTGTAGTGAGTCCACAGATCCCTTTGAAAAAGCGGACACTTCTCTGGCCTCCACGAACTGATCGTCTCCGTCATGGCGAAGCTTAGGATTGAGCGGTACTTCAATTTTCTAGCAGCTTCGGATATTTAGTTCGAATGCCGAGACCAAGCTATACGATTGACACCTTGACCTACTTGACTGAGCAATATCCACAGCATTCAGTTTCTTTTATTTTTAGGTTCGGATAATCTGGAACCAACTCAAAAAAGGTGGAAAAAACTACGAGCATTCTGAACATACGAGTGTTTATAGTTTATCAAAAGGCGGGTGAACCCAAGAGTTTGATCAAGGCCAAAGCGATCTCCGGGTGATTAATGCAACCACTTTTAGATATTCTCGCCACCTTTATCCGGAAGTCTATTCAAGAAGGAAGTCAGTGCGCTATCTGATTTCCCGAATCTGTGATCTGGCCATTATATCCGGCAATAAGAAGCTGTAATCAGTAGATTCTTAGCAATTTCACCCATAGAAAACCGTGATTTTAACTTAAAAATTGAGATTTATGAATTTTTTAGTGTTATTTTCAAACTAAAGCTTTGCTATTAAAAAAAATAAATTAAGTTTATACATGCGCTGATTAGTGCTAGATTCTGGCCGGGCTTCTTTTTATCAATTACTTTAATTTAATTACTATGAATATCAGTTAAAGATTAAAATCGGTTGTTTTTGGATTGGCCTTTTTTGGGGTCAATGGATTTGGTGGCTTTGCCGCCCAATGCGCAAGGATGGAGCAGCCTTGTCCTGATGGTTCACCAACCACATCTTGGGTGGAGTATGGTTGTCAGTCATTCAGAGTGCCAACATGCCAATACGCTGGAAACATTAGCTGCAATCCAGGTGGCAGATTGCGTGGCTACCTGTTCCTTAATAATAATAATAGGGAAAATTTTTTCCCCTATTTTAAATCTCATCAATTTCCTTATGAAAAAAAGATTTTTTCCAATAATACTGATCACAGTAATCTTATTCTGACCGCTTGTAGTCTGAAGCTCGTGAAGAAAGCTCAAACAAAATGTCTATTTTACTGAAAAAAGACTGCCAGAACCTAAGCCATCTGAATGGTAAAAAAGATTAATATACCTGGCAGCATCATCAGTCCGCAGAGGAGGTTTTTTGAAGAAGATTGGCAGTCGTATCTTTGAACGTAAAAATGTAAACAAGTTGGAAAAATTTCATGTGATTGATTAGCATTCAGACAATATCTGCACTACAAAGGGATAGATGGCATGGGGCCTGAGAAGTCTCTGTAATCACCAGATAGAGGGACCGCCGGTGAAAAGAATAAGGTGTGCGTATTGATCCGCGAGTGCGGATTTTTTCAATTTTGATCTTCGGGGACACCAGCAACAACTTGCTGAATCTCAAATGAAGTCGCCCGAAACAGCCTATGTTTTTGACAAATGCTTCTTGACCTCTGAAAACACCACTTTGGGGAAACTTCAAGTAGGATGGCTGGGACAAAATACTACATCTGGGACAGTGGAAGGAGATACATTGGCTTTATTTTGGCGACTGGGAAAAGGACATGATTAATAATAAGAATTTTCCAGGCGGATTAAAACCGGAGGAGTAAATGCAAATCTAGTAAGCAATATCTTCCAAGGGACCAATTAAGGGAAAAGCGCGGATAGAAGTATTATGTGAAAGTCGGAGGATGTCAATGATTTACATCGACATCATTCAATCTGGAAGCCAATCGATTCTGAACCGTTATATGAGCCATAGACAAGAAAATTCCCTTATTTCAAAATTGAGATACTCGGTTTGGATACCAAATGGCCTGATTTTGGTGGCCAATGCCCAAACAGAACGTTATTTGATTATTTTTGCAAGGTAAAAATTCATTTTTGTCTTGTTTTTTGCAAGGGCCTACAGGGAACTTAGCCGATAGTGAGAAATTGGAATCGGATTTTTGAGTTTGATTATGAGGGAAAATATTTTTAAAATTCAATACCAAGCCTTGATTACCCATCTACGGATTCGCTGATTGGATTGAGGAAGATTAAGGCATCTTATTGCAGTCTTACATTAGATGAGAGCCAAAATCTGGTGCGATTTGATTATGATTAAATTCTAAAAATCTTTTTGAGTCTAGTTTTCAAGTTAACCTTCTTCCTGGGGGACTGCGCGGGTAGATCATATCCCCGCATAAAAAAAAGCTGTTTTCAATTGAAGATCTTTAAATTTTTGAACTAGAAAAAACAAAACCGTGATTTTGAACTTAAAAACGAGGGATCTTATTAATTTTTTAGTGTCTTAGTTATTAACAAACTAATTGCCTGCTTTATTTAAAAAAAAAAAAAAATTAAGTGTTATGGCAATGCATGGTTTGGGTGAGCTGGGGATTCTGGGCCGGTTTCTTTTTTTATTTTAAAATTAACGTAAAATTTTAATTTTTTTTTTAACTTATTGGAAAAATTCAGTTAGAATTATGTGTTTAAAAAAAATCGGGTTTGTGGTTTTGGGTGGTGGTTTTTTTTTTTTGGATTTGGGGCCTTTTTTTGGGGGCTATTTGGAATTTTCTCTCTTCTT
>Ga0163217_1029236_pt1 | contig 11274 bp, 10 predicted proteins | sample SynspAceP_FD_185933 | JGI IMG/M metagenome (GOLD analysis project Ga0163217, IMG submission 185933) | Saline lake microbial communities from Ace Lake in Antarctica - Synechococcus sp. Ace-P (PacBio error correction) | ecosystem: Environmental > Aquatic > Non-marine Saline and Alkaline > Saline ... | reverse complement strand
ATTATGATATTAACACAGTTACCTGCCCTCAGAGGCGCGGCCCCCCCCGCCAAAAGGCTGTAACAGATTGCCCTAACGAATTGCCTGAGTTACTATAGAGGATTACTGCCCGGTTTAAAATCCGCTTTCTGGGTTCCATAACAAACAACTACAACCTCTTCTGGTCAGAGGCATCTCCTCTAGGGTTCACATTATATCTTCTTGCCATTCGATAGAAATTTCTTTAGAGCAAAAAACCAAATGTAGGATATCTTTAACTGCCTTTTTCATTGGTGACGGCTAGTGGAAAAATTACCATCAAAAATCGGTTTGGTTCCATAAGGTTCCCATGCAACAATGGCTCGCCTCCTGGTTAAAGGCCCACCATCTTCGTCGGTATAACAATACCCGAGACTTCGAATTGCTGCTGCTTCTGCTTTGCTGCGAAATCACCTTTCGGTAGGTATCATTTTGAGATACGTTCCCGTGATAACGCATACATTTTTTTGTGGACAGTTCAAATTCAACAGCACTGTGGATAAACTTTGTTTTAGGAGCCATCTTACTCCGATCTCTCCTTCTTTAATTGTTACCTTAGGCGGCGTTTGTAAACAAATCGGCAGGGAGTTATAAAAAAACGATACTTTGTTTGGTCCTGAATAATATCAAAGACCTTCATCTACAGAAAAACTACCTTATCACTTCAATAAGATATTTTCGGGTTGAGAAAAAGATTTTTCGTAAGTAATTCCAAAGACGGTTTTGTGCACAATAAGAAGATTAAGGGCTTCATAATCAAAATTAGCACCCGGCATTCGGACGAATGAACTGCGACTTTAATTAATTTAATTTTCCATAAACTTTTACATGGTATGGTGTAGACATTAGTTAAGTAGTTACGCTCTAAAGGGACGAAGTTGATGCACCGCTAAATGTTCTTCTTTCGCTCCTTTTTATAAAAAATATTATTTATAAAAGGATTAGTTTTATTTAATTATTCATAATCCCTTATGACTCCGAAATTTTTATGTATTCATATATCTTCAATATTTTGATCTTTACCCAACGCTCCATTAATAGTGCTTTTTCAAGTGGTAGGGACTCTCAAAATTAACATCGACTATCATACCAGGCGTTGATAACACCTTCATTAAATTCTACTAACGGTATTCTACGAAAACATAAAAACACCTTCTTTCCAGGAATCTCCGTTATAAACATTGACGGTAGCTATATCTATCTCTCTCTTCTCATTATGATTTCAGGCTTCGCTTGTTGGAAGGCTCCCAGTACATTTTTGTAGATGCCGTACTATTGCCCACTTTGCCCGCTTCACTAAAGTTGCATATATTGTAGTTTCTTCCTTGTAGCTTTAATATGAATTCTGGCCCAAGGACCTCATTTTCTTGAAAAAATTGATTGAAAAACTTATAAATTTTTGGAAAGCCCGTCATGTTTCAGTGCTCGGAGAAACATCGAAAGTTACCCTTTCACCGTATACGATTCAATGACGTGTCTCTCTCTCTTCTCCCGCCTGTAGCTTATAATTTTTTCTCGATGTGGTCCCGGGTCGTTCAACGCCGGGCGCAGAGCTTCTGTGCAGCTGATTCGAGGAGCTTCGCTCGCACCATGCTATTGGCTTACGATCAAAACAGTATTGGTACCTCGCGTTCCGTAGTACTGCTCGGCAATCAAGGCGAAGCCGTCGTCGCGGGTCCCGTTATCTGTTTTGGTAAATATTCTGTTTCCACACTATAGCGTATCTGCTCTTCTTATTTATAAGAAGCATATCTTGACCGTAGTACTCCTAGAGATGCCGCGTAGACGGATTTGTTTTGCGCGCTCTAATACGCATTATGTCAAATAATAATTCAATCGCGCCCTTGCCGCTGCCGGATATTGATCGATTGCGGAATAAGTGTGATAAGTCCGTTCAAAGGGGGGGAAGGCGATCCTTTCGAGAAGATTGCCTTTTGGCACTAGAGCGGCGGGGGGACAAGCCCTCTAAGCGTTCTCTCGGGCTGGTGTAAGACCCCTTTTGATGCATTTCAATGGAGTATCATAGGTTAATATATTGCTTCACCCTCTCGCAGCCTTTATCGACGAAAGAGCTAAATTATACTCTCCTCCTCACTCGTACGCCGCATATGAAGGCTTTCGTCATGCAGCGGTGTCGCCGGTTATTCACTGGGCCGATATTAGCTGCGCGTATGTGTTCATAGTGCAGGGCATTCGTCACAGGGGAGCAAGCTGTAGCGAAATTACTTCGAACATTACCAAATTAAATTCCGAAAGACAGTTGATAAACGGTGGCAATGGATGGCGTTTGAGTCAACACCTCGTTCTGGTCGATGAAGGACATAGAGGCTTAGCGGTATAAAGTTTGGAGCAATTCCCGCAAACGCCTTGGTCGTCTAATGGTTGTTTCACATTTCGTGAGTATTCAGCAACGCTCGGTCCACAAAGCCGTTTAGGATGCTTCCTCTCATCGCAGAATACGCCAAGTCAATTTTTGCTTCGATTATTCGTACGTTTACTTCTACGGCGATGGGGTCAGTGTGATAAAACTATCGTATTTTGAACCTTGGCCGACGATAGTGAGGATGCGATCCGTGAGCTGTATCTTAACAGCTTGCCTGCTCTCTTTTACACCCAACAAAAGGTTTTGTTTCAAAGACCCGCGCTCCAAAGTAAAACAGTTTAACATTGAAGACCGCCTTGGGATATTTGTCGGAAGAGCGTTAATGCTACGAACGCATAACAAACGCAAGTTTTCGGACGTGGTTGATTTTTGCTCTTATGGCACGGGTTTACGGCAGCGCGGTCAATTAAGGCGTGTATCGTTTAAACCGTATTTCGAAAGCGGTAAGCGGGACCACCAAGCCTCTTGTTCCCACCAATGGGCAGGACATATTTCGCCAATATGTTCCCGTTTCCTTGTCGGATCACATGGCAAACACCCGAAGACATTTCATGCTGGCTATGGGCGAAGTCTTCAATGCCAGCGGCAGCGCCGTTTGCATGTTGGAGGGGACATTTAAGGCGGGACGGCGAAAATTTGCGCTTCGCCTTGGCCAGAAACGAACCCTTTTGGCGTTATCATGTCGGCGATACATCAAAGCTAACCAACTTTGCGAAAGAGCATGATGAATTGGGTACGTAACGTGAGAAAAAACTTTCGGATTCACTTTTTCACAAGTATAATAAAAACGGCTTCATTCCATCAACATTACTTTTTGGATTTTGGTTCGAAAAAAATTTACGGAAGGCTGGAGCAGTTGGCGTGTAAGTACCGAGGGGCTTAATGAATGTGGTAAAGTGAAGGCTCGCAAATATCTAATTTCAGTTGTTTGGACGGGGCGTCCGTCTCAAAGGCTTGGTTGGTTCTCTTACGCCACAGCGCCCTGCGCGAAGAAGGTTGTGAGGCGAATGAATATTTTGAACGTCACTCGAAACGCTCAATATATTGGGATCGTGCCATTTACATTGCAGCAGTTCAAAGCCTAATCTTGAGGAAGAAGGCGTTTCCGCAACGAAAGATTACACTTGAGGAATTTCTTATTCCGCGATTCAATTCTGGGTACGCAAAAACTAAAAACTGTTCGCCTTAAGAAGGTTTCATTAAGCGTTTCAAGGAAACAGCCCGGACCTAAGTTAAGCGGACGATGCGGCGAAATACAAAGTACTCTTGATTTTGTTACCCTAGAATTCAGGCACAAATCGCTAAAGGCATTCGCACAGAACAATCTCAAGCGATGAAGCAGCGCGGTTGGTTTACTGACGATCATATTGCCTTCTTGGATTTTGACGCGCTCTTTTTCGATTTGCAGACTTTCAAGAATGGAACGCTTCGTCGCGTTTTAATATTGAATGTTCTCAAAGCGCAAATTCAAGGGGCATCTTGGAAACCATAGTTGGTAGAGATTTCTTATTCCAAAGAGGAACTCGCTTTTACTCGGTTCGATAGAAATTTTGATGTGGGCAAATATTGCTGGCGACTTGCTTCGGAAAATATTGCGATAGATTTTACAAGACTTGCAAAGATGGAATGGGAAGCATAGCCCCTCTAGAGAAAGTCCGATATATTAGATGAGAATGACCCTAGCATTTATATCTGATACAAATTATGATCGACCCGCTCCCAGCAAAACAGATCATTCAAGCAGCTCCACGCTTTAAAAGCAAAAATTGAGAGCGGCACGATGCCAAAAACTGTCTGATTTGTCATTTGGACCAAGGGCCGGAGCACTTTTCTTTGAAAACCACTATATTATCAAACCCCTTCTTTTATGGGCCCCCGGGGGGGGGGGGGGAATGGGGGGGGGCTGGGGGGGGGCGGGGACATTTCAAATTAGCCTTGTTTGCGCTCAATAAAAGGCAGAAAATACTTTTATCGAAATTTAAGGGCGTTCTATTATTCAGGAAGAAACCTTCTTGAAGGCAAAGAGTTATAATCTTCTTAGAAAATATGAGGCAAAGGGCGCGGCCGTAGGCTTTTTGAAGGCGGGCAATTTTCTTCCCTCTCGATTCGTCGTCTTTGCTATTGCGATAAGATAAGCAATACCGTGTCATTTTTGACCCGAAAGGCATTACGCAACCTTTTGATGCCAATGACCCAAAACAATAAGATTCTTTTAAAACGGGATAAAGGACGGGTTGAAAACAGCTTGGTGACAAAAGACATGTTTCTAAAACTCTTTCTCGTTTCGGGTTTACGCCGTATCATGTTGGTACGAACGCTCGCGGGATGGGGTCTATCCGAAGATGACTTTCGCGTCGAAGATGTCTTTTTCAGGGAAAGCGCTGGATACATAAAAACGATATTTTTACGTCGACATTGAAAGTGATTTATATGAAGTTCGTGAACCTTTTATCGATAATTTGTTTAAGCTTGCAAAGCATTGCAGTTTTCGAAAACGTGAAACAAACTTTGAGGAGGGTGAAAATTAGTTCCTCACTCAATTTTTTTAACGATTATTGGTGATTTAAAGATGCACTCGGGTCTATCGTGATAAAATCCAATTTGATTCTTGATTGAGCCATATATGCCTGTTAACTCTTTCTGGGCGTTATTTGTGCTTTCATTCACATATGGACAGACTTCCTTCAAACTCATTGAACCAAAAACGGAAAAACTCTTTTTGCTCGGACCAATAATCTGACAACGAGGTGTACCTTACGTAAATAAAACATCATGATAGGTTTCAATCGATTTTGGAATTTTCTTCCGAAAAACATCTGTATAGAATTGCGAGATAATCGCTCCTTCACCTACCAGAGAAAGAAAACAATCTGTTTTGATTCAGTAGGCGTCCTCGGTTCCTAAATATTCGTGTCAATTATTGTATCTCCCCTACACCTTTTTAATTTAATCAGGCTGCAAGTACTGTGCAATGAGAGGTTTAATCAACTGCATGACTACTTTTTTTCAACCGACTGTCATATTTGGAACCAATGTTGAAAGGCAAGGTTCTTATCTGTTTAGTCTGTTTCTCATTAATGCTTGTTTGTATTGGTTTTTCAAATTTTTATTGCTTGGTTACCAACGTTAATAATGCTGTTCCGGCTGTTTTCGGTTTGAATAGTTCACGCGAAGACGCTGCTTAAATCATCGGACTTGATGCAGTGTGCCCATGGACTAAGTTAAGGCTTGGGCGACCAGCCCCTCAGCGGCATTTCAAATAAAATAGGGCATGGCCGTGGCTCATTCATTGCGCCCGCACCAAGGACCATGGCCGATTTGTACCCTCCATTTGCACACCGTTTTCGGCAAAGGCCAAGGGTTTCATTGTCGAACCCAAAACCTACGAGAAGAGGGAAATCCACAAATGAAAAGAAAAGAACCAATCAGGAATCTATGTGGCCGTGTCTCGCCGTTTACAAACAACGGAAACGCTCACGGCGTTTTGGATAGATGGCCACGCAAGGCGTGATGGCATTTGGAGGGACGTAAGCCAAAATGTTTTGAAGTCACCGCCGCAATATGCGAAGAAATGGGCATCCATGGGATATGAGCTTTGAGGGGATGCTTTAAAGTGAATACGCCAGCTTTGAAACTATCGCCAGGAATACGCGGAGTTTATCGAAGAGGCATTTGGCACAACTAGGCGGTAGCTAATTGCTATTACGGCGACCTTGACGATGCGCGAGTTGCATATTTTCAGACCGCTATGGCGGCGAAGTATGGGACAGCTTGGAGCTCGATTACGCCGGAGCAGTTAACGAAGAGACAATCCAAAATTTCCCGGAAACGCTTTCGTTACTATATCGACTATTGAACGATGGGCGCGTGATCTGAACATCAATGACGTTTTGACTATCCAAGACGGTCATAGCGTTCACGATTTTGGAGGGCTTTAATATGGTTCATCAAATATTCAAACTGGCTATCGGCACGGCATTGAACATCGAGGCGGGATATGAGGCAGCAACGCTGTTGCTCTTGGTTTCTCTCACTTGAACTTTCGTTCTATAAATCACCAAGAGCAAGACTACATATGACGGAAACGGGATATAGGTCGCCTTACTTCCATCAAGCAGGGTTGATTTGAAACTACTTATGACGGCGATGTGATTGCCTTTGTAACGAATGGCTTAATGCAGTAAGCCAAGGTTCTAAAAGGAGATTATTTATTGCGAAAATTCAAAAAACAACTGGCATTGTTCCTGAATGAAAACTTGACGGTGATCGCTTTATGCGGTGGCCGTCATTTTTGAGGCATGAGGCCTGATACCCAAGGAGCCGCAATCAGCGCCGTTCTCATTAATTATCAAAAGCGGGGATTACCTTGCTCGGATAGGGCTTTGTATTAGACCGCGCTGGGTCAGTCCATTTTCTTTGGCGAATATTCACAATGCCTTTGAACTTTTGGCGATAACGTCCGCCAAGGATGCAAGCAAGGCCGCGCGTTTGATCTGAGCATAGTCCGCAAATATCTCTTGAATTAGGGCGTCCATTCTTCGGGCGATGCTTGCGGAAATTATATCTTCCTTCCACCGCGTCAAGTAAAAAATGTTTCTTAGTGTTTGCCTTACTCATTGTCTTCTATACTTCTCCAAATAGGCTTTTGCCTTTTTTGATGTCTTTGTTTTGTGAGGCATTTATGCCGCTGTTAGAAGCGGACAATCTCACCCCGATGCTTCACCCAAATAGACGCGGTAGCCAGAGCGAAAAGAAGCGGGTTCGGTAACACCGCGCCGACTGCTTTGCAGTCACAAAAATGACCTTGCTCGACAAGGACGTAATCTTTTCAAGATACGCCGCTCGCGCTTTTTTGTGTCCACTCTCTAAACCAATCGTTAACGGCTCTTTGCCGTTTGCGTCTTGTAAAAATAAGACCTCTCGTTTTCTGGCTGTGTCAGCCATGTATTACCTTCTATTCATTATATTCATTTTTTGCACTATTAGTTCTCAAGAAAATTTCATTATTTGCATCGCTCGCCTTAGCGTTCGCGTTCATGCCCATTTCTTGGCTTGGACGTTCGGCTGCGATTTGCGAGGGCTTTCCAAGCGCTCCAATCTGTTTCAGTTTCGGAGCGGATTAGCTTGCGGCTTGGCCTTGGCTTCTCATGTGCTTGGCGAGTCTCGCGTTGTCTTTGGCAGGCGGCGCATTGATGAGTTTCATCGCGCTGCGCTTCGTCCCGCTTTTGGAGGCTTGAAAGCTTCAACTTGTTTTGCTTTATGGGTCGGCCATGCTCGCCCGTCACGCGGTTTCAAGAAGGCCGTGCAGACCTTTAGTTTGAAACTGCCTCTTTGCGAGGCTTGTTTCTTCTTTGGCGGCGCGTTGCTCTTGAAGGCTGCTTTTGCAGGGGCGCGTGCGCAGGATGTTTTTGAGCTAAGGCTTTTTGGCCTTGCTTCTTTCTCTTTTTCAAGCGCGTATCTAGTTTTGGCCTTCTGTTCGGGCTGCGAGCGTTCAACGGTTCGGCTAAGCGTACTCGGCGATCATTCTGTTTTGCGTTCTTCGAGAGGACGCAGGGCTTTCTCGATCACCAAGCTTGGCTTTGACGTCTTTGGTTTTGAGCTTGCCCATTTTGGCGATGAATAGACTTCCGCCTTTCATGTCTGTTGCGACATCTAGCCGCGCCGATCACCGCGAGCGATGTGCATAGCCATTGCAGTATTTAGCGAGGCTTCAAACGCCTTTTTGTTATCGAGCGTTTCCAGCAATTCTTGAGAAGATGGGCTTGATCTCGCGTGGGTCTTTGACCTTCGCGCTTGGCTGTTGCCCATGTCTAAGGTCGAAGGTTTTTTCTGTGGTCGCGGAAGCGCGGGCTAATTAAAGCCCTTGGGCAATGTCCCATTCATGTTTCGAGGTTAGAGTTCCTTGGCGGAGTTCGTTCAGCCTTCGCTTGAATAATCCTCGGAATGGCTTTCATGTTCTCGAGTCAATTCTGCGGCTCCCAAACAACACGACAGTGGCGGCGGGTAACACCGATCCGCGCCAGCGATTTTTCATGGAGACAAACGGCTTCGGCTGGCCGCATTAGATTGAGTTGCTTCTCGATCGCGTCAATCGTGTCATCGAATACATTCAGTATCCACTTTCCGGCGTCCTTCGGCGGGCTTATGGCTGACGCGGAGAATAGATATTTCTTACAGCGCGTGCCTTTGCACCAGCTTCCGGCTTCTTTGAATGCAACCGTTTGCAGATCATCGGACATGAAGCAATCGACAGCGTGACGCTGCCGTCTTTTCAGGGGCTGAGAAGGTGGTCTCGCCAGAATTTTGTCCGTTGCCACGGCTATTTGCCTGAACCCATAATCTGATTCTTTTCATCCTTTGAGGCAAGGCGGTCATGAGCATGTGGTTACGCATGTAAGCGATCTCAAACGCGGGGTTGCTTTGAGGTTCATTTTTTTTGCCCGGCTATAATCAGCGGGCAAGCGGCACTTCGCCTTTATGATTCACCGCCTTAGTGAGACTAGATTCGAGGTTAGTTCGGGACATTGGAGCGCCCCCAGGATCGCCGAATTAACTGTCCAAGCGCCTGATAGGTCTTCAATTGGCCTTCTTACTGGTGATTACGGTTGATTTTAGGCGCAGTTCTTCGCGGAGAACGCAAAAGGCGCACATATTGCGCTTTCTGTTGGTGAGGTCGGCCGCTTTGCTTCAAGCAGGGCTTTTTCTTCTTCCCGTAAAGCGCACACCAGACAGGCGTATGGATAACGCTTGTTGGCTTACCGTTTTCTGAATTTGGTTTGCCGTTGAGCGTTTTGCAGCCTGCATCGATTTATAAACGCCGCATCATGGTCGCGGCTCACCTTAATCTCCCTTCAAAGCTATCTGCTTTGCAGCACTTGGTTCCACTCTGCTAGCAGTTAGCGAAGGTCGGTTTGACGTTTCTTCGTCCAAGGTGGCGCCAATCTAAAATCAACGATGTAATGTGCTGTAGTCACGGAAATCCTTAGGGATTTTGTGTTGTCCTGAACTCGACCTCAACTATCCTCTAAATAATGAGGTCCAAATTGGGTCACAAGAATGGTGGTAGCGGGATGAGACATTATGATCCATCCGCCCGAAAACCATATATCTCGAACAACGCCCGGCTACGTTGGTTTATGATTTCGCCGCGTTTCCGACCAAATACAGAGCCATCGAACACCCGCCCCGCCGCTAGACAGGATTTGCGTTATAGTTTGGACCAGACTCGCTCCACGATTTGCCCGCGAACGCACGCGAACGCATTTGATGGATGCGGACGAACATTAATTGGGAAACATCACATCGCAAGACCAAGGCACGACTTTAAAGAGTCGCCTTGCAATTATGCCGCTATCGAGATCTGCAGACAGGCGGAGCGAGGGCGATGTGTTTTGAGTTTCAAAGCCGATGGCAAGCTGGCATGCGTTTGAGGCCTGTGCAGGCGGGATATCGACCGGATTGAGACCTATGGAAAAGCCAGATGTTATCAGAGGTGGACAACGCCAAGCCGTCTCGGCACTTAATTGACCCACCCACAAGGACACGGATATTCGAGACGGCTTTTCAAGCTCTATTGCGACAAGCTTAGCATTGGCTAGATACAAGCCGGAAAATCACCGGAACAGATTGTACGCTGTGACAGGCAACGACAGGGCGAGCGCTGTGGATCATTTTTGGCCCTAATATGCGCGGAATGTGACGATGGATGCGATCACCCGTCTGCATTGGGCGTCAGTTCTATGCATTTGGTGGGGCGAACGGGTTGAATCCAGATAGCGGAGGGACTGCGCACTTAACCCGCCGAAAAGCGCTAATCGGGAGCTTGGAAATCTGCGTTTCAGCTCTTCCGTGAGTATTGAGACTTACAAGGCGCAGGAGGGACCGGCGAAAAATCCTTATCCGTAAGTCCGTTTAGGGACACACCCGCCGAGCCAACGCCGCCTTTTCCTGACGACCTGGTGCGCTCTCAAAAGTTGATCCCAGCCGAACACATTGGTGAGAGGCATTAAATGACGAGGTGCAGCTTTGATTGCCTATGCCTTATTGAGACGGGGTGCAGCCTAAGCGAGATCGGCAAATCTGCGGCCAGGAAAACATCTGTTATTGAATGCAGGACGTTCCCATATCCGCAATCCGTCCACACCGCCAAAAAAGAGAGCTAAAATCCATGCGCGGCGCGATATTCCACCGCTCGTGGGCGTATCGTGGAGGCCATGGAAAAACGCGCCACCAAATGGCTTTCCACGCTCTTTAATCGAGATCGCGGAATTCCTCTATCGGCAGCCCTTGCTTAAAGCTTTACCACAAATCGCGGTCTTAAATGCCAACTGATAGCATTGCATTTAGCTTCCGGGCACCGCGTTTGAGTCGCGAATGTTTAGAGGCTGGATTAGACTATGGATTGCGTTGCACCGTTGATTGGGCCACAAGAATAACCGCCCGCAATATGGCGACGGGCGGACTCCGCTTCGCTTAATCGTTTCGTGAGGGAAGGTGTTAAAATCGTTTCAATCCGGTCATTAGGCGAATCGCTTACCCGAACACCTTGCCTCGCTTGCGGATTAAACACCGTTTCAGCGGAAGAAGAGTTTCCAGCAAACGGGCTTCGCGATTCCTCAAATCGCTTTTTCAACTCACGTTTGGAAAAAGCCGCTCCATATGGCCAAGGCATTCGGCGCCCGGTGTTTGGCATTGATCGTTCGCCAGTGTGATTCAAATTTTTGCGGCGGCGGATTGGGTCGTTTTTCAGAGGGTTTGGGGGGCTTTTTTTAGGGTTTGGGGAAGTGTTTGGGGCCATTTGAAATTTCAAAAAAAAAAAAAAAAAAAAAAAAAAAAAAAAAAAAAAAAAAAAACCTTATTCATAATCAGATCTC
>Ga0163217_1080494_pt1 | contig 11275 bp, 12 predicted proteins | sample SynspAceP_FD_185933 | JGI IMG/M metagenome (GOLD analysis project Ga0163217, IMG submission 185933) | Saline lake microbial communities from Ace Lake in Antarctica - Synechococcus sp. Ace-P (PacBio error correction) | ecosystem: Environmental > Aquatic > Non-marine Saline and Alkaline > Saline ... | reverse complement strand
GAGCACCCCCCAGGCCAAAAACGCCACACCACGCGCGATTTTTTTCACGGGCGGCGGGGCTTGTATTTATATCCTGTGTCGTTCATGCGATTGGTTTCGACTAATTCAGTCGGAAATACCAGCGGGATGAACTGAAAATTGCTACCGCCGCCCCTATGCGGCAAAGGCTGTGATCTTGTGCCTTGCTGCCTGTTTCAACGCCGGGACACCGCGCGCGATTAGTCCAATAGCTACGCTGGGAGTCTTTCGATTCACCAAGCCATCTCGGCAGGCTTCCGGGGCGGGCCAGGCACACCTTGCCCTTCAGCTTGAGCCAGCGCCGCGAACAGGAGGCACCAGGCTTCGTATCGTCGCCTTGTCGTCTCAGAGGTGGGACCCGTGCATCACGTCTTGTTCGAATTGGCGCGGCTTGCCACAACACGGGCTCTAGTTACCTCGGGTTTGGCTGCGCGACAAGGGCGGCGACACTGTCCGGCGCGCGACGAACATCCCCTTGATCTTGGTGGCTATCTGGCACGCCCATTCCAGCCCTTGATCCGGCATATTGGTCGACGCAGGGCGACGCCCCCGGCAAGCCGCACTCAGATCGCCTGTCGCGAAACGGATCAACGGATAATCGGGGTTCAACCGTGGTGACCACGGACCTCGCCTAACATCACCGGGTGCGACCGCCCGTGCCGCGTTACCGGGGTCACGATCTCGACCGATCACATTCTCGTCACGATCATGCCCTCTGTCGGCGGGCTTTCATAAGCGATGGCTTTTCCCAAAATCGGCTGTCGCATAAGCTGTGCAGTACAGGTATGCCGCGCTGCGCATAATAGTTCGCGCTCCCCAAGATGGGAACACACGCACCGCCACCAACGCGGCTTTGGTTGATTGACAAGTGTCACCCCGCATCTCGTCGCTTTTTCCAAAATGATCTTGAGGTAATCTGCGTGCCGGCAAGGCGGTTCGTGCCGATATCACGGGGCCGCGATTGACCTGCAGTTCGGTCTGGCCGTGGCCGGCAGCAAAAACCGCCGCCCCCACAGGCCCCGCGCACCGGAATTCAAAGATCATCCCCCGCCGGCGTCAGATGATAGCAAAGCAGTTCTGCACGATGTCGCTCTTTTACCGATCCCCACCGCATTGCAGGGAACCGCCCAACGCCACCATTTTCCGGCGCATCGGAGGATGTCGTAGTCGCTGGAGACTGGAAGATATGGGTGACGCATCGCAGCCTTGATTGTGAAACCGCCAAAGGCAGGGCGCCGATTGCGCCTGCTGTTTGCCGATCTCGGTATTTTGCGCAGGACGGGGCAACGTGGGGCAAGATCGTCAGCGCTGGTGATCGTTTCTTGCTGTGACCCCGATCCAGCGATTCCGTGCATAACCCGGCAGCCCGCGTCCAGGTGCGATCTGGGGCTGCAAAGAGCGGGCAAGCTCAGCCGCCCGCCGTCTCTGGGCTGCGAGTCTCTAGGCTGGTTCAAGTGACGTCGTGCCAGTGTCGCTTGCTCGAATTCATTTGGCGGTGATCAGGAATGGAAGGTGTGAGGCGATGCGCTAGCATCAAGCTAGAGCCAGCGTTGTTGCGGGCGACAGGTTAGCTGCGCAACATCGACGGTAACGATTTGCGCCCCGTCGTCCCGACCATGCCAGAGGGTAAAATTCCTAACGTCCCTTGGTATGCTCGCGCAGATCCGCAGCCCAGGGCCCTCATTTACGACGCCGGACCCGGATTCCGGAATATAGCCATAGTGCCGCAAAGCGCAGCGGCGACGTTGGTGTTTTGCCTCGGCCAAGCAAGACACCGTTACCGCCTTCGTTTTCGATTCACCGATTTTGCGCTCGAAAATCGATGCTCAACCAGCTGCGGGTGCAACGGCCCATCGACGGCTACATCCAGCAGGGATCGTTTCGGGGCGACATCAAGGCGGCGACCAGATCGCCACACACTCTGCTGTTCCCCGCCCGAGGTATAGCCCGGCCTGCGAATTTGCGCCGTTCCGCGCAGCCGGCGGGGCGAAATATACATAGGGGGACCATCTTAGATACACGCGCGATGGCCGCACTTGCTCGTCGCTGCGGGTATAGCACCCGGTCAGCAGCGTTCTCTTCGATGGTGAGGTGCTCGAAACATGACGCCCCTCCATACCTGCACGACACCGCGTTCACCAATCTGCAGGGTCCCGAGTTATGGACCGGCTCGTTCGGGGTATTGATCGACCCTTTGGGAAGTCCTCGCCGCGTTCTTGAATGCAAGAAGGTTTGGAGCGCCTTAGAGCGGTTCGTCGTCCTTGCCCGCGCATTGCCGCCCAACAAGGCCGTGATCCGCCCTTGGGCAACCTTCAGGCTTACGCCCTTCAGCACCAGAATGGACCGAGTTGTAGAATCACCTCGATATTATGACCTCAAGAAGGGTCTCGACCTGCGGCGTTCGGGCGTGGAGGGGCATCCAGCATTGGTTGTCTCTTCACTAGGTGCCGTGGGGATCGGGAGCGCAGCAGGCACTTGCCGCCGCGCCCTTGTTTAAATGGCTGCGTTTAAGCAGCTGGTTCCCCATTACCGGATTCTGCTGCAAAGGCCTGCGCCATCTTCGGTGACCAGCGGGCCAAGCCACGTCATTGGTCCGATTGGATATATGTCAGTGTTCAGGCTCCAGCTGTCGCCGCTGCATCCCACTTTCGCGCCCACGGTCACCAAAAGCCGTTTGCCGCCATTGGTTTTCGCACGACACGGTGGAAAACTCCGCCCAAAGTTGGGCAGACCCGATGGATCGCCGCCATGTGGGCTTCGGTGACTCTATCCAGTTCTGCCCTACTCCGATGCCATCACGCATCGCGCCGGTGGTGTCACGCGCCGATCGCTTGGCCTTGTCGGTGAATGCCCTGCTGCCCCATCCGTTTTGGCAGCTTCAGTCCGCCAAGGCATCGCTCGCATAAAGACCACGCGTTATAACAAAGGCTTGGTCCCGATCTGGTCGCCCGGCCTGCCGCTTTACCTGCCATTCAAACAACAAAACTTCTGGATGTCGTCGAAGACGGAAGTCATCGCCGCACATTGTGGCAAGGTCAAGCGCCTTGTAGCCGTCTGGCTGGTTTTGGCGTCCTGCTGGACGCACGTCGTTTTCAGAACCGGACCACCAGATGCGATGAACTGATTCCATCGGATAGCGGATGTTCGCGGCCTCTTGAGACGCGAATCCTGATTCATTCACGCCCCAACCGTACATTGATCACGTTGTCCGGCTTTCACGACGGATCTGCAAACCACTGGATTTCTGTCCTGGCCGGCGTCGGCAAATCGGGCAACAAGCGGAAAGTTCGAACCCGTGCTCTTTATGCCAAGAACTCTCTAGCGCTAGCCCGCTCTTGCCGGTAGGGCAAGACGCCTTTTGATGGACCAGCGCGATCTTCTTACCCTCCAAGTGCTCCTGCCACCGTTCATGACAATCCAGCAGGGCTTGATCGCGGAGCGCATGCCCGCCGTCCCAGTAGCTTCGCGGATCCACTCCGAAACGTTTTAATCGATGCATAACAGGATCCGCCCCGTCTATGGCGATCTCTTCTCCCATAGCCTCCCATCGATACTTGGCACAGGAATTTCTAGCGCGTTCTGTGCCTGATTTCCCAATCGCTAACGTCCTAGTGATCAGCTGGAAATATTTAGGTGGGGGTGCAGATGCCAGGTATAGAAGCGGGCCTGATAGACTCAAAGCGCCTTTCGCCCTTGGTGCCTCTTCATAGACATTCCACACCTTTTTCATCGGTGTTATAAAGGGCCGGTTCGCATCTCGATATTCCAGGAGCTCGGTTTTCACCACCCGATGCCGCCCGTCCACGTTTCGAGTTCACAGCTCAGCCGTAAAAATAATCCGCATCATAGCCTGTATCGCAAACGGGAAATGCATTCGCCGCATAGGGGCCCGTCATCAGCCGAAGCTGCCTGAGCGACGGGAATTTTTTACAAGCCTCTGCCATTGCGGGGCCCCGCAAGCCAGACAGCCAGCGGCCCTATGCGCCAACGTAGTTTCTTTCAGTTGTCATCGGGTTTCCTCCCCTGGATCTGTATCCGAATCTTTTGCCGCGTTTGTCCCGGTCGTCTTCTTCGGAACCTGGGTCTCCTCCCCCCGTTGCCTGCCGCCTCCCCGCCTGAGCTACGGTGCGATCTTGGGAAGTGGCCCACCGCGCATGGGCGCGTCCCAACAGTTTTTTCCCAATGGCACCGAAAACGCGCCCAACAGAGTCTGCAAGTCCAAGATCCGGTATTTCGAGACAAGGAGATTCCCGATGCGAATGACCAACGAAAGGAGAAATTTGTTATGCGCAATTTCAGACCCCGCCCACGATCACCCACACAGCCGTTAGCCGCGGCGAAGCTGGTTCGTCGAATCAGCGCCCACGCATATTCCGGTTCGCCACCCACGCCAGTCCGACCGCCCACGATTTTTCAGATGTGGCCACAGGCCATATGAGCCCGGCAAGGAACCGCGTCGCGGCCCCGGCAAAGCTGCCAATAGATCGCACCCAGCCGCCAATGGCCAGTGCATCCATAAAAAGAGCACAAGGAATGATTTTCTGCGTTTTTAATACCCACAAGACTTCCTGTTGTTTCCAGCCGACCCACCCGACCCCGCGCCGCCATGCCGCCCCATTTACGTAGTGAGCAGAAAAAAAGCCATACGTCTTTCCCTGATCGCGATTACGTCTTGATGAAGGTAACTGAGTAGACCGCCAACACAGGCCGTCCAGTTTCGCTCCAGACCAACAGACAGCCGCTTCAACCGCCGTCTTGGGTTGTTAAAAGAAATCCATGTCGGCGACTATCCGATGATCAGCCGAGAAGGTCCGCCCAGAATCCATTATTGCGCCCTGCATTTCCACACCCCGTGGACCCAGCCGTCGTAGGGGGGTGCGGGGGTTTCCCGGCGCGCCACATAGGTCGGCAGCCTCACTAGAAAAGAATGTTCTCGCCGACAGCAGTCAGGCAAAACCATATTAGGGTTCGCCTCGCTCCCCATAGACTTCCGTCATTCCCGTGTCTGTCCCCAAAGTGAACCCCGTGCCCCAGTTCCGCAAAGGTCGCGCGCTTCTCCGCTGGTCACAGGCGCACTGAAATTCTGAACACCGACCGACAGACCATAGGGAGTGCTGTAGTAATGTCCCCATCGCGGACGTCTTGCAGATACTCTCGGTCCTAGGAAGAGCATCACCCTGCTTACGAAAACGATGTGCTCGCCCGCGTCAGATGTCAACCGGATTTGCAGCCACAGCCGACTCTCAAGAACCCTTTTTGTACTCCGCCTGTGGCACGGCTAGTCGAGAGCGCGGCACGTGCGTTAGTCAAGACCGAGTAGATCACACAGCTCCACGCATATACCGCGGCCGAGTGGACGCGAGAATCCTCGAGGCAGGCCACATCACCCACGCCTAGCCACGCATGAGCGCTCCGAGGATCGATAAGCTCTTCTTGCTCTCCTCCGCTCCTCGATCTGGTTAGACTAGTGCCCGGATTGGCTTCCATAGAGTAAGCTCTCTCGCTTAGTCCACCAGACTGAACAGCTGTGTCCCCGCGCAAAATGACCACCCGAAAGCAGCTATCTCATGCTCGCTCCGCCTGCGAGTGGCGTTTGTACTCATAGAGACCGCAAGGAACAGCCCGACTTGACCCTACGATGAAGTCTTGATCGCTTACTGCCATAAAAACAGAGGAGCGATTCACCCGCGGGGCGGTAGGCCTCCGGTTAGGGCCAAACCGTTGCCAATTGAGAACAAACGAGCAGCCACAAGTCACAGATGCTATCTTAAGCCTCTTCGTAGAATAAAACCCTCAGTTAAAAGAACCATTGATACTCCGAACAAACTTTGTCTGTGTGACTGAATACCTTTTACCTCAGAAATGGAGTGTAATATGGACCACTGTATATGTTTGAGGTCAGACATCAAGAATACTCACTCTCTGAGATCTCGCTCCATTCATTATAAAATAAGCATTCCCCAGGCAAGTGTCGCTTCCCGTCCACGCACAGAGGACGGACGCAATGGACCGGCGTTTTTCGATCTCTAGCGGCCCGTCGATTGTCTTGGGTTTTGCGTGTCAAATCGCCTGCGCGTGCAAGCGCTCGTGATACGACGATCTGCAATAAGCCCCGGTCGTTCCTGACGGAAGTTAGGCCACTAGACCCATTCGTTGAGCGCTACGCTCCTCACCCTGATACTTATGGGCCAACCGCGAGATCTATGCCACTTGCGGACGGGAAACCACACGAACGAAGGTCCTACGAGCCGGCGCAGAGCCCATGTACGGGCCACACCGCCCAGTTATCCTTCCAGTGCGACATCCCTGCCCATAATACAGGTGTCGGGACCACATATTCAGTGACATTCCTGCACAGGTGTCCTACTCCTCACACCACTGTGAATCTGAGTTACAAGCCAGGCCCGTTACGATACGGGTCTCCACGGGAAAATAGTGATGCGATGGAAACCCCCCCCGCAAGTCACATCTAGCCAACCCCGCGCACACGAGCCACTGCGCCCAGGGCCGTGGACCATTACCAAGCCTCCAAGTCGCCAGATATGCACGAGCATGGACCTCTGCCAAATTTCGTGACCTCCTTCACAGTCTGCCGGCCCCGCCACACCTCGATGTCTCTCAGCTAATGGGCCCTGCGCCAAGACTGAGCCACCCGTACGCGATACCACACGATAAACGTTTATCGCAGACTGACGCCCGCGCGTCCGAGCTATAATGCCGCCATCGCTCTGGAAGTAGGTCACCCGAGCGTATGCGCGCATGGCAGCGGCGCACTGTTTGGTGTTAATGCAAAAACATCACCTCAGACTTTCGAAAATCATCCTCTAGAGACACCCGCGCGCCGCTCAGGTAAATGCGTGAGGACATGACTCCGGACTACCAGAATTATACGATGGCACAACGAGCCGTCCGCGAAACCCGAGATTATATACAGTGGTGCATCGGGTGCTCGACTCGATTTCCATCATTGATTCCAACACCCTGCGGGCAGGACCGCACATCTCGCAAGTGTTCATATGTCCCAACTCCTCGCCAGCATTCAGATCCGCCCCGTAACGCCGCTAAGAAGGTACATTTGGTAAGGCCCAATAGCCCGGATTAGGTACGTCCTCGCTCGAAAACCATGTCTCGGCCAGATGATCTGGGTCTATGCCATCGACCATCGAGTTTGAGGCGACCGAACACGCACAACGCTGGACCCCGCATAAGTAGGACCGTGTATTCAAATCAACCACACACTGCGTCAGCCTCCAGTTAAGATCGCCAAGCACGCCTCGCCGCGACCGCGTCCATGCAGTTAATACTGCCGGCGTCGACTGTATAATAGTAGGTTTGTTCGTGGTCCGTGTTTCCGAGTAGCATCGCGGACGAGATCGTGTACCCCCCATGGGGAATTGCTGTGACAGCGGCACCCTGTCCGCGCCCGCGCGCTCTCCGATCATGATCCCGGCCAACGTATGCCATGTCAGAGCCTATGGCGTCGGCGGCCATCTCTCGCTGGCGCGCGATCTATGCTATAAAGACTAACCGTATGGTCTTCTTTCGCAGCAATGAGCGGAGAAACCCAAACCCCGACGCGGTTAGGCCTATGTGACTGGCCGATACTATGCACGGCCGGTCGCCGTCCAGGAGCGGAGTCTTCAGGAGACTAGCAACTATAGGTGTAGCTCAGGTGTCTCAGCACACCTGCATATCAGACCCTTCCTATCTCAGATGCGACCGCTCAAAACCCTTAGGTCGGCGGCGCATCAGAAGTGCTCCCAGAGTCCGGGGGCGATGTTTGGGCTATCCCCAGGGTACGTGCTGGTGCGATCAGCGCCTCGATGGTAGTGTTGACACAGCCCTTCGGCTTTGGCGTCGCGTCGCCTCTCCACATCTCTTCTTAGCTCTAATCCATCTATCCACGACGGAAGCGGCGGTCGCTTCAGGGGTCCATCAACATACGCTCCATTGTCGTGGGTGTTCGATCTCAGAGTAGTCGCAGATGGTTCAACGGGCACTCCCGAAGTTCCATCGTTCGACAATCAGAGTCCACTCAAATGTCCAGGGCTCTATTGCCTACTCTCTTTTATCCTCAGGACGTTTCAATCCCCCAACCGCATCGAGTTGGTCGTACAAAGCAGCAGGACTCTAAGGGCGGGGTATCTTCATGCGGGGCGACATGCCGCCCGCGGCCCGCACAGATTCAAGCCCCGCTATGCTCGCGGACAGATAGGACAGCCCGCGGACGATCGGCGTTCGCTTGCGAGGATCGCCTGGACCTCGTATGGATTCATGAATGCTGTCTATCGGCCATATCCTATATTCCGCGGTTCTCCAAGAGCTCTGTGCGACGCATTCAGCACTGCCCTTCCCAGACCGAAAGGCGGTGCGCCCCAGAACCGAGAGTACCACCGGAGGATCGGCGGCTTTTTAATAATTGCGTACAAAAACTCGCGCCGTCTGCTGGACGTTGATCCAAGACAACCGACCCGATCTCTCCACCCTTCGAACAGAGGGGCCTGTTCTGAGAAAACCGTGTCGCATGTCCTTTGCTGAACGCCACCCTCGAAACAGGTTTCAAAATCCGACGGACGTCGGGCACCTTTGTAACCAGAACCTCCGCCTTGCCCGGCACAAATAGACCCGTCTGATCACTCGTGTGCCGTTTGTAGTGTGTGATTACGATGAACTTGCCCACGCCCGACCACCCGTTGCCGGGCCGCTTATGTGTCGCGGGATTTCGGCCCCCCCTGGACGAACGGCGCACAACGCGGCAGTCCACGATGCCCGAGGTTCTTGCAGCGAAGCGGACAGGCGAGATTGCCCCGAACCTTCATTGTTTCTTTCTCCTGCTTCGTGCGCGGGCCAGCGCGGGTTGCGGGCCCAGCCTTTCAAGCGAATGCTGAGCCATGAATTAGGTGGGTTGGCGATACTGGACGAAACCAGTGACGCCCTTTTCGATGTCCAACGAAAGTGCCTCTACCGCTGAGCAATCACCCCCTATGTAGCCACAAAAAATTTGCCACCCCGCAACCCAAATTCAGGGCACGAAATATATCTTGCAACCAGTAGCGGGGTTTCTATAAATTAGAGTCGGCAGGCATGAATTCAAGGGGTTTTGGCTTTGTTAAAACAATGCGCATGTTCATTTTTTGAAAAGGTGCAACAATGCCACACATCCGCCTACGAAGCGTTCGCCCGAGAGTCAAGCCCAGTTTCCTTGCGCCCGGTTGTTCGCGTCGCCCCCATTTCGGGTCGGATTTACAAGCTTTTCGCTTTCTGGCGGTCCACAGTGTTTTGACGCGGATAGCCATCGCGGCGTCGTCAGAGACCCGCGTTGTGTGATCTTTTGTTTCCCAAATCCGCCCCCATTTTTCGGGGGGGCTCCCATTTTCTGATGGCGGGTTGCCCCGCGTGCCGTTCCTTGATCTGAAACCGGTCGCGAAGACGAAAGCTGGACCCCGCCTTGATCGGAAGTAGAGGGGTTGCGTTGGCAGGCGCATAACACCGCGGGGCCTCGGGTTTGGGGGTTATTCCCGCCCGCGTATGTGCGAAAATGGGCGGTTCGATTTATCAGGGCAAATTGACGCTGCGACGAAAAAGCCCGATAGCGGAATCGCGGCGTATTGGGTGCCGTATCCACGATTTATGCTGCCCCAAAGGTGCTGAATGACGCCGCGTGCCGATCACGGGCAGGGGCGATTTTTCTCGTGGAGTTGCCATTCCATGCCGCATTTTGAGCGATGGAAGGGGTTCCGCCCGCGTTATGGGCTCAAACGGGCCCGATGTTTGTGTTAGGCGACACGTTTTTGGTCGGCTGCCGGCAACGATGTCGTTGATCCAAATCGAAGCCGCTTTTTCGAGCGCGGTTTTACCGTCACACGAAACACGGCCTTTTGCGGGGCATATATTCACGCAGGCTTAATGGCCGTCCGGCGCGGGGGCAGCACCGCGGACAGGTCGAGATTGGACCGAACCGGCTGTTATTATGAACGAGAATCATTGTGCGTCCTAATGGCGATTCGAGGATGGTCCAAAAAGCGGCTAGAAGCGGCGTTTATGTGCGTGAAAAATCGGCGCGTATCCGGCCTGAAAACCTGGCGCTGCGCGGCGGAAATTTTAATTTCAGCGCAGCCGGCGCGCCCTTTGACGATGGGCCTTGTCCCCGAAACCGGGTTGCGATGGCCATCGGGTTCGCCCTGTTCGGCGCCGGGACCACGCCGGCACGGAGGCATCGGGGTCCAGCCAAGGATCCACCCGCCGTGTCGGCCCATCAGCGGGCGCTGTAAGTCGGAAATTGCCCCCACATTCCCAGAAGTTCGGAACGGCCCCGGCGTCGCCGCGCTGATCAAAACGAAGCCCGCGTGCAGTTGGCGGTAGATTTTGCGGGGTCGGGCCAGACTTGGAGTGGGGTCATACAAAGACACCCGCCGGGTAATCCAGCGAAAATCGGCACGCTTCAGCTTGAAGAAACAACCAACGCGCCCCGCCAAAGGCTCTTTGGCCTTTTGCGCCGTTCCGCCACTTTTTGCGCCATTTGCGCCACAAGGTGACCGTCCCGCAAGTTCGGCCGGAGGGTTTGTCCTGCGTTGAAAGGTGGTTTCGTTGCTAATGGATTTCATCGGTTTCGTGCGCGGAAACGCGACGGTTGTCTTGGCCTCGGCGGCCCAGATGCCAGAGGCCGGTTTCGCCCATGCCTCCCGAAACGGGCCAATTTAGATCGGTCCGTTCCCACCGCAGCGAGTGTCAGCAAGAGAGTGCGTATGCCCGCCTTGGTGGTTCAGCCGCCCCTAGGGTGCAAGCGCCCACCCCCAGATTGCGATGCTGCAGCGGTTTTGGTCGGTCAGAACATGTCTTGCGTTTCCCCTTTGCGCGATTGACCGAAAAACCCGGTGGTTTGGCTTTATCTAGATCAGAGGCGACCTTGGCCAGGGAAAAACTTGTTATTGCGAACAGCCCGATAGAAGCCGGGTTTTTTTTTCAGCCCCAGCTCTTGCCTTTCATCCGGCGCAAACAACCGCGGCGAGCCACCCCTCACCGCAGGGGGGGCGCGTCCGTGGCAGCTTGGTCGTGCCGGTCATGTCCAGAAATTGGCCTTCGTCCAGTGGACCAAGCGGTTTGCAAGGGCGGGCGTTGAGCTCTTCCATCAAGGGCGCGGGATCGCCACGGGAGGCTTCGACATAGGCGATCCATGCGAGGGGCTTAATTGATTGACCCGCTTCGGGGGCCCAGAGCGGTGAGCGCCTGAAAACACTGCGGCCAGGGCGGATCGAAC
>Ga0163217_1027511_pt1 | contig 11276 bp, 12 predicted proteins | sample SynspAceP_FD_185933 | JGI IMG/M metagenome (GOLD analysis project Ga0163217, IMG submission 185933) | Saline lake microbial communities from Ace Lake in Antarctica - Synechococcus sp. Ace-P (PacBio error correction) | ecosystem: Environmental > Aquatic > Non-marine Saline and Alkaline > Saline ... | reverse complement strand
GTCCAATGCTTCCGGCGCCTGTTGACCAAATTCCGCGCTGGCATCAGGCGTTCCGGCGGAATATTCCGGGTAGCTCAGCGCCTTGCCGACCCCGCGACCCGGTCGGGTTGTGCGGCTTCCAGCGCATCAAGGATCTCGTTGATCGCCTGGCTCAAGGGTTCTTCGATCAACAACGACATCGTCACTGTCCAGATCGTCGCACGGCCATTTCGGCCAAGCTTCCAGGCGACATTCGCCGACATGACCTCGCATGCGGCAAGGCCTTCATCGCAGTTTCCGACAGCACGCGCCGCTCCAGCTCCACCCCCCCACAGGGCGGGAATTTGCGGCGCTGACTTGCCAATCCGATCTGTTTTAGAAGGTCGGCAATGTCGGCAGGCATTGAAGGGGGCTCAAGACCTGCTCCCAGCGGCACCCGCATCCTGGTCGGCTCGACTGCGGCGAGCACCTCTGCAACGGCTTGATCGTTCGCAGGGCCCGGTTAATTCCCCGTCTGAACCGTCCCTCGATCTCGCGCGGCGTTCATCTTGCCCATGTTCTGTCCCCTGCCTGCCCGTCATAGATAGCGAGGAATTTCAAGGCTCTGAACAGGGGACCGGCAGGCGTATTCTGTGATTTACCTGCCGAAACGCCCCCGCTACGCTATGCGGATGACCCAAACCCTGCTTCTTTGCCCAAAACCTTGCGCTTGACGCAAACCCGTTTTCACGTGGGCCTAGAGGGCGCCACGCCATTACAAGGCGGCGGGCGGTGTTGCTGAGTGGATTGGCGGGGTGATTTGCTGCGGTGGGCGAAGGCGACGCATGCGCGCGGCCGGCCTTCCCGCAAGGCCCTTGTCCAGGACCTCCGGCGACAAGCTGCGTTTTGCCCGGGTTTTCATCGACGCCCATGGCCATTATCCCCAGACCGCCATTGATCGCCCTCCTTGGGGCAAGCGGCTGATTGATTGGCCTCAAACACCTACCACCTTTCCCGAGGAAGCGAAAATTCGCGATCCTGCCATATTTGCCGCCGAGATTTCGGCGCCTATTTCGATCTTAGTGCGCTGGGGCCCACGGCACGACAAACGGATGTGCAGTTACGCGACGATCCACCCGGCGAGTGTGGACGCGTTTTTCAGCGGGCCCAAGCCCCAGGATGCGCGACAGCTGACCGGGCAAGACCTGATGGCCGCAATGCCACCCGAACAAGTCTGCGCGACACGGCGCAGTCGGCCTATGACGACAGCAAGGGCGCTGCTGGCGCGCTGGGCACGGGGTGTGGACCGCTTGGGCTATTGTGATCACGCCGCGCTTTTTCGCCGACATCGACCCGAGGCGCATGCTGAGGCGCTCGGGCGCCGCTCTGGCCGAGCCATTCCAGAGTTGCCTTAATGCCAAACCCACTTGAAGCGCCAGACCGACGAGAATCGCATTGGGTACGCGACCTCTACCGTCGGCGCGCGACTATTTTGGACACCTACAGCCCGCGGGCTGCTCGGCGACGACGGCCTCTATGGGCATGCCTCATACATCTGGAGCGATCGCGAGGAAGACCGCTACTCGGAGGTAGGCGCGGCCCTGATCCACTGCCCCCACCTCCAACCACTCGTTCATCGGCGTCTTGGGCTGTTCGATTTTCGCCATTGGCCAAGGCGCACTGCCCGTGGTCTGGCGAACAGGACACCGGCGGCGGCAGCAGCTTCTCAATGCTGCGCACAATGGCTGCGGCCGACGAGGTTGCCAAGCTTGGCCGGGCACCGTGCTGCACCGGGCGCAATCTGCTCTGGCTCGGCCACCCGCCGGATCAGCCGAGGCGCTACATTTGGCCGACAAGATGGACGGCTAGAGGTCGGGATGGAGGCGGATTTGGTCGCGCTCGGGATCTGGCCAGCACCGCCGGCGATCGCGCAACGCCCATGCCCAAGCCGAAACATCTGGGGGCCGTGTTCCCGACGATTCATGATGGGGGAGACCGGGCGGTTGGCGGGTTTGGGTTGCCGGGGCAGCGGGCGTTGAGCCTTCTTTCCCCTATCTGCTGGGTACCTGCAAACCCTGGGGCGCCTTGGTTTTTGACCCTGCGCGCTGGTTTTTTCACCGGCAGCCTGTTCTGGTCGGTAAAGGCGATGGGCAAACGCGCACCGCGCTAGATATTCCCGTGCCAGCTTGCCAAAACCGCAACCCGCACGGATCTTTACCGCCGCTCGCGATGGGGCGCAGGCCTGTATATGTTCTGATCGCTGGCTAAACCCCGCAAGAGCCATTCTCGGATTCACCCCAAGCACGGACACAGGAGGTGGGTCGCACGGGTTTGAATAGCCCAAAGTTCCGTATAATCTGTCTCGTCACGGCGCGCGGCTCTCACATCAAACGCCACCTGAGCAACGAGACAAGACAGACATAACAGAATCCGGTGCCGGCTGGGTTCTTGCCTTCTTGGACAAGGCGATACTGTTTGCGTCCGTCTACCCGGTCTTAGCCATCTTTTTCTGGGCGTGACTGGCCAAGGACGCGGGCTTGGGGCACTTCGTCGTTTTTGGACAGGAAGATCGGCTGTGGGCCCGCCGCGCTGCGCTGATATTGAGTAATTGGGCCTTGATCCTGATTTCCGGGCCATTGGAAACAATCGCTTTGCGTCCAGGCCGATACGTTGTCATTCGACAGGGTTCTCCGGCTGGACGCAGATACGATTTTTACTTGTCGCATTCGGCAGTCGAGGCGCAGTCGGCATTCGGCGTCGCCAGGCGCAGTCGCAGGGCGCATTCGCAGTCGCAGTCGCAGCGCGACCATTCGCAGGCGCCAGTCGGCAGGCGCAGTCGCAGTCGCAGTCGCAGTTCGCAGTCGCAGTCGCAGTCGCACAGGTCGCAGTCGCAGTCGCAGGCGCAGTCGCAGTCGCAGTTCGCAGTCGCAAGGCGCAGTCAGCAGGGCGCAAGTCGCAAGTCGCATTCGCAGGCGCCAGTCGCAGTCAGCACACGAAAAAGGCCACGGGCTGCCTGGGCTATCTCGGCCTCAGCTTGGGACTGGCCTGCGGCCTGGCTCGCAACCGCAGCATTTACCCAAGACCCTGACGCCCGAAACCGCGTCATTATTGGTTGTTCTAGGTCTGTTCCCCGCTGATCAACGCATGGTTTGATTTCGTCAGTTATGCCGCCACGTTGCGGCTGGCGCGTTGGGGTCTGCGCGGACACGTCGGTTTCCGCCCGTTTGTTCGCCCGCCCTCGCCCGATCGGCCTTGCCTTCACCGTTCAAAGCCCTTGGTGCTGGCTTCTGGCGGGGATCGCCGCATGATGCCGCCGCCGGGCATCAGGTGTGTTTTCCGCTGCAAACCCTTGTTCGACCAGTTTTGGCGGTCAGGATCGTGGCTTTGCAGATAAATTGGTGGATATTTCTAATGCTCTTTTCCACCGCCTGCCAACCTTCGCGCATCTGTGCATCGCCTCGACCGCCGCCCAAAGCCTGCTCGTGCCCCAAAGACCCGGTTGTGGTTGTCTGGCCAGATGGACGCCGCGAGGACTCGCTAATCGGCCTCGCTTTTATCACGCAGGTATGGGCAACGATCTGGACCCCTGACCCATCATGGTTCCCGATCTTCTTGGTGGCGGTTTGCTAAAGCGTGCTGTGGGTCTACCACCCCGAAATCGGGCAGAACCTATTCTGCAGGTATTTGAGTGGCGTTTCGCAGTCTGGCTGGGCCTGAATACCGAAGAAAAGCGGTCCGGTGACCTGCTGCCACAACCGATTGGGTGTGACGGGATTCGCGAGCGGCGTTAACCCATTTTTCACAACTTCAAGAGTGGCGGGTCAGATCGAGCGCTCCCATTGATAATGGACGCAAAATAAGCGTCAGCACTATTTGACGCATTGTTTCGCATGCGAAACAATAGGAACAGCAATTCCTTACCCTTTATTAAAAAACAAATTACTTAACTTATTCCGGCCAGCGCTCCGCGCCAAACCTGTTTTGATGTGCAATTACGCCCCCCACCTCGCCGTCACCACTGCCCATCGCGCACACCTGCCGCCCCTCGACCAGCAAATTCGCGCACTCGGCATTGGTCCCGCCAGCACCAAGGCTGCCACCGGATCCCACGCCCCGGCGGCTCGAGGCCCGGACACATCCCACACCGCCAAATCGGCGCGTTTTCCAAACCTCCGACGACCCAAATATCGCTGCGCCCCAGCACCTTGCGCCCGCCGAGGGTTGCGAAATTTCCAGGGCCTCGCGCGGCGCTCATTGCGTCGGCCCCGTTTTGCCACCCGTTTGCAGCAGCATCATCTGGCGCGTCTATACGCCAATCAGGCTGCCTGCGTCGGTTGCTTGCGGAACCCAACTCGGACCCCGAGCCCCACGCGCACCCCGGCATCGCCGCATCGCCCGCACCGGCGCGATCCCGGACCCGAGACGACAGTTCGAGCACGGAGACAATGCGCCACCCCGGTGCCCGAGCGCGCGAACAAAAATCAATCTCCGCCCGCGTTACCAGTTTGAGCGCAATGGCGTGCCACACTCTCGCCCGTCCAGCCGAGGTCTTTCGGCGTATTGAACCGGGGCGACAGCCCGAATTTGTCGAGGCTTATTAGGCGATGTCTTTCGTCGTTCTCGGCGAGGTGTGTGGCAGTTCGAAACGCCTGTCGCGCGCCAGAAAGCGGCTGTCGCGCATGAGGTCAGTGGACACAGAAAAGGGCGAGCATGGCGCGAGGGCCGACCCGCACCATGACCCCTCGCTTGGGTTCATGGAAACGCATCGACGACGCGGGATCATTGTCCTCAAGGATTGCGGCCTCAGCCTCGGACCAAAACTGTCGGGGCGGCAAGGCCTCCGTTGCTGGGACACGATGCTTCATCGCGCGCGCGTGGGATGGAAGCGCAGGCCGATTCTCGCGGGCCCGCCATCGATGGGTGTCCTTCTAGCCGCGATCCGTTGGATAGAGGTAGAGGTGGTTCCCGAAGAGCGTTGAGCACCCTGTTAGCGCCAGTTCGGCCAATCCCCGTCAGCGCGGGAGACGCGGCTTATGCTCGGGCGTGGAGCGCGCCCAGATTCGGTTAGAGGCGTTTGGAGCCAGCCGAATAAAAGCGCGTTCTTGGCCAACCGGGAACAACGCGGGGTAAGCGATGGGGTGGACGCCCCCCGGCGGCATTCAAATGTATGCCAATGTAGCGGGTGTTGAAACAACTGCTTACGAGGAGAGCGTCCATGAATTGGGTTACCATCATCGGGCCTGGATATTGGCCAAGAACTATTTCAGCGCACGGCGCACGGGACTGATGCCTCGGTTATATTCCGCCGCAATGTGTCACGTGTTACAGCTGTTGAAGTTCATGGGCGAGCAACCGTCCCTGCGTCGTGGCGGGATTGGGAAGCATGCGCGAGTGCTCATCATTGGGGCAGAAGCGATCGGCGATTCTCGGGTCATGATATTCAGACTGATCCGCCAGCCTATGTGAAGCTTTGTTGAAGCGCAAAATGAACGACAGGCCGATGCGGAGGGCAATTGCTGAGCGGACGTCACGTCCGACCATGGCGGTTTTGTCGCGGTTAAGAGCGAGGGCTCATCAGGGCTATGGCGTGGTCTATCGCCACCCGCGACCTACTGGTCCGACAGCGCCCCAAAACAATCAGCTCTGCGCGCATTTCATTTTGGCCGAGCAAGGCATTTCGTCGCACCGCCGGTCCAGCCTCATGTCGGCCGTCTTCGCTGCGGTTATGGACGGCGACGAACGATGCGCTTTGCTGTGCAGTGCGCGACCTTGCGCGACTGCATCTGGACCAGATTGCAGGTTTGAGTGGAAAAATTGCCGACTTGGATGCGATCTGCGCGCGCAAGCAAGGAACCAACGACACCGCGCCGGAGGTTAACGGAACGATCCCGGGCGTAGGTCCAATCCACCGTGCGGCGATTCACCCACTTTTGCGCACCGAGGAGACCTTCTCGAAGGAGACGAGACTTTTGCCGCCTGGCCGTCGGACTCACGGCCGAGACATTACAATTCGAGCGGGAGGCAAGGAGCGGCTTGGTCCGAACATCAAAAAAGATGGGTCAGCGCGATATCCGACGGTTTGCTGATCATTGGGCGCCGTCGCGGTGGTTCGGTGGGCTGCCCGCAAGGGTGCGCCCGAGGGTTCGTGGCTCGCGCGTATGCTGGAGCGCAAGGCCGAAGATGCTGGTCGCAGTGGGCGCTGGCCAATTCGCATTGGCCCGAACGGCCTGGGCGTTTTGATGCGCAAAGGGGGAAGATTATAGAGATCCGGCAGAGGCGACCGCCATAGGTTCAAGAATCAAGGGAGTGTCGCCGCGAATGTGAGCAGGACGGAGAACGTAAGGCAACGCGTCAAGAGACCGGATCGGCGAGAAACACATTTATCCGGACCGATGCGCCTTCGAGCGCGGGTAAGCGAATTGGACCTGTCTTGCATATCCCTCATACAGGGGCCCCGCGGCGGCATGAAAAGGTCCAACTTAGAGGCCGACACACGACCGCACCTGAATTTCACATGCCCAAACGTACCAAAAATTGTGCTTGCATTTAAAGCGGGCGTCCACACACGTTTGATATAAATGATGATTTGCGTGTTCCACAAGCCGGTGTGACGACACAGCGCGCCGCATGGATCACCTCGGCCCCGTCCGACCGAAAGGCCCCTGCGCCGACCTTCCACAATTCACCCCGGCCGTCCACGCGGATATCGCAGCCCGAGCAAGCTCGCGGCCGCCGCCCCGTCCATGGTCACGACGACCTCTGCCTGCTTGGATCCAAGATCGCCATAGGCTTTAGCCTTTCAGGGGTCTCTAAGTACTTCTTGTCACGCCAGCACCGCGGGCGCTTTGGGTATGCCAATTCAACGTGTCGCCGCGCGCACAAACCTGCCCGCCATGATGCGCAGGCCCGCCTTCCAATCGGTTGACGATCCCGCCTGCCGCCTCGATCACGCGATGGTGGCCCGCAAAATGTCGTAGGAATGCAGCCCGGCCTCGATCACCAGATCGATTCGGCCCGCCGCCAAGCAAGCCGCGTAGGCGTAAGCAGGGCCATCCCGTAGCGCGGTCAGTTTTGCAGCGCTGCGCGTTGGCTCAACCCGGCGCGCTCGGGCGCTGTGCCGGACCTCGGGAAGGTGTGAAAGATGATGCGTCGGACATATCGGTGGTGCCGCCGCACCCTCCAAGCGGGCCTGCGCCATGCGGCCCGGTGAAGTCGGCGCGCCCGGAACCCGCCCCGCGAACCGCTCGCCTAATTAGGGCTGGTCGAAGATCCCAGACGCAGCCGCGCGCTGGTCAACCCGATCAGCACGCCCCATGTCGGGGTGCCCGGACACGAACCCGCGCGTCCGTCGATGGGGTCAAGCACCCATGTCAGGCCGAGGTGCCGGGCTTTGCGCCCTCCTCCTCGCCCCAAAATTGCATCGTCGGGGCGGTGTTGTTCGATCAACGCGCGCCATCGCACGCCTCAGCTGCCTTTATCGGCGGCGGTGACGGGATCGTATCCGCCTGCCAGCTTGTTCTCGGTCGCAAGGCCCATCCCACGAAAAAAGCGCGAGCGTTTCCACCCGCGCTGGCCACGGCCATGGCTGGGCCAACGGCCCATACCTCGTCATTCTCAATCGGCGTTCATCTCGCCCCCGGCTGTCTGGCGTTCACCAAATGTGTCGCCCCACAGCCGAGCTAGTCAAGCCGCCAGCCCCGATTAGGCCGCGTCAGACAGCACCCGCGCGAGGTCAAAAGAGCCTGCGGCGTTGGTTTCTCGGGATGGAAATAGTAGGGCGGATCAATTCGAGCGCCCTTTTTATTTCGGCAGGTAGATCGCCCGCAAATCGCTCGGGCCAACCTCGGTCGCCTTGGCACCGAGCCCGTCAAAGAAAAAAGGCTAAAACCTTGCCACCCCAAGTGCGGAGGAAATTTCCCACAACCGAGAGGCGGCTGACGCGGTTGCATCCCGGTCTTCGTATTTCTGATTTGGCTGGAATTTTGATACCAACGGCGTTCGGCAAAAGCTGTTTGCTGGGTCATTACCCACCATCCAAGCGGACGGTGAGCAGCACGGTTTTTGCCCACAATGGACATCTACAGGTGTTTTCATAAGCTCTGGTCCTTTCGCTTTCTAAGACGATAGTAAGCAAGTATCATGCCACTTCATACATTGGCCTAATTCAATTCGCCTCATTCTTAAAATACTTGTGAGACTTTTGATATATAAACCGGTTTCAGCCAGCCCCGGAAAACCGCCGTTTTTAAGGTAGGATATATAGATACAGGTTTACCTCATCTTTGTGCGTGTGTGCATTTTTTGGTTCATAGCGCAACAACGTTAAGGTATAGTTATCACACTGCGAGTCTTGCTAGAATAAAAACCATCGCTTGCCCGAGCGGAGCCACTCCCCTCCCCGAACGCACGCAGTTGCCCTTGCCCAAGGACATATCTCGTGAAAGCCTTTTTGCGCCTCTGACCACAACACCCCTCCCGCGTTGATCGACGTGGCGCTTCCTGTTCCGGCGCCCGGAGCAGGTCCATGTCAAGATCGCCCGCCTGCGGTCTGACTTCGCTGATCTTCTGCTGGCAAAGGGACTTATCAAGACAAAGGCCCGCATTCCGGTCCACGCTGGGGGATGGAACTTGCAGGCAACTGCATGGCGGATGCGGGGGGCTTTGGCGGCTGGCACACCGCGTCGCAGTATTCGCGGGCGGCAGGCGGCTTGGCCGAGCAGGCGTTTTTTGCACCCCTGCCTGCGTTGCGCTGCCCGACGCGATTGCCGTTGGAGTCGCCGCAGGGATTCAGGTCGCCTATGCAGGCAGTCATTTGGCGCTCGGAAAGCCCGGACTTGTTCGCAGGCCGAAACGCTGTTGGTTCTTGGGGCGGGCAGGCGGTTTGTATTGGCCTGACAGCGGTAGGAGATCGGCAAGTTGATTGGGCGCGCGGGTGATTTGCCTGCGCGCGCGGGGCCAAGGGCGCGGTCGGCACGCCAACAGCTGGTGCGGAGAGGTGCTGCGATAGCGACGACCCGGACCTGAAGGCCAAGTTTGAAGGCACTTGGCGGGTGTCGATGGTCGTCTTTTGATCCCGGTGGGCGGGACGCGGGACTTTACCGCACGGCCACTGAGGCCTGGAAACCCGACGGACGCTACCTGTTGATCGGCTTTGCAGTGGGGATTTGGCCCGAGATTGCCGCCAAAACCACTTTGCTGGTAAGAACGTTCGCGGTCAGTCGGCTTTTGGTGGGGCGGCTATTTGGCGTCTGATCCGCGGCAGTCACGGCAGCCTGCGCCAATTTGTTTTCGACTGGTATATAGAGGGGCGGCTTGCACCCGCATATCAAGCAACTTCCTGCCGCTGGCGCATGGCCGCCCGAGGGGCTAGAGTTTGATCCGCATGGCAGGCGCGCCACTGGCCAAAGTGGGTTATTCGCCTGGCGATCAGGGTCAGCGACACGCGGTAGGCCTCGCGCACGCATCTCGGCGAGAACTGTCGCTGAGGACAGCAGACGAGGGCGGCGCGCGGGGTTACATGCAGACTTCTTGCTGGCCAGCGGCGGAAGGCCCACCATGGGCATCGGCGCGCCATAAAGCTGGCGGCCCCGCCAAGGGTCGCGTGAAACGGGAGGGCTGCGCAACCCGGGCTGCCGACGGTGCGGGTGCTGTCAGATCTCAACCGCCATTTCCAAGGAGATACGGCCCTCGTCCCAGCGCGCGTTTGGACCGCCGTGGCGGAAGATTGCAGCATTACTCGAACCGCCAAACCGCAGGGGGCGGGATTTCCAGGCCAGCCCCTCGGGCGCGCCAAACCCAGACGAGCGGGGCACGGTTTTCAGGGACCTCGCCACCGGCATCGACGCGTCCTCCGTTGTCAGGATTGATGTCGCATTCGCCCGGTGAATCGCAGTTGCTTGAGGCGGTTGGTAAATGACGAAGAATCAGCTGGATGCGGACCGCGCGGGAAGCGGGTGAAACTGGTGCAGCACCTTCGGGACGCGGGATAGACCACGTCGCTGGGCACGCCCGAGGGTCAGCTCGCCTCGAATTCCTGCGCAGTTGAGGCGGCTGTAGACCCTCGCTCGCTTCAGCGCTAGCATTTACACACGCGGCCGCGCGATAGCTGCAATGCTCCGCCTTGAGCCCGGTGGAACGATGACCGCCGCGCCGGACCGGTCGCAGCAGATCGAGGCCGAGGCTTTGCTTTCAAACGCCGATATCAGCATGCATCGCCCAACAGCACTTCCTCGTGTCAGGTTCAGAACCCGCGCCGCCTTCGGTCACACCGCCTGTTATCAGCCCACGGCAACAAAAGCTGCGGAGTGCTTTCATGTCTAAATTTCTGCTGGCATATCAATTTTCCTGAATTACCAAACTCACAAATGCATTCGTTTGCGAATTGGATCACATCGGACCAAGTTTACTATTATCAAGAATCCGATGTAAACCCGTAATCTATTCACACAAACGAAAAGAAAGCGGCTATGTTCCTCCTCCCGACGCTCTCGATTGGCCACTCGCCCGCCCGCCCATCTATCTCACTGATTTTCCGCTATATTCTTTGTGGCGCTTTCGCGCCGTATGCTCTGGCCGTATGCGACGGGCGCGCGCCTGCTGATATGGTTCGTGACAGGGTCGAACAAGGCCCGCGCGGAAGCCTGCGTCCGGTTGGATGTTCCGGCCCAAACTGCTGCGCTAGCGGTTTTTCTGCGCCGGACCGACCACCGTGATCATTAAGCCAACTGTTGCACACTTGAAAATACCTATCCGCCGGTGCCCTCCTGCCGTATTCAGAACCCGCGAGCCCAGGGACAGATCCCTCGTTCCGGAGTTTAAAATGCTAACGCTATGGAGGGGTTTCCAATTGGCACCGTATGCAAACCATTACGGTCACGCACGCTGATTGCGCCGCGGCCTCCGCCCCATCCGATTGCGCGCCGGTCTCCAAGACCGGCCCCGATATGCAAGCTCACAAGTCTACGCACGATGTCCGTGGGTATGTTTGCTGACTTCGCGGTTGCTTTGGGCCAACTTTAGGATCGAACGACCAGCCCCTGTTGTCGATTTCCGTGATTCCTGCAACCCTCTTTCACACCCATAATCTTGGCCCTGAGATTGCACCATGATCCTATCACCCGCTAGCGGATGATCTGTTCGGCTTTTGGGCTCACCGCCATTGGCGCCGCAGTTTTCTGCGCTGGTGCGCGGTTGTTCTTTTCTACGCCTTCGCTTCTTGGATGGGGTTGTCACCCTTTCGGTATGTGGGTTTTGCAGCTTATCCTGGGGCATCCTCCATCGCGCAGACCTCTTCCTTTGCTGGTTACGTCGATTCGCGA
>Ga0163217_1033043_pt1 | contig 11277 bp, 11 predicted proteins | sample SynspAceP_FD_185933 | JGI IMG/M metagenome (GOLD analysis project Ga0163217, IMG submission 185933) | Saline lake microbial communities from Ace Lake in Antarctica - Synechococcus sp. Ace-P (PacBio error correction) | ecosystem: Environmental > Aquatic > Non-marine Saline and Alkaline > Saline ... | reverse complement strand
GGTGGTCGGTCCAACGGTATGGCCCCGCCTTTTCGGTTAATTGTCTGCTAGTTAAAGTAATTGGAAAATCCTTTGAATGTCCGTTATAGAAATAGAGCGGTTCATAAAAGTGGCTATGAACCATTTAATATAAGAATCTACTCGTTAGGCTTCAACATTGGCATCAAATTTTCCCGCTTTCAATTGGGTCCGGTTGATCAACATCAGAGTCATGGACCCTTTGAGTAGGCTGGTGATGAAACAAAGTGTACTATTCCAAAGCCTTGTGTGTTGTTTTGATATTCAGGTCTCGCGCACTCTCGACACACTTACCCCTCCGATGGCACGACTAGAATGATGGGAGTCTAGAATTATTAATGGAATATGGCATATCAAAGGAATTAATAGGGGCCTTCTGTTCCCGATGCTGTTCCCCAGCTTCTCCTGCGGTCGGAAGGTAAAAACATCATAATACGGACCCGATTGTGGTATCCGAATCTGCAGATCACCATCATGGGTTCCCCGGCCAGGACAAGCTTACGGAATTTTTTTCAAAAACAATCCCCATACACATCAAAAAAGGCATTTTTGATATTTCTGAATTGTTCCAGTATGAAAGCGCGTTATCCCCCTAAAAACACATTTCATATCCGTTTTATCCTGGTTTTTTGGGCGCAGTTGCTACATACTTGTAGTACCGCATCGCGCACATTTCCTTTGGTTATTAATACCAGTACCAGGATCACCCAAATCCATGCACGCACAAATTGTTTTGGTGCCTGTAATAAGGTGCTGTTATTACATACATATCGCCCAAATCACTTTTAGATAGCACTTCCGTTCGTGTGCCTATATTGAAATAATATTTTGTATTGGGCGTTAATTCGGCATAAGGTAACTTTCGTGTTCTGTGGGTTAAAGTCAGAGCTTGTTTCGTTCATTAGATAAGGAACCTAATAATGTTCCATAATTAACAACAGATTCGGTTGCACTATCTGTTCTCCATCTTATTGATAACACTGAGATGTGTACCCGCTTGCATATAGGACCTCTCTTCTACAACATGCGGAAGGAGATTCTTGTGGAAAGCCCCCATTTTTAGAGACCGTAGTAGCATAACCATTGGGGATATTTACAATGGAGCCTTTGCGAAAATGAAGACACCGTTAAATAGCATCATAAAATAGCGCACTTTTTTTAATATAATTTCTTGTTGTTTAAGCTGTTGCCACCTGATCGGAATCCTTATAGGTAGTTAATTTTTAAAGTTGAGGTGAACAATTGTGATTTTGGTCCAAGTTGTTTTAAGCCAGATTCAAATTGCATTTAAAGCGGTTCAGATTTTCATTGTTTTTAAGTCATTGGCCTTTCTGAACCAACTATCGAATAATGTTTATTTAGAAGGATTCACCATATATTTGATTCCTTGTAAATAACATTAACCAACCATCCCCTAAAGGCTCGTCTGTTCTTCCAATTTGCCCCTTATGTTAAAAATCGGGAAATTGCCTTGTGGAGCACATTCTGCGGCCATCAGAAACTTGCACCAAGGTCACCTACTGCACTCCATAAAACAACCTTTTCGTATACGTTTTGGATCTAAGGGTTCCCCTTTCTTAAACACTCAATAATCGGTACCTCATTATAAAGTCCATTCCTCCATGTCCGCCATTTTGGTGGCCAGTTCCGCCCAATCGAGGTACAATGGTATGTTCGTTATTTCTCAAAGATCTTGTAACTGTTCGCCTTACTGCGTATTCATGCATGGTTATCCAGACCTCTTTTACCACCTTCCAAGCAAACCCTGGTCTGGAACGGTCAAGGTGCCCTTTGTTCCTCTGAATCGATTTATGTCTGGTATTAGGGCCTAGGGACTGGTTTTCGTCCCAATTGTACCATTTATAGTTCTGGCCAAGGTTGGTTTCTTAACTATGATGTATTTGATATTTCCCCTCCCTTAAAGTCCGCTTGTTCCATTGGTTGGTCTGGCGGAAAATTTTTGCGGCATATAGGTTACGGCCTTTGCCCGGGATGAAAGGCAGTTAATAAATTTTAAAAATTTATCCTCTCCCGCTGGGCCAAATTCATGTATTGGGCAACCGGGCCCAATCCATGTGTAGGCTACCAGATTACCATTGCGATGGGCATAAGCGGAGGTACCCATGAACTGTGCCACGTTCCACATCGTTCCATCTGACCTTCTTTAATTCGTGGAATGTAGGAAGCTTCACCATTGGAGCAATTCCCCATAACAACCTTTTCGGCACATGTCAGGGTAAAGTAGTTCTTCCCTGTTGTATTAACATTTTCTCCATTCATCATACAATGCTTTCGGGTTCCTTTTCGGAAAGTATCTCTTTTTCACATTCTTCTATGTAAGACTAGGGGATTTCCCACAAATACATGGGCTTCCGCTTTTTCATGGCCTCAATGGCCATAGGGGGCATGTATTCCCATGGAGGTTACAAAACGAAAACGGCATCGGGTTTTTCCTTTTTCAGCAGTTTTTTCCAATCGTTTTCCACCATTGGGTGTCAACGTTATCTTCTTGTGGCGCGGTTCCTGCACCATGCTCCTTACATACCATTGCGGATTTTTCGGCCAGTTCGTATAGATCACTGATCGCCACCCTTCGGTTTACCTTTTCAATGGCCGCAATCTGCTGTACATGACAGAGCCGCGGGCACCCAACACTATAAAACGGACATTCTCACCGTATCCAGTTTCGCGGCGGAAAAGGCCACCATTAAGTAGCTCCGGCTTTAGTGCCGGCGAAAATTAATTTAAACTTGTGGTCCGTATGATTGGACATGCAGGCGCCATAGCCAAACCCATCTTGCAATGGATGTTTTTCTTAAAAATCGTCTCCTGTTTCGAATTCATGTCTGTATTTGATTAATTAAATATTTGGAGTATATCCGTATTTTGTATTGCCATATAAACATTATGTTAACCTACTGTTTTTTAAGTGTACCTTGTTAGTTATTGGCATGGATTTATGTTACTCATTTCTCTGTAACGCTCGATTTACTATCCCAAAGGAAGCCCTTCACATTTAGTAAGCACATCAGCAAATTTTCTTTGTCGTTCAAAAATTTAAAACTGGGGGCATTTTCCTGATTATTGATTTGCCTTGAACCTTCTAATGGCCCGGACAAAACCACTTTACCACAGCCGTATCATCATTTTCCTTTATCAGGCAACTCCCTCAGTTTTCGGGATTATGGAGACAAGAACCCATCACTACCGGAACCATCGGTTTTTATGACATGAAGCACAATATTTTTTTGAATTAAATGGCCATACCTTCGCTATGTACGGTCCCATCCATATTGGGCCATAGCTTCTACTCAAGAGGCGTTTGCTTCTCAGTCATCTCAGGCCAACCTATTTCTTAAATCTTCCTGCTTGATGAATTCTAATTATTCTGTCATCATTTCTCAAATTTGGTAATTTTGCGGGACTATTAAAATTCTGGATTTTGGCAATTGGGATGACCAGTCTTTTATTGTCTGTTACATTATATAAATATCTCCATTCGGCGCAGAGACTACATTCCTTATCCTTCAAACTGGTTCGGTTAAAAGCCAAGTTTTCTTCTTCTATACCCCAGTTCCATTCGCGAAGAAAGTTTCAAAGACCCTTTTAAACTCGTTACCTTTTAGGGAGCCAACCAATAGGCTATTAATTCCATTCCGGGATTGTTTCTGACCCAAATAGTCCTGATACCTGCTGGGTCTATGGTATGGATCAAGATTTATAGGCTCACGTTATTGTAGAGTCTTTTGCAATACCCAATTTCATAGCTCATTACAGTAACCTGTTACATCTGGCCAACCATAATTGCTTCCTGCTTTCAATAATATTTATCTCATCATCATAGCCTCTCCATGTTCTGAGCTATATAAATTACCATTGGGCTATTCACCAAACCTTGAGGGTTTCGGGCCCATGACCATATAGGGTTTTCTTTAATAGGATTATCCTTGGGATAGTTCCCATCAAGATTAAGTCTCAAAAACCTTCCCGTTAATACAGGAAACCCACTTTGGGCCATCTTTTATTTTCAGCATTCACCCCAAGCTTATAAAAATTTTATTTTTTTGAGAGAAAATAACAATTCTACTCCCGTTATGATACGTGCGCCGGAATGTCTCTAATAATATTTTTGGACTTTTTCAACCTCCCTTTGTGTTAGGTATATCTAACTAACTTTAGACGTAATTTCACTCATTCTTTAAATAGGTATAGTGTTAAAACCACATTGGATGTCGGCCATTATCCGGCGTGAACCACGAAACCGAATAATAGGACTTTTTACGAATACGTTCCTCCAGTCTTAAAAGTTGTTTTTATCTCCCCTGTAACTGTTTATTTTATACTGGGTTACTGTTCCTTCTATTTCCGTAACCATAAAAATATTACTATCATCATTGGCTCCCCAAACATAAGTCCCAAGGATTGTTTCAAATTTGAAGCAACAACAGATATTTGCCAATTGGGAAGTTTCCAGCGTTTTTTTGAATACAATGTTCTAGATAGGAATACTCTTCAGTCCTCTTTTTATTTTTGTTCCAAACAGGAAAAATTTCAATTATTACAACAATACTAAGGACTGGGCCTCATTGCACACTATAGTCGGTTTATTGCATTCATGTTTTTTTAATATTTAAGCATCTCGCAATGGCCATAGAAAACTTAGGTATCACAAAAAATTTGAGGCTGAGTAACAAAAACATTGGGTAATTTAATTACCGATTACGCAGGACATAATTTCCAACACTATTTTTGCCTTTCTCCCATGCTTTTTAAGGAACTAACCCAATTCGGGGACCTGCAATTAAAAAACTCGTTTATTTGCTACCCGAAAAGGAGTTAGTTATTTTTTAAATTACATTCTTCGTGAATGAGGCGTTGAAAGGAAAACCTAAGAAGTTAATCGTTGTTTAAATGCAACCTGTGGTGCAAAAACTGTCGATTTACAACGGACTGCCAACGCAATTGTTCAGAATAGTTTTCTAAAAGGTTTACTGACATTCATCAAACCGTTTCTGCCATAAAAGCGGACCTACTTGAAAGAAATTAAGGCCAATTCCGCCCTAGCACATATCCTACGATACGTTCGTTTCTTAAAATACACCAAGTTTTTATATTCATTTCTATTGATTAGGCGAATTGATTCAATTCAAATCTATCCGCCCCAAAATTTAAATCCAGGCTGTTAATATTCTTCAAATATCGTCTTCCGTATAAGCTAATAATGGTGCGATGTTCCTTTTTCGTCAGTATTTCCCTTAACTTCAGTTGTTACCATTGCGGTTGGATTTCCAATTCTTCATGAAAACCCAATTTTCTATGACCGGGTATTCCTGCAGGTGTTGCATCCAATTTAATGATTTGCAATCCCCTAACTTTTCAATTACAGTATTTAATAAGTTTTACTATACCCAAACCTCGGAAAGTTCTTAGAAACCGCATCATTCCTATCCAGCCACTTGTCTTTATAATTTAACGGCAGTATCCGTACCTACTACTGCTCCATTATTAATACAGCTTACAAGGCATTAATTAGAATTTAGGCCTAGGAGCATCGCCAATCCTCCTTTGTTTGATCCAATTTTCATCAAACACCAATTGCATTGCCCCGGAGATATCGCATGTCCATTAGTCTTTCAACAAATTTTCTAGATCATTCTCATATCAATCTACTATTGGAGCCAGGCCTCTAAATTTTTGTGACCAAAATTGGTCATCATTTAATTCAGGATATGCTTTATAAACTCTATTCTAGTTCCGCGTTTTTGCTTTGAGCTTAAACAATCGTTTTCTTCATTGCCAGTACCTCTTAAGACCTGTCTCCTTAAAACTTCATGCAGGCCCACGATTACACCTTGAAAAAATTTATCTGGGCAGCGTCAATGAATGCAGTCGTTGCTATCTGTAATGTTTCGCATCCATTGGTCAGCAAAGCTTCCCCGAATCATGGCATTACACCTTTTTTAATGTCCTCTAAAGAGTAACGGTTCTTTTGCCCTTACCCGACCAATGCCCTAGTAGCCCCCCTCAATTCTCTTATTATGACCTTAACCTCCCGAACTGATTATGGAATTCTGTCACAAAGTCCACCAGATGTATCATCATTAACTGGTATATCTAAGGCTATTTTTTCCGGCACAACCAGATTCTACCAACTGCACGCGTACATCGAAGGTTTGATACCTGTTTTAAAGGGAGCCTTTTAATGGCAACCACATTCTTTGATCTGAGCAAAATTCATACCAAAGTCAAAATCAAAATACCGCCACCTACAGCGGTTTGCATATAAAACCCTATTATTGGTGTACTTCGGATACGTCTACAGTGATTCAATTATTCTTTATGGAAGCATTCGGGCAAGGAGGCTAGGACTAGTTAGAACAGCATATATTCCAAGATCAACGGCAATTTGAGCCTCCTGTAACGGGGCTTGGTTACATGGTATCTTCCGGATTACACCCGCAATTCGAACGATAGGCCTATTCGATTTTAAAGCATAAATTGTCAATTTCTCTTTGGCCAACTCTAATACAGGCTAAATAGATTCATTCCGGCCTTCTTAATCTCGAAATGGGGTGGTATGAACTTCCTACCGCCAAACCACCGACTCCGGCATCCAGATAATTCTTTGAACGCCCTTTGCCTTTTCTTCATCTAACTTTTCTTATGTTATTTTAAAGCAATGGGTGTGGCGGATACCCGTCTCCCCTTTTGGAAGGAAAGTTGCATTGTTTGCGGTTTGTAAATATATTTATTGTTCTATGTACTATCTAAATTAATTATCGCTATTTCTGCTTTACCAGTGTTAGCCATTTATGTATTTCGTAAAAAATAATTCCTGATGTTTTTATCAATTCCATCGTATTGGTCCATAATTTATCCTTGCACAAAATTAGAAATTAATCAACCTACCTTTAATACTTACCATCTTTTTACTTCAAAATGTGTTGGTTTCCATTGAACTCTTTGTTCTGAATTTACCCAATCCGCAATCCATTTGATCATTTCGTCAACAGAAACCACGGGCTTGCCCATTGATTTAAAATATTTGGAGGCGTTGGAAAGCAGGGCAACTTTATCTTCTTTTCCTGTAATACCACTTCCTACCCATAAGTTTCCAATTTCTTGGGCCTACATCATGTAGAGATTCTTTCCCCGTAAGGTTCAATATTCGAGCTGGATTTTTCACAACAACATTAATGAAAACGCAGTACAAAAAGCGGTTGGCCATCGCCCTGCCAAATATATTGGCATAACCCATTGTTAACCATCCACCGGTGGTTATTTTTAATTAGGGCTATACCACTAAAAACGCCATAACGCCATTTCAACGCATAATTTGAGCCTGATCAAGGAAAATGGGGTTTTATGTTTCAAATTCCTATGTGAAATAGCGCTCTTCCCCAGCATGATTGTGCGTACTCTTCCAATTGGCGGGCGTGGGATCGATTCCAATTGAACTCCGAATCTATATTCACCAAAGGATTAAACACACCTGTAGACAGGGCTACGATACGGATTTTATAGTGGTCCACCACTAAACCTGGGATAAAGGAATTCATAATCCAGGTGTTAGGGTTCATTTACCGTCCAGTCCCCAAATTTCGTACCTGCCAAATAAATTACATTCTCAGCTTTCGGGCAAGCTTTTTACAACTTCTTGATCAACAAGATCCCCTGATATTATTTCTATTCCGAGCGATTCCAAATAATTTTATTTGTAGGTTGGCTAAATCTTGGAAACACCGATTATTTCTTCTTTTTTATACCGCCATATTCACAACAGGGCTCTTTTGGCCCATATGGGGCCATGAAATACCATTTTTTCCGGGAAACGTCCCCTAAAAAGATTATATCTCCTTCCAGTGTTCCATCACTTTACTACTTTCTGGAGTTTGGTCTTGATTCGCTTCTTCAGTTCTTCTTCATTCTTAAAAAATTTTTCAGGATATGTCTTTTATCAGTTTCGTTCTTAATTATATAAAGTTCCATTTAATTTCAACACTTTTTATACTGCTAAATGACCCAATAGTTTTCCATACATAAAATAGACCAAAACACTTAAAGGTATAAACCCAACTACAGCCATTGGAAAATCTGTAGATTATTGTTCCTATACTTACCCCCATTTTATTTTTGGGAAAAACTTTTTTTTTTTTTTTGCCTATTAAGAAAACTAAAAGATAGCCCCTATGGGCAATTAAGTGGTACAACCTAATATATGAAAAGATTGCCTGGGCCATTATTAAGGCGTTAACATAACATTTCCCCTAAAAAATACCGCAATCACCATTTCTGCATCAAATTTTATGGCTGTAAAATACTTTGGGCATTTTCTCATTTCATTGAACTCCCCATTTCCCATGCTATTCCGCTAACAATCCACGCCAGTACGAATTGACCAAGAAGGAGAAAAATGCAGCTGCCATAAACGCGAAACAAATATATATTAGCAAAACTTCCTAGCAGCATTTCCAATGGATTCGCCATATCGGCTGCTGAGTTCACCGAATTCCCCTTGGCTTTAAGGTTGTGCAGCAGCTGTGAATTAATAACCAATATTGATATGAGTGCAGAAGGGATACACCAATTTTGGTGTCCCGTATACTTTCGCCGGCAAATCGGCCAAACTTTCCATCCTCTTTCCCTGTACAAGGTAGGATTGGTTAAGATGCATTATGTAATACGAATGTTGTCCCCACTGGCTGCTATTTGCATTAAAATTGATCACTTGAGACGGCACTTGGGAAACCCCATGGCCGCAGCTTTCTAAATCTGGCCCTTATAAATATTAAGGTTGTTAGCAATAAAGGCAAGAATTAGGATTACTACCATGAATCATCATAAGTTGCTCAGTGCTTTTATAAATTCTTGAATAACAAAAACGCAATACTATCGCCAAGGTGTGTTAAATATAAATGGCCAAATAGTTTTTCGTTAATTCCGGTTAAGTCTTCATGCCTTTCCAACTCCTTACAATTATTACAAATTGGAAGCTTAGGGCTGGCCCTAAAAGAACATACACCAATGGCATGGAAAGCACTTGCCATATTTTTCAGATATCACTTAAGCAATGATTTTTCATGTAAAACTCCAAAACGAAACACTCTTGTGGTTATAAACGCTCATGGAGATTGCGCCACCAATATTACCCATAAAAAAAGAATAACGTGTGTAGCGCCTATCTTAGAGAAACTGCTGATGCTACCAGGTCCTAAAACCACCAGCAGGCAATTATAAACCACTGGTCCTAATGACTTGAAGAAATTTTAATTTTAAAAAACCATATTATCGTTATTTTATAAAAAATATTAGAACCACCCCAGTTGAATTATTATTGCCTAAGATGTTGTTATTTCAAAAAATGGAAATATGCTTTAGGCGCTACAGTACTATTTGGACGGTATATAATTGAATCTGTAAAAATGCCCTATTCCGTTATCTATTATGTATAATTCTTTTGGTTAATAAACTTACAAAGGAACAGGTTGTGACAATTGTTCCAAGCAGCTTGCATTTTTTTCAGAAGGGCCTTTTATTATTGATCCAAAAATGGAATACACATTTTCTTTCAATGAGTATTTACTCCCTTTGGGTACTTTTAAGACTCCACTATCTGACAAATTCTTCCTTGTCCCAATAATCTACCTCACTTTTAAGGGCGTATGAAATTTGGTTTGTGAATCCATCATGAGGGACATTAACGCCACTTAGGGTTTTGATAATCAAAATCCAATTTCATTAAACTTGCAAAACCATAGTTTAGTACTATCATTGTAAAAAGCCAACCATTTAGCATCTTGCATCATCGGTTTTTTTCCCAATTTCCTTTATGGAGTAATTGAGGTATTAAAGGGAGGGCTGATTCATATAGATGGACTGTCTTTATTTCCCATCGCAAGAGGGAAAATCGGGGCATTGGGTAAAAAACTTATCCATAGTCATTTCATCATTTCCGTAACATGGTCACGTGATAAGCTGTCTTCATTTGTCATATTCTGACGAAAAACCAAAAAAAAAGGCTTTGCCTGCATAAAACTATATTCTCCTTTTAATTGGAATTTCTTCATAACCTTTAACTTTTTCCTGACCGATAAACAAGAATCTATTATGGGCCTCTTTCTATAGATATCGAATGCAATTCTTGAAGGTGCGACATTGTTTTATAGTTCTTCATCTCCTTTTGAAAACTTGGCGGCCCAATGGCTTTTAATATTAGTTCGCTCCCAATGTTTATACCACTGTGCTCTTTAAGGAAATTGAAGTTAATTTGTCCAGGGCCAATGACAATATATTGTATGAGATTTGTTAGCGTTAAGGTCTGCCTTATAAAAACTCATTTCTCATTTAATAGATATGTAAGTCCTCCCCTTTCGCTATTAAGATCGGTTAGGTGTCTGCACATTATCTTCCATTGCGATATCATATTCTTTAGTTTCAGTGGGCTCGAATCTGATTGGAAATAAATCAATGAACAAGGATTGTAGACTAACAAAACCTTGGAGCGATTTAAAATCTTATTGCCCTTTTTATTACGTTTCCATCTCGTTATTACGTAAGACAGTTGCCTATTTCTTAAGGACGTTTTGCCGCTATTTAGGAATTTGTTTACTTCAATATACTCCAGATCACCGGCGTAATGCCGCAGGGTCTGTAGGTATTCAAATCGCCAATAAAACACCATTACGTGCAGAGAATAGATAACAGGCATTATTGCGCGCACTAAACAACAACCACCATAAAGCGAGTTCGTGTTAAAAAATATGATTCTAGATTTCATTGTTGTACTAGTCTTAATAGTTCTTATGCTTTTTCAAACCTTAAACTAAATCCAGTCCCCTAAAGGAGATTTTAAGAGTTATGCAAATACTTTCTCCTGGCATTGCCGGTCCAACTCAAAAGCGCGATATTCTGCGTCTCTTATTTATTGATTATAATATGGCCCCACACCTTTGACCCCTTTGATTCCAAGTGGTGTCCTTGTCTAGTATCATGATTCCTTGGTGTTATGATCAATAGATTAAAATAATGTCTGGTCCAACTGTCCATTAGCTGTATGACATCCCCCCCGCAACTATCCAAACCATCTGTAAAAGCCCAACCGGAATCGGCTACTTTTTCATTAACCGTTTACTTATTTAAAATCCTACGTCGCTGTATCGTTAAAAAAAAATCTCCCCGCATCTATCATGGGCTTATCTGCCATTTAATTTAAATTCCCTATTTAACGGATCGGTGAATTTTGGCTCTACTCTTAAAAAA
>Ga0163217_1001921_pt1 | contig 11277 bp, 6 predicted proteins | sample SynspAceP_FD_185933 | JGI IMG/M metagenome (GOLD analysis project Ga0163217, IMG submission 185933) | Saline lake microbial communities from Ace Lake in Antarctica - Synechococcus sp. Ace-P (PacBio error correction) | ecosystem: Environmental > Aquatic > Non-marine Saline and Alkaline > Saline ... | reverse complement strand
CTATGCTGAAGAGAAACTTTTCTATTCTGCAAGGCTCTTGAAGTGATGACATATATTACGGAATTGCCATTCAGCAAACTTTGCCATCAAATTTCACCAAACTCTTCAAGCTACGCAAAAACGAAGGGAAAAAGAGCAAGACATTTCAGCAGTTTCAATGGCGAACCACATGTACACCCTTGGTTAAAGGACATTATTGAATGATAAGAAAACATTGCTTACAGATGAAATGGTTAGAAGCTTTTAAAGGAGACAAAAAAACACAGAGAATTGGACAAAAATCAATTTTAGGAAAAGATTGATTTACGCGTTGCACTTTGCTTGAAGCGGTTTGAAAAGCAAATGGGACTTGATTTTGGTTTTCAAAGGGGGGACCAGTTTGTCCTTTAGGGGAAACTAGGAAAAATCGATTCTCATGATTCGAACCATTTTATCAGTTTAAACGATCGAAAAGGAAACGTCGAACGCATCTTTGCAAAGAGGGTTGTTGGACTCTTCCCAATTCCACTTCTGTTGAAACTGACCTGACGAAAAACATGCTGGCAGCATATGACCGAGAAGACCCAAAGCACTTATAGGTTCAAAATTGATTCTAAAAGCAATTTTGGTTCCGGGGTCCATTCTAGTGTAATATTTATCTCATCGAGGATTCGATCTATCCAGAATTGATTGAAAAAGCCTGTTAATAACTAAAATGGGTGCAAACTGAGGAGTGGATGACCATGGTCTTCCATGCCAAGCATTGATTCAATTATGGAGATAAACTCACTGCATTTGCTCCGAATACATTGGGCATCCTACTTCAACGGGCAAAGACAACCAGCCGTTCTCCATGGAGATTTGTAAACAAAACTTCGATCTGAGCCAAAACTCTTCGAGAGATTCATAACAGGAAGGTGATGGCAGCCAGTTTTCATGGTATTTGCTCTAAAACATTTAAATAGCTTACCGGGAAAAATGGAATACGGGAAACAAAACTTACTCCGGAAAATGATTTACTACAAGACCACGAAATTCGATACCGTTGCTATTCATTTTTGGCTAAGCGTGATCGGGGCAATGATAACGAAAAAGCCAAAATCAAAATTGTAAAAAGAGATTATCGCTTTTGGCACCGGTTTTTTAATGGCCGGGAATTTCAGGATTTGATGATGCGGTACCTGCATCTGCCCGGAATTGCTTATCTGGCCGGCAAAATCATGGTGAATATCCTTTCACCAGATCCCTATTATAAAAGACCAGACATTACAGATTTTATTAATCGAAGATCACAGATTGGAACTTCCTGGTGCGCCTAAAAAAACAGGCCTGATAAATCTTCTTTCTTTTATTGGTTTTAAAACGGTTGAAACTTCTTTAACAGCTAAATAGAAATAAACCCATGGGAATGAATGAACAAGAAAACAAGATATATCATTTTTAATTGACCCTGTTTTTTAGGATGAAAGGTTACGATGATATCAAATTGGGTTAAAATGCGGAAAAATACCTGACCCTAGAGCCATAGTCCAAAGGAAAAAAGGAAGTGGAGAACCGCCTACCCCCTTTGTGTGCACGATTGGCAAGATTTGCAAAAACTGCTTCCCCGAGGCTGGGCAGATCCCCAAAAAACCATCCTCCATCCGCACCGGAGGAAAAACCTCTAGTGCGGGACATTCTACGAAAGGTCACTTCGACTTGCAAGGGCAGACGAATCAGGATCATCGCATGCAGGGCAGCAGTCGAGCCTGTGATGATCTTCTCCTCAGGAGCGAGAGCACACAACTTCTTACCTAAAAGCCAGGCACAAACTGACCGTCATCTGGATGGAACGGTAACTTGACTCTTCCGATCGTGGGCGGGAAGGTGATGGTGGGGAAGGGGTGAGATTGATTACTAATATTTCAAGAAAAAAATACCCCTGTACTTGGGGTATTGTGGGGGAGGTAAAGGGGCTTTCTTGTGCGTTCGGAAATTAGCGGGCTAAAACGGGCGGGATTATTACCTAATTTGGGCTCGTAAGAGATTCAAAAAGGTGCAATAAATTAAGTTGGGGCTATAAATATAAAAAACAAAACTAGTGGCATCCGCAGTAAATTCCCATCTGTTAAATTCAGGATTCTCAGAATAGTGCAAAAATAGGAAAGCGGAAAACCAACCCGATTGGCTAAATCGCTTTTTATGGGAAGTTGGTTGTTTACCACACATCAAACCAACCCCAATAGCAACTTACAAAAATGTATCTGGCAGCCGAATATATCTGCCAAAATTGCTTTCTTTTATACCTCGCGAGTTGGTTGAAATCAAGGCAACGAGAACTTTTCAAAATCAGACACTATTCATTTAAAGACCAATTGGTGAACTACATGGGAAAAAACAAGCTGTTTTCAATGCTTTACGCGGGTTTGATTTCCATAAACTTAATTCACTCCAATAGTCTCTGGCAAGGTGTTACATAATTCCCTTGGAAACCGAAAGCTACCCTACTTGTGTTATTCTCATACTCCCCCGCAAGCAGGCACGCTGTCCGATGCCAACTGCAAGCGTACCCAAAGAAAGTGTTTGGCTTATAATTATATTTTACTTGCTCTTGGCACCAATTACCAAAAAAGGAAGATTTTCAAAGGTTATCTGAGTTTAACCTATTCAATTAAAGAGCGCTCAATGTTTGATCAGATTAAAAGCTGGTGGACTCTACCACCTTAAGTCTATTTCACAGATGTATTCAAAGGGGGCAGGACGTAACCCAATCTCTTGGCAAGAAGAAAGGCGGAGTTAAAGGACATGCCGGTGCTTCCACTTGGATAACATAGGTCCCAGAACTAGTTCTGGCTAACAGCCGCGATAGTACCAAGGACAAAGGATTGCCTCGGACAGCTCAACCTGAGAAAAGCCAGGGCATTTTATGTTCTTTGACAAAGGCTATTGTTAACTAACGGTTCTATTAAAAAATGGACGACCAAGGGCTCATTTTTCTTATGTTAACCCGACCTCAAACAAAACGCGAAGTATGAGGGTAATCGCGAGCCTCCGCCAAGAATGCCCATAGTTCCTCTACGCAGGCAACCATTTTAGACCAGCTCGTATACCCTAAAGGCAGATGAAAGCCACTAAAAAGGTCGTTTAGGTCAACTTACAAAGATCCCTTGACCACGGTAAGCTGATTTCCGCTTTGTTAGACCCAATCTGTTTTGAGTTTTCACCCCAAACTATCGTTATTGCTCTACCAAAGCACCGCTTGGGAAATTGAGCCTTTTTCAAGAAAAATTCAAACAGAACTTCGAGCTGGGCTACTTATTTCTCGGACAAGCCGAAGAGGAGCAGTTTTCAAAACTGCAAGGTTTGGTATTGGGTGTTGGATCGCCCAATTTGATCATTCAAGCGTACATCATTAAAAGGAATCAAAGAGGCAGAACAGTTTAACCACCTTGGTTTCAATGGCCAAAAAGCAAATTTACTTTTTCCTATTTACCAATCTGTTTTTGAGGGACGATCCTAAAAATGAAACCATCTCAAACTCGGAAGAAAGGAAAATCTAGAAAATCAATACAAATTGGATTATTTCAGCACGAAATAAGCAGAAGAGAGGTGATTTGGGGGAAAAATTGAAAAATCACCTCTTAAAACCACAGAATTGCCTTTATTTGACTGCCCAAAAAATTTTACTCGGATGATTTGACTAAAAAACAACCTCAAATGGAAAAATAATTGAAAAAGCATTAAGGGATAAATATTTTTCGTTCAATACTTTAAAATACCACTAGGGGAAAATCAAACCCATATAAAAAGGCCAATGATCTAAATGTAATTATAGGAAGTAATGACGCAGGTAAAGTCTTAATAATCTTGAGAGCCCTGCAATTCTTTTCTTTTAATAATCAGGTCAGAGTTCAAAATACCAACCATTTAGCTTTTTGGAAAGATTCATTCTATTCAAACATTGGGAGCTCAGGAAGAGAAAGAAAATTAGGAATTTTGAAAATAGAAAACTTCAATAAATTCAACCCAACACAAAACAATATTTTAAAAATCATTGGGACAAGTTTCGGGGACAAAGATTTGGAAGGGAAAATTCGATTTGATTGTCTAAGAATCACATAGCTTTATTTAGATAGGAGAAAAACAATCAATTCACAAGTAAATAAAAAAGTACTTATTTCTAAAAGTGGTTGAAAAAAAAATAAGATTTAGGGATTTATATCCAAGCCATCAAAAGTGGAAAAAATATTTCAATGGACCATAATGCCATCACTTTAGGTGATGTATCGACCAAAAAGACACTGGTAAATCTAGAAAACTGGAATTTAAATATCAAGTTCAAACTAAGGACAAATTTAAGTTTCTCGAAGGAAAAATTTCTGCTCGATTAAATCATTGGATAGGTACTATTGCAGTTTAAGGGAATTTAGGAGAGACCTGTTTCCTTTAAATTCGAAGGGGGAATTTGGTTCTAGTGATGGTAAGTCGAATGTTATCACAACGAGGTGATGAATATAAAAAAGTAAAGACATATCCGATAATTCTTCAAAAATATAGCAAGAGAAGAATTAAAGGAAGGAAAAGACAGAGAAGGGCCTATTTGCAAGTTTACAATATGGGGATTTGGAAGAACCTGAAAAGTAACCTTGAGTATGATTCAGAACACAGAAAAACTAAGGCCAGAGTCCGTTTATTGAGTATATAAACAAACAATACATTTTTTCAAGGACGAAGAAATATATCGTTCTAATGATGAAGGGTATTTCAAAATTTTTTCTTAGCTACCCATTCAGCCTGTTTTCATAGTACTTTATCGAGAAACCTTGACATCAAAAATCACTTTTCATTTTTAAGTTAAAAAACAAAAAGATCTTAAGTTTTCTTGATATAAAATTCTATTCCAATGATGAAACATTTCTTTGAAACCAGAAATAAAGCTTTATTTGCCACTCATCAGAACTATCTCGGCATTTGGAAAAAAATTTTTAAGTAGTAAAATTGGAAAGATTAACAAAATTCTAAATTAGCTCTTGAAAAGCAATTAGGAAACTATTGGGAATAATAAGAAGGTTGTATGTATTTTGACTGAAGATTAAGGATCACAGGGGCTTTCGAAAAAGCTATAACTTGTTTCAACATGGTTTCATTATCAAATGGGACGATGTTTGAGTTTAAGAACCATACTTAAAAGGACTGTACTAGATATTCATTCAGGAGAGGTTCCTAATCCCATTATTTGCAGGATAAATTAAAAAAGATTGCCACAATTATTTTTGTTCATAGGCGATAAAAGATTATTTTTAGAACAAAGAAGAAATTTGACAAGCAGAATGAAAGTTACAGAAAAAAAGGAATAACATTACTTATTACAAGAGGGAAACAGATTATTTTTGAATTCCATACTTTGTCAATTTAGAGCATATACTTTCTGTTCATGCGTGAGATTTAGAAAAAAACCGAATTGACAATCTATGATTCAACAAGCAATGAATGATAAAAAACTAAAATCAAATTGAAACCACTTTAAGATTAAAGAGTTTGGTCAAAAAGCATCAAAGAACAAGTAGTCAATTAAATGAATTACTTCGAAAAACTGAACATATGAAAAATTGACAGACTTATATTTCGATGGCAAAGAAGTTATTAAAAAAAGGGTCAGTAGGATTGTTTCGAGGCAAATACAAAAAAAAAACGCTAACATAGAACATCACAAGTGAGTTCTGAGAGACGAAAAAGGTTTTCTTTAAATAGCATTGGATATTTGGAAAAACAACATTAGACCCCCCGCTAGGTGTAGAACGCATAGCCTAGGTGTAATTTCTAATTAACCACCAATTTCTATCAATTAGGAATTTGTAGTTCTTACCACGAACTTTTATGGAAAATAGAACATTAGAATAATAAATATTTTCTGCAAAAATTCATTTAAAGAGATGACCATTCAAGTGTATAGTGATTTCCTGAAAAACTTCCCATATAACTAGATTTTGGCTTAATATGTAATTATATGTCCACTAATATAAGGGTAGGAAACCGAATTTGGTAATTCTAACATTGACTTAGGCGTTCGTAGTAGAGCATGCTATTCCAAAATACATCCCGATTTCGTATCGGATGGAAAGGATACTTTGGGATGAAGTTTGCATCCCGATAACCGGGATATTTAACCAGCCATAGGGACCATGAACTGGTAATTTATTTATTCGACGGTGATGTTGAAAAACGATCGGAGGCTGATTAACGTGGGGATTTAATCACATTGGGCTGAAATTCCTTGTTTTCTATTTAAAATTCTCATCTCATGTAACACTTAAGCTTATTTTTTGTTTAAAGCTAGTTGGTCGATTTCAGCAATTGACTTGCTTCAATCTATTTTTCTGATCTGAGGTAAAAAAATCTTGAACTGGACAAATCTCCAATTAACTTCACTTACTACTTATCCTGAGTAACCTCAAGATTCCTAGTGCTGCTCGTTAACAAAATTTTGTTTGAATTAAACTTTCAAACAAGACCTTTGCAGGTTCGTTTCAGAATCGAATGATCTATTCAATAAATGATTTGGTATTATCCAATTTTTGGGATCGCAACTAAGACGGCGTAGCATAGCAATTCTTCCTAATTGACCGAAACCATTACTTTTAGGTAAAGAACTTTATATTATTAAGGGATCGTTTCTATCATATATATTTTGAAATGAATAAACCGGGATGAAGCCTTACTGTTTTTTATAGCCCTAGGATAGCTTAATATCTCTTTCCGTTACCTTGGATTTTCTTTTGAAAAGGAGATTATCAAGTTGGCTGAAAAATTTGAAGTAGTTAATCTTTTCTTCAGTTCCGATGCTGCCTATATTTTTTCGATACTTGAGGAAAGTTCCTTAAACAGTCCTCAAGGTTATAAATTTATTTGAGAGAGTAAACTTATACTGCTCAATGGAGAAAAAATTGGGTTTGAAGTGTTACTTTATCAGGCAATTGAGCCTCAATTCCTGGGATGTGCCGGTAAAATCACCAATATCCGAAAAATCTGTTCCCTTGGATCTACTCAATGGTTAAAACGCCACGCCTCCCTTTAGTCCACATTCGGAAACACTTGGTGCCACTATCACTTTTCGTTTACCCATAACGGACTTCTTAAAATGTTTATCATTTAAGATATTTTATTATCTCCAATCTTTTTGGCGTTTTGCCCGCATTGAATAGAATCTTCCAGGGGTTGGATAAAGATACTTTTATCTGATTATTCTAAAAGGCAATGTCCATGAAAAACAAATGATAGATAGGTTTAGTCACTGTTCCTTCTGTAGTGATTTAGGTAAGGGTTGGCATTACTACGATTTTGCGTTAATTTTCATGTCGTTGTTGTGATAGCTTTCCCAAGTTTTTAGTTTCTCCTTTTTTTACCTTTTGATAAAATTACCGGGTTTATGGATGATTTGATAAAATTCCCCCCCCCCCCCCCCCCAAAAAAAAAAAAAAAAATCTTCAAAATGAATGCAAGTATTTACTCCGCGCTCCCTAAATCCTACAAAGTCGTTTTGTGAATACTTTTTTGCCATTGGAGTTTTGCAGATCACAAAATAAGTTTTCTGCTACCTTTTTATTCCATAAGCCCCTTAGCTGTTGGAAGATGTAAGTGTGTGTAGGTTGCTTTATTGGGATGACTTTTCTTTAACTCTTTTTTCGGGGAAATACTGTAGGTACAAATAAGGGATTTAAAGAACCAGATTTGGAATTAATCTCCAGAAATTCCTCGCATTCTTGTAAAGAACCTCTATTTGTGATATTTTTCAACTTCCAAACATAGGTTTGGATTGAGCAATTGTCTTTTTTCGGTCCGGATCTTAAAAAAACATTATCCCCCAAAGGCGTCACCCAATGCATATTTACCACTCGCCAAGGAGTCAATTAAGTTTCCTTGTCGGATTTACGGACGGTTCCTAAAATTATTGCGTAAATTCTTTTTCGATACGTTCCTCTATGTAAGCAGATTCTGCCGCTCGGGCCATTGCTCTGAATTCCGCATCCGCTGCTCGAAAAAAAACATCTGAAGGTCGTAGTAGTTATTTCTTGGAATTCTTTCTTGAATGGTGTTTAGCACGCAGCTGGCACTAAACTCTTCCCAAGATTGGATTATCAATCAAGTTCGGTTAAAACGTTATCTAGGGATAGTTCTTGCTTTTTCGTTTGGAAACTTCGGCACCATAGATCCAAACAAGGGCATTCCGGAAATCGATATGCCTCGTAAATAAGGAAATTGCAGTATCTCTCGGATTTTCTTTAACTCTTTATATTATGTCCAGTAAACTTCTTTTGTTTGGTGACAATTTCAGCTTTTTCTTCTTCTCAGCTTTTCGATTTTCTCATAATCCTCTTCGGTTAAAACCTTGCTTGTTTAATTTCACATGTCCTTGCTTTTTTGGGATTTGCCTTGGTGCTTCCAAATCACCTTTTCAGGCATTGAAATCTTCACCTCAACATCGTCCATTGCATCAAGTTGGTCTCTGTATTACCAAGTGGGTTGTCTTCAAAAACCATTTATTGGACTAACGGCTGCTCAGATATATCTTTTTTTGAGTTGTTCCGAGCATTCCATTCTTGGACGATCATTAGTCTTTCATACGAGAACATTCGCAAAAGGCAATGATGGGGACAGGGAAAATTGAGGAACTCAACCCATTTAATGTTGCCGGATCCACTGGAGGTCTTTTCCTGCTTTGGTTGATATTTTGGGCGCGGATCCAGCAATCACTATTAGCGTTCGATCAGGTGCAAAGCTCAAATTACAAAACACCTCTCTTTCACCTTCCCGTTAATTGTCGCTGGGGTTTGCACTCTAAAAATGTTATTGCATGATAGGCCGAAAGCCGAAGTATTATAGGGATCCTGGAAAAGCATTAAAAACAGCAGTCCAAGCTTTTACCGAAGAACAACCAGGTCGTTAATCGCCGCAGGAAAGTGTAATTTTGTTGTAGGTCTTGATGTGGAATTGTTCTCCCCATTGCTCTTTCAACACTTTTAAGCGGCCTCTTCATATTAGCTCTTCCTCATCTCCATTCAACCTGCTACGTTTATTACTATTTTAAAAATGACCAAAACAGGTTGGGCTTGTAAACATTGCTTAAAGCTTTTGCTTCCATTGACACCTGGAAACCATTACCAAGCGAATTGGCGGGAAATAGTATCGCGATTAAGAAGCGTGGGAGAAAGGATAAATTTGCTTTCCGATCTTCTTTACAAATCCAAGTTTAGAAAGGAAAGGGGAGACATCCGTCTGTATGCAAAAAATCACCTTTTCATGCGATCTAAAAAATTCTCTAAAGTTGATTGCTACCTCTTCATCGCTTATATCCATTGAACTAGTTTTCCAAGTCATAAGTATAAATATTAAGTTTAGGGAAGGAAGGCGTATGGGTTAAGGGGCACCAAAGTGATTATTATTCCCCATTTTCAGATTTTTGCTTTTTGCTCCATGCACATAATCCCAGTGAAGATCTCTTCTTCTTTGTTGATTGTCTAAGCAAATTAAAGGGGTACCTGATAGTTGGAGTACTTTAGTATTTTCTCGCTATGTAATTCATCTTAAAAACATTTTTCCCCAAGTTCAGTTTGCGTGCCTTTTCGTGTGCCTCATCTACAATTAATAAATCCCAAGAAGTATCCAAAACAGGTCATCGTTCTTAATGAATTTCACCCTCCAATTCAATCCTCTAAATGGTTTCGCAGTGAGGCAAATAGAATGTACTTAGCTTGGCTTTTTTTACAACTTTTTTTCTAAGGTTTCAAATTAATACCGTTGCCTTTTCGAACCATTATGATAATTTTTATCTTTTTGATCGCTAGAATATTTTGCCAAAGGTCTTTCAAACCAAACCTTTTTATAACTACTGGTCGATGGGGTTGAATATTAAACGTACGAGTAAATCCATGGTTCTTTTACTACTTGTTTAAGGCAGAAAGCGTCTTAACAAATTCGCATTTAGCAAAACCAGCAGCAGTTTCATTTCCTTTTTTAAAATACTTTTCAGTTTTTCGATAGCTTCTTATTTTGCTCTTGGTCTAAATATAATGGGACTTTGTGATTCTAGAACCATTTTCACTAGTTAGCGGCTGATCTTCTTCCATCTTTAACCCTTTTGATTGGCTTTTTTGACCGTTTCAAGGTTCCAAGTAATAACCACTCATTCCGCCTTTGTTCTTTGTGTCAATGTTTTGCGTTTGATCCCTGAGCGAATCAATTACATTATGAACTTCTCGAATCTGAGAAGGCCTTTATTACTCCCTTGTTCAGCAAAAAATTGACCACGCTCAGGGGGGGTTTAATAACAGTAATTCGTAGTCCCCTGCTGTTGAGTGTATTGAATTTGGATTACTGGTTTTTGCAGGCTCTTTTAGTGCATTACTGTTAGGTTTCTAACCCCAAAAATCATTTTCATTTCCGGACCGTCGGCCTCTCCTATTTTTAAACATCCTTATGTGAGGGATCGTCATTGATCGAAACCACATTTAAATTAAATTTTAGGCTATTAATGAGGATGTAACATTTCATGCTATTTGCGTTTTTTTTTAGAGATCTATAAATCTAAATTCCTTCCCCAGCTGCCTTGTGATGACAAGTCTTTCTTGGTCAATCCTTTTATTAAACATTTGATGCCATTATGATTTCTTAAAATCCCATCCCATTACATCCAAACACAAAAATTTAATTATCGGCTTGTATGTTGCCAAACAAGGAGTCGGTATCTGTTTTACAGTCATCGTGCCGCATGGAATTTGGCACAACCCCCTTGACACCATTCAGTTGCCACACTTCCATGAAATAATGTAGGGCTACTAAAAATCATACATGTCTTGCTAATGGCTTCTTTAGCCAAATTGAGTTTGTTCGTTTTCGGATGAAGGTCAATAGCCATTGCTCTAGGCTAGAAGAGGGTGTGGCCTGGTGGCCATTCCAAATGACATAAGTATTCGTAAGCGATTATGCAATGCTTTTAGCACAATCTTCCTGAAAGCATTCAAATTTTCATTGAATCACCCTAAAGTTTTTCGTATCCAAAAAAAATTCCAATTCTATTTTCGACGGAATGTTAAATACCGCCAGTTGTTGCCATCATTCTGCTTTGTGATGTAAGGAGCTTCCCACAAGCCAATTTCAAGGCGTGTATCACTGATATAATCTTCTCCAGTTTATTTCCCAATTTGGGAACAGGTTTGACTATATTCATTGTTTTGTCTCCCAGTCCAAAGGAATTATGGTGAATTTTTTTGCTTCGGTGTTAAAGACATCTTTTCGCCCAAACCTTGAAGCACGAATCTAAAT
>Ga0163217_1046655_pt1 | contig 11279 bp, 11 predicted proteins | sample SynspAceP_FD_185933 | JGI IMG/M metagenome (GOLD analysis project Ga0163217, IMG submission 185933) | Saline lake microbial communities from Ace Lake in Antarctica - Synechococcus sp. Ace-P (PacBio error correction) | ecosystem: Environmental > Aquatic > Non-marine Saline and Alkaline > Saline ... | reverse complement strand
GATAATTTTCAAGTGCTTCTTTAATCAGGTTCTCACTGGATCGTCAAACAGCCCTAGTGCTTCATCTAAGATTAATAGCTGAGTTTTCTTATTAATGCTTTTGCTAAGCAATCTTGACTTTCTCCGCTGGATAAAACTGGCCCGATCCCCAACTAAAGTAATTAAGCGTTTGCAATTTGCTTACAAAAATCCGAATTGCGCCTGCTTGTTTCAAGCCATTCAATTTCTTCGTTTGTAGCATTTGCTTTTGCCCAAAACCAAGGTTTCGAGTATGCTTGCGTGAATAGGAATGGCATCTGAGGAACCAAAAGCAAATCTGACTTCTCCATTGGTTTTGTCGATTTTGAATCATGGAATTCGTCAATATGATTGTGCCTTCTTTTGGTTGCTGTAAGAAAGTATTAAATCAGATTAAAGTGGCTTTTTCCAAACTCCCGAAGGTTCCAAGTAGGGCGGTTGTTTATTTGCAAGAATAGAAAAAGCTGAGCTGATTAAACAATTGATTCTCTCCATAAACAAACGATACGATTGTACGTTTGTATCTCGTTTTTTAGTTGGATTGAAATGCTTGGCCTGTTTCGGTGTTCTTCTTTTTCTAACTGATCAAGTGATCCAACGTGGTTTCAAATGAAAGTAGGTTGTAGGATTTGTTGAAATTATTTACCATAACTACTCACTTGAGGCAGGAGTCGTGCAAAAATAAAAAATGAGCAATAACACTTCTGTAATCGGAATTTCCAAAAAAGCTGTAATGCACCATAGATGTAACCACAACGATTTACTGCAGCAAAGCAAATTCAAAGAAAGTAGTGTGGTTTTCCACTCGTTTTCACCCAAATAGGAATGTTCTGCTTTTCTGAGATCTCACTTTTGCTCAAAATCTGTTAAATGAGCCGCTCTTTTTGGTTAGCTTTTGACCAACTTCATGCACTGAGGTTGCTCTAAGATTAGAGAAGCCATGGCTTTGTTATGCTTTACAGCATTCTTCCAAGTTTAGTATGTTTTCTTATTGATGGGTTATTTAAGAGCAGTAGCAACCAAATTGGAAATAAGGACAGGATATAGTTGAACGAAAGCATAAAGGAAAGCGTCAAATACACCACAACTGAGGATTAGGGCTCCCACCAATTGCACCGCATTGATTGCTTATCGATGGAAAATTTCCGAATTTCTATGGTTAGAATTTGTGAGAGGTCACTTTGCTTCATCGTTGGATCGAACTCCAGTATTAAAATGTAATTTTCCTAAAAGGATATTCCTCCATTTTAAACAATACTTGATTTATGATGGTATTATTAACCGTTTGAGCATAGTTCAATAGCGCAAAAAAAGCTCATCACTTAGGAGGTAAATAATCGAATACATTAACTACTGAAGAAAGGCCAGTAGTTTCAAAGTTTTGGTTGATCAATGAACCAATTGACGGTTGGATTCTTCATTTAGAAATGCCTGCTAGGCTCATAATGAATATAAACACGCACCAACACCTGTATTCGAGTCCTTTGAATAACTAAGAATCACCAAAGCAATGAGTGCATCTTTTTTACATTTTTAGTAAAAAACCAAAATTCCTAAATGCAATTTACGAGCCGATTCATTGTTTTTTTTGTGGGTGAAGAGTATCTCAAAAACCCCCAAAAGATTGGGCCGTAGCCCAAAGTAGCCGAAAAAGAGTGAATCTTTTATTTAACGGAGCTCAAAATTTCATTAATAGAAATTCAGCTGAAATAGCTAACTTATATGAATGTTACTGCTGATTTTTAATTTTTGTAATTCAGACATCTTATAAGTTTGAAACAGATTTTTTTTGAGAAAAGGAGACTTCTTCCATTATAATTGTTGAGACCGCTAAAAACTAATTTTTGAAGATTTCATCTCCTCAAATGTTTTGAATTAATGCAGGAAGCAGGAGGTTAACATAGTTTTTCTATCAAATAAGTCCTTGACTAAAGACGATCGACTTCCTTAAGCCTTGAGATTCTTTTAGTATTTTCTCCCAGTCATATTTACTTTTTGAGTTAATGTAGCTACTTCATCAGCCCACAGTACAATAAAGAACACTTATGTTTTGAACCCATGAGCGCATTTAAGACAATAACAGATGTGGTTCAGAAAGGCAGTTGGGACCTCTGGTATTTTTCCTACGACCCATTGGTAGAACGTCTTTAAAATAATTCATCGAGGTGAGGTGGAGTAATGACGGTTGGCAAATAACGCCAATGTGAATTTCAACTTGAATTTTCTTCTTAGGATGAAAGAAGGCAAATTTGATTGTGGATCGGTTGAAAGGCTTTTTCTGTTTTTTGCTTAGAATGGAATGGATAAGAATGATGTAGCTGTTTTCATATTTCATGCAATGCATAATTCTAATTGCTCCTCCTTATTAGAAGATCAATATCTCTAGAGTTTTTTGCTGCAAAATATTGTAAGATTTGTTTGGGACGCTATAGCCCTTTTAGCGCGAATAAACGAAATGGATGTTGTTGAATCCTTCGCAATGACAGCTTTAGGTTCTGCGTGTAAAGGAGAGCATTCTTACAGTTGCTTTAATTTTTGGGAGACTTAACTTATTACTTTGTCTGAAGTTGTTGCAATCTTTTGTTCATAATCCTTTTCAATGACTTAGTATCCTTTTCTTCGCTAAATCAATTACCATGTCAATTGGATTGCGACTCAATTGTTAACCTTTCAGATTAAAACGACGGAATTTAGATATTTGCAGCATACCTCAATTTGATGAAAAAGCGAGTATTTTTTGAGTAGTATTCAAATCAATTTATATGAGCTTTACTTATAAAAACTGGAATCCAAAGTGAATCAATGAGCAAGTACAGTTTGCAAGTCTACAATATTTAAATAGACAATAAACTTTCTGTAGGCTCTAGTTGAATAGTTTCACATGTTCTCTAATGAATATGAGCCGCATCCAATACCTGAGGATGTTTATAAGCCAAATCATTCCATCCGATAAAAAATGGATTGGTTGTTGTGACCATGAAACAGAAATCTTAAAACCAATGCGATAGTGATTTTCTGATTCTAATAAGGATGAGTAATGCTAGAAAGTCTCTATTCGAATCTTTTATGGTCTAAGGATCATCAAAATAAAACAGAATTCTGATCCTGTTAAAGAGCATTTTTCGTCTTAGTTTTGATGAGTGCAGAGCTTTCAAATTCAGCTTGACATTGTTTGGATAGTAAACGGTCATTACAGCCTTCTTTTATTAGAATCATTATCCATTTGTCATTTTCCGCTTTAACAGGAAATTGGAGTTTTGATCCAATATGTAATTGGTATGCCAAAGTCGTTGAGATAAAATCTCCAAAAAACGCTTACATCATCCCTAATAATTCCTTTTTCCCTAATCGTGAAGATTTGAGTTGATGTAAAGCTGCCCAAATCATCATTAAAAGATTCTTTCATTTCTCACTCTCTGAATAGAGATAGTTTAATCAATGACAAAAGACTTGTTTTGCTTTTGGCCAACTGCAACCAACTCCTCGCTTCTCAAATGAAGAGTCATAGGTTTTCTACTAATGGACAGGTTTATTATTAATGAGGGACTTTTACAATTCAAAATGAGTTTTTACAGGTTGTGGCCAAAATGATAATATTCAGGGAAAGGTCATTGGATTAATTCTTCAGAATTGTTTGTTTTTTGTATATTAGGATAGGTGTATTAATTTCTTGAATCCTTATGAGGTTGGTCAGCAAGATATTTAAAATCGAACTCTTTTGAAATGAAAAAGTTTCTGACCAAATTTTTCCCCCAAATCCATATCCAATTATGCCAGCCTTCATTGAGTCATATTCCTTTTAAGTCCTCGAAAATACAAATTTTTAAGTTTGTGTTGATGTATTAATCACAGTTATGTGGCATTTTGATCTAGAGTCACTCTTAACCACAAAACCAAACCAAAAATTCAATTTTGGAGTTTCAAGTAGCGCTTGTTTTAATTAATTTTATGATGCACCTTGACTTTCCACATAGTCGAGGATGATAGGTATTGATCTCAATAGGAGATTACAAATAATAAACGAGTTTGCTGCAGATTTCCGATTCTACTAATGAGCTTTCAATTTTTTAATTTAACTTCTTTAGACGATTCGTTTTTGTATGCTTTTACCAGTTTACATCTTTTCAGTCCCAGTCCTATTGTAAAGCTATTTAAGATCGATTAAAAGCCGAATAGCCACTTTTCTAATACTATAAGCCTGATATCTACTCGATAAAAAGAAAGAAACGAATTGTTTTTGAAAGTTTTGTGGGTTTAAGTTCCTCCAAATAAAAATGATTCATTCTCCAGAATCATGATTACATTTCCTCCACTGCCATTTTTGATGCCAGCAGTAAGATTTCAATCCTTTTATATTAAGGTGATTTATATAGTGATGTGCCATTTTTCTAGTTAATTTCCACCAATGATTCTTATGCGAATGTTCATTACTTCCATCATTTTAACAACAACTGATCTGGCCCCGTTAATGAGATAAACTGAAGTGTATTAATGCATCCTCAATCACTTTTTATACTAACCCTCTCGTTGTAACAGGTATTATGATGACCAAACTTTGGGTTGGGGCTGTTGACACTTAGGTTGTTAATGAAAGGAAATGAATTGGTTCTTTATCCTTTCAAAAATAGCAGCAATTCTTCGAAATTGCTCTAATAAATTAATTAATATGTTAAAAAATGGATTTTCGCTAAACATTCAAAATACCTGATTTATGAGTTTCTATAATAAATTATTAATTTTTTAGATGTAAATAAATTGGTCATATTTTTGAAAAGTCATTTTATAAGAAGAAGAAAGAACATGAAAAAAATTTTCTAATCTCGCTCTCAAAACTTATAAAGATGGGATACGTTATAAATAGCAGTAAAGGGACATTTGTTAGTAATTTTGAGTACAACAGATGATTTTAGCAGGACTTTGTATCCATGCTTCCAGGCGGATCAACAGAATATCACGAACCCATTTATCAACAGTTTATTCATCAATGCAAGAAGGCCATGTAGTTTGATATTGGAAGTCGACTTGGCTATTCTTGTATGCAAGTGAGTTGTGGGAAAGTCGGGAAGAGTTCATGCATTTTGAAATGATAAAAAATGTCTACCATTCATAGAGAAGAGTATTGTTTTAAATAATTACAAGAATGTAAAAAATTAAATAATGTTTGCCAAGTTTGCTTATCGTATTGGGATTGAAAGAATAACCACCCAATCTATAATATAAAGTTCGGTAAATGCTTTCGGTAGAAAGTCAGAAATAAATTCAATGAAATTAGAACAACATCAATTTATAAATATATCGAATTGAGTTGGTTTTTCCTGACGTAATAAAATTGATGTGAAAGGTTCTGAATGAGATTCTAAAAGAATGCAAACATTACTCTTAAAGGGCCAAATGGAAACTTCTATTGAATACATTAAAAAACTAAAGCAATTTTTATAATTGTTTACATTACCAAAGAATTAGATCAATTTACATTGTTTGTGATTTATACTATGCGAATTGAATCCCTGAATAGAGAATAAGATATGGTTGAAAAGGTCATTGTGGATCAAAATACTTTATTGAGAGACAATACTTAAATTTATGCTTTTCGAGTAGAAAAATTGGCATGGACATAAACTATGAAAAAAACAACTCAAAAAATTCCAATTTAAAGCTTTAGTTAATATGCCCTCGCAATTTACTTTTTTGAAAAAAAAAAAAATTTTTGGGGGGCTTTTTTTTGGGGATTTTTTTTGTGAGTTCCTGCTTTATCACCTTCTTTTCACTTGGTATCGGTTTTATATTTGGCGATTAGCATATTGTCTAAATTGGTGGAAAAACTAACGAATTAGCACTTATTGTTTTCTAGTTTGGATGTTCGGTATTTAGTTGGAGAAGAAGTGTCATTATGCTATAGAACCCATACGTTAATGATTACTGGATTCAATAAAAAGTCTACAAATTTGACCCTATAAGAGGCTACCGTTGCGTTAGAGATAGTATCGAGGTTTAGGACCCGAGAATAGGGGAAGTTGTAGTGCTATGACAGATCATTTTCTATCCCAATAAGAAGGGGTGATTATGAATCAGGATTATACTTACAAAAAAGAAGGATTCAACAAGATTCCCCCGATTGATATTTTATTATTCTTTGTAGCCGGAATTATGTTACAGACTAATTGCCCAATCGAACCCACAATTGTTAAAGATCATTGGGAGTAGAAAATGAGATTTTCTTTTGGAGTTGATGGAGGAGGAATTATGATTGGCTACAATGTCTTTTTTAAAGAGATATTAACACCAATTATGAGTTCGAATGGAATTCATCATCGCTCCCCTTATTGCAGATAGATTTTGTTACCGGTGATTTTATGTAATGATGATCGATACCAATGGTTATGGAAGAATAATTCAGTCGAATGGTCGGAAGGCGTATTCCCCAAAAATGAGCGATTTCCAAAGAATTAAAGGCCTTACAAACCAAGTATTATTCTTGACATGAGATAGAACATTTTTTAAGTCATCGTTAAAGCCGTTGATTGGCAACTCAGAAACAATTGAAAAGTCAAATAAATAATTGGGTAGAAAGGGAAAAAAACAATACTGCATGAGATATTAAAACCAATCACCAATTGCAATATAAAAATGGCTGTACCGATAAAGTTTTACTCAATGATTCCAATAATTTCTTGGTGTCATTCCAATCAAAGCAAACTGTTTTGGCCTTCAATTCCATTAAAGAGGAACTGAAGAATAATTGGTTAGGCAAGAAGAATCAGCACAAAGTAGAAATGGATATTATAGCTAAGAATATCAATTAGAATCATATTTGGATGGCTATGCCGTATTAAAAATACTTGAAATGAAGTAGAAATTAACTCTCGTTGGTTAAAGGTATGCATGGGCATTGGAATCAAAGGGTTCTGATGAATATGCTACCAGAGTGCAAAAATATCTCGCATAAGTATAAAAACAATAAATAGGTTATTTTTTTTATTCATTTCCAAAGACTTATTTCCGCAAGAATAGATGCCCACTATACATGGCGTCATTAATCAATTTTAAGGATGATTTTGAGAAAAAACAACTTTTCATTTCCATACTTTTAATGATTGTCGTAGCGCTAACTTCTGGTTAGGCTCTAGTATCCTCGCTCAATGGAAAAGGCGAATGATGGTGAGACCAAAACAGCTGTAGTTGGCATTGCTTTTTAATGTTTATTCCTGTAACTGACATCCTGTGGAGAAAAAATAACGTACAAACTTTGTGAACTGGGTTATAACCAATAAAACAAAGGGATACCTTCGGTTGCTATTTGCAGCATTACTAATGCTACTCATTACCCCAATTACGGAAAAACAATTTGAAAATCCATTCGCAAACTCCTGTTAGGGATGGTCATAAGGGCACCTTTGGGTGTGTGTGAAGGCGCCGCGCTATTGCTGACGGAATGCATTCGGATTCTGGAGGAGGTTGAGAAACCCTCGCTAGCCATGATGGTTAATTGCTCCAACCTTAAATTGATCATTATTAGTATTTCTTATCGCATTATTTCCTTTGCACATGGTGGTGCTTAAAGCTATTTTTTTACGCTGCGTTTTTTGTATTGTGGTTATTCCGCTTTTAGTTCACTTTTGTAAATAAAAAAAGACGAAATGATCCATTCTCCGATCCATTGGTTAAGACTTCACAAGAGATGAAAAATCCTTTTGCGTATCGGACGATGTTAATGTGGAACCGAAATACTGGCTAGCTGCCTGCAAATGGGTTATTGTTAGTTTCTTAAAACGATTCTATGGTATATCCATCAAGATGCTGTGCCATAAGCTCTTTAGGCCGTTGCTTGGTAGTCGGTAATTAACTTTTGCTTCCATGGGATTAGTTATCCAAATTGGATATTGCTTTGATATGGGATGTCAATTACTCACTATGATAGTAATCGCTATCATAGCGCCCTCTGGCCGTGGCCTATAGCTTCTTGATGTAGCATGTAGCTTTCTTAGGCAATGGATTGCCATCCGATATAGCTGATCTGCTGTTTACACTAGGAATATTTAAGTGGTTTATCCTGGTTGTGCATTAAACGTTCATTCTCAAACACGTTTTGCATGGGCTTTTTCTTTTCTGGGTTGCTTTCGGACTGTTCGGGTGCTGCGGACACCTCCATTCACAATGTATTGCAAAAAAACAGTTGCCAAAAATGATTAGGCTTTGAGTGAAATCTAAGCACGATAAGTTGAATAAATTGTCTTATCTCACAGTATCGGACGATTTTAAGTTCTGAATTGAATTAGATCAACTGAAAAAGCTATTGCGGGCTATCCATAGAGAGTTTAAGGATTCAATAAATGGATTTACTATACATTCGATTCCTTTTAGATTAATAATTAAAATAAATGAAAATTGTTACAAAAATGAGGGTCCCGACTTAGGGAATACTTTTACCCAAACTCATTTTCTCTACAAATTTATATGAAACCTTTTGGTGGGCTGCGTCAATAAGTGTCGGAGATGTGACAAGGATGGCAGGCCCAGATTAATTTTGCAAGAGAGAAAGAATTTATTTATATGTCAATAAAGCAATGGGAGGTTTGCATTGCAAGCGCTTAATACGGATGGAATTGTTGCCTTCGTTTATTCTGCGGCATTTGTACATTTAAATAACGATAGTGCGTGGACATATTTTTATTACCACATTAAAGGAGGAATTATGTGTTGATAATCAAAGGGGGATTTTTATCCAAGCGTAGCCGAAAACTAGATTACCAAAATCTTTAAGATGCTGCTCCACTAACCTTCGCCATCGTTTGGAACCATCAATCGTGATGGACAAATTTAGATGTTTTTCTAGAAAACTGAATTGGGAAAGAAAAACAAACTACCCCTCTACTCAATGGAGCTTCTGCAGAATGCTTTATTTAATGGAGTAATGAGGATAGCTTTAAGCTACAAGGAAATGCCATGCCTTTCCGGAGAGAACCTTAGTACCATAATTTCAATCTAAATAATGATGGCTTTGTGGATGTGTTGCAGGAAATGATTTTAAAATACCCAACTTCTTTTATTTGGTAATGGTACAGAAAAACTAACCAATGGTTAAAGGCCGGTGATGGCTTGTTATGACCAAATTCCAAATACGACTATGAGCAAAAGTACTGCAGATGATTTAAATAATGAGTTTAATCCCTGAATTATTTAGTGATCAAATTACCAATTGCCAGATACTGATAAAGACCTTTTTTTATGAAGCAAGGCTATCGACTGTGATGAGATCCGAGAATCGCCTACAAAAGTATTGTCAGAACTAATCCCTATTTTATAGAAATTTGACCAAGAGTTCCAAAAAATGGATGCTTCCTTTTGTTCCAATAGGTTGGGAAAGAATGTTATTCTGCAATACTTGCCTCAAAAAATAGTTTTGGAAAAGGGACTTAGCGCCAAAATAGAAATTAGCAGACGCTTTTCCAATATTAAGGAAGCTAAGGGAGTATAAAACGATAGAGAAAAAAGGAGATTTCGGTTAATAAAAAAGGATCTAATTAAACTATTGCCTCAACAACAGAAAACTAATGTTGTTGGTCAGCCAAGAGAAGAAAAGAGATCCTTTGATAGGCAAAAGACTGGGTGTTAGAAAAAGCCGAGGGCTTGGAATGCTTCAATTTGCAGATTTGAAAATGATGAGTTTCAAGGATTCTGTTCATAACTAATGGATACAGCACAAACCCTAAAATGGTACCCAGTAATTGTGTTATAAAATGTTGAGGGAGAAAAGATGGAGAATAAAATCCCGAGAAAAACAGGATTAGATTCAATGATTCCTTCCAATGCCTGGTTGGTTTTTCCAATTAGGACTATGATGAATGATGGGGATTTGGACCATGTTTATGCTCCGTTGGTTGTTCCTGCGGTAAATATAGAAACAATACCAATTCGTCTAAAAATAGTATCGCTTTGAAGTGGAACGATGAAGGTAGGAAATATTTTGGGTTTAAATAGTCGTATTTATAGCTATTATGGTGCCCAGGATTTGCCTCCAAAAACATATCAAATGCGAGAAGTTCAAATTGCTGGAGGAAATAAATCTTTCAACTCAATACCGTTTATTTTGGATTAAATGGAAATTGAGAAATTAAGGTAGTTTGAAGGTTGTTTGGGTTCTTACGGAGAGGGAAAACAGTAAAATTAATAGAGATTTTAAGGCCGGAAGTAATACATAATTAAAAGAGGAGAGATAAATGAATATCTCAATGATTGTGTAGATTGATGAGTGAAAAAAAAATGTGAACGTTTAGAGACTAAATGCCTAAATCAAAATTTGCCACTAAGATGTCAAGATAACTACTGTTCTGGATTTCATTTGATAAACAATGGGTTTGTAATTCTGTCATTAGATGATAAAATGACGCAGCTTTTCCAAATGACGAAAAGGGGAACTTATTAAAAAAAACTATCTTCAAAAGCTAAAAAAAAAAAATAAGCATAAAAGAATTACGATTGTGTTGTGGCATACGGGGAAGAGACATACATAAATCTAATTTATAAAATTGTAAAAAGACTGAAATTGAGCCGCTAGCTGTCCAATTTTAATATTGGAATTGAACAATCCGTTGCGGGTGAAAAAAATATCTCCGGCTGTAAAAAATGGTGAGTGAATTAAGGACGGTTTCGTCCGCATTGGCGAGAGGCAAAAGAGTTAAAATTTCTTTTTTAAAAGCATCCACTCCTGATTTAAATTTAGGGGACAACATTGGAATTAAGCCCTTCCCTTTATGGAGCGCCCACAAGGAAAAATAAATGTATTTTTAATTGGGTCCAATTCCATCAGAACAGAAGGAGTTAAACCCTTGTCATGGTTCTTACTTTGATGGAGATTAACTTGCGGAATGTTTCAGAATCAAATTGGGAAGATACAAAAAACTAAAAAAAATGGAACGCTAATAGCCCTAAATTAATAGGAATTTAAGGAAGCTAGTTATTATTCTCTTGTAAAAAAGGATAGAAACCATTTACGGCTCATTTTATTATCACAAACTAATCGATACGAGGGCAGATTGGAAATTATAAAAAAGCTGAGTGGATGGTTTATCCCTGGGCGGCGCATTAATTTCGACGATTGTATACCCATAGTTAATCAAATATGTTTTAACCATCGTGTAAAATTCAATATGACTTGAATCAGAACCCAAAGTGATGTCAAAGCTTTTTAGTGAAGAAGTGGGGGGCAATTTTAAAAGATCGACCCCCCCCCCCAAAAAATCTCCTTCCCTTTTGGTTGAGGT
>Ga0163217_1016440_pt1 | contig 11279 bp, 8 predicted proteins | sample SynspAceP_FD_185933 | JGI IMG/M metagenome (GOLD analysis project Ga0163217, IMG submission 185933) | Saline lake microbial communities from Ace Lake in Antarctica - Synechococcus sp. Ace-P (PacBio error correction) | ecosystem: Environmental > Aquatic > Non-marine Saline and Alkaline > Saline ... | reverse complement strand
ATTTCTTTTTTTGAAAAATTGAATGTATTGACTGTTTAATATTATCCAAGGTGTAGCTTCGATTTAAAATCTGTGAATTATTGGAAATTTAAAGCGAATTTTCGGTGGACAAGTTCTTTATTGCCAAGCACATACATTTACACCATAAAAAAGAGTTGGAAACGAATTTGAACTTATTCCCAAATAAATACGGAAACAAGAATAGGTATTCGACAAAAAAAGATGCAAAAATTCAATAATTGAATGGAAGGAAAATAAAAGCAAGTGAAAAGCAACAGACGATAAATTACTTGTTTGTAATCGAGTGGTGGCTCCGCCATTAAATGATGGAGAGTGTACCCCTCCCACCAAGTACGATGCGGGTCTCGCCCTCCCGAATGGACGGGAAGCCGCCTATCTATTCGGGTAAATTATACGGCGGTTCGCAAAAAGATGGGTGAGTTCTAAGTAAACATCGGTTAATGATGAAGCCTCGCGTTTTTAAGCGTTTTAAAGAATGGTCGTAAATTGCCTTAAAATAAGCTTCTGTGCTGATTGCCCAAACAACCACCATTTACGAGTTTCTGCTCCATGCATAGGCATTGGTCTTGGTTTCTTGGTTCCATAAGCGTAGCGGGTCTAGTTTTATGTTGCAAACGCATAACATCGCGCGGGAACGAGGGTTTTACACCCGGATTTCTAGTTTAATCCTTCCCCCATGCGTTAAACAACAAACATCTTCGTTTTTCAAAATAAATCCTACTTGAATTTCCAAAATTTAAAAACTTAGGCATGATGAAGAATCAAAATACCCCTTCTGCGGCCGACGACATTTTATACCGAACACAACAGCCGCAGTAGGGGGTTTTTGTGATTACTTCCCAGGTATGTTCTTTGGAGCAAGGATATACCGCACCCCCAGTGACAAAGTAAATATCGCATTGTTCGGACGCGGGGGGTCAGGACAGAGTAATGTCGTAATTTACTTCAACTGGACGACGTACAGATTACTCGGGTCACAGATCCGGGCGTTAATGGATTTGAATCGATTCTATTACAAGTCCATTGCCGGACGGGGAACCGGTCCAGTTGAAATGATTGAGGATCATTATCAGAAAAAAAGGACGTGAGAACAAAGTGGTTCGCGATATAAACGATTTAGTGAAATGATGGATAAGGAAAAGATATCGATGCCATTCTTTTGGCGCTTACCCCTGACCATACCCACGCCTTTATCACCATCCGCTGCCCTTAAGGCAGGATGGCATGTTTTTTGCGAGAAAACCCATGGCTCACAATATATGCGGAAAACCAGGATGGTAAACGATAAAGTAGTACAAGAAACGGGGACTCGCCACTCAGATTGGTAACGTGGGACATAGTCGGACGGATGCGTTCATTGGGTCGAATATCTGCAGGATGTGCTATTTCGGAACTGTACGCGAATCATGCGTGGTTCCTGCAGGTCGCTGGCACCCGGGTATTACAGATCTTCCTCAAAATACCAATCCCACTTCCTATGGATTTTGATTGGGAGGAATGGTGGGACCGTTCACCATTTCGGCCCTATAAACAATCTTTTTTTTCGCCACGTCACTTGGCGGGGATTTTTGGATTATATGTTGCGGTTGCATTGGGAGACTTTGGATGTCATTGATATGGTTGCACCTTTTGGCCTTCGATCTATCGAGCCCGTCGAGGTTCAGATTTTACCTGCCGGAACAAAGTAATAGTGAAATTTGCTCCTTATGGGAGGCCGGCACTTTTCATTTTCCTGAAAGGAAGGCCAGGCTGCACTCAAATTACACTGGTATTTCACGAGGCTTAAAACCGGATTGGAATCCCCATTTTGCCACCAGATTACAATTCGGAGGGAGGAGCCGCCATGTACGTGGGCATAAAGGGGTTATTATCACCGATGCGCGGTGATGGTTTTCCTCGATATTCCCCGAATCCTTGAGACCCATCTTTATCAACCACCCGTGGAACGGGATTCTGCGATCGAAAGGTCATCATCGCGACTGGCGTAGATGCCATCAAAACGGAGGGCAATTCCAGTGCCAATCTTGATTATGGAAAGTCGGCCTTACCGAATTAACCCTGCTGGGGGAATGTCTTCTTCGCTGAATTGGTCTCGGATACAGTGGGATGGCCAAAAACATTGAAGGTCAAATGGACTACCGGAAACAGAATCATTCGTTAAGGAGCCATCAATGAAGAATGGATATTTCCACGATTATGTTAAATAGGGACAGGTCACTATTATTAAATTATAACTGCGGGAATGGATTAAGGCTATAGACAGCTTATATATTTCCAACACAAAAATGCTCCCCGCTTAGTGCGAGCGTTTCACGCTCGTACTAAAATCAATTACACCCAACCAGTTCTGTTTATTCTTAAGATGGGACAGCCTTACCGAATTAAAGAATATGGCTTTAAAATAAATTTTTGGATAAGTACGTATTCAGACAAAACCAAACAAAGAAATCTGCCTTTTTTTCAGTCTCCCAAATCCCAACCTATTTCCTTTTTCAATTGTTAATAACTCTGTTTTTTACCTAAAAACATCAATTTGCCCCAATATAACATTTTCCATTTGAATGTTTTATGATATCAAAATAAAATTTGATGAAATACCTTTACTACAATTGGCATTTATATAAACACAATCGCCTCAATTATCCAGTATAGTTGTGGATAACTATTTTTGTGTTTCTCATCACTTTCAGGGCCTAGGCTATTTTCTACTTTTATTTTTAACAAACCTATAGAAGGTAAACAAAAGCGCTTTTGTTCATTTCTAATCTTAAAAGAGAAACAATATGGACACTATTTTTAATCTTTGACGCTTAGAATGCGTTATGGAGGAAACTGTTACCGCCCATAAAGAGGTGTTGGACTTTTGAGGAAACCTGTGGACTACACCGAATATCGGAAGAAGCTATCTTTACAAATTGACTTCCTCCGGGACTATCCCCCACTCCAAGCCCAATGCGGAAAATGATTTCTTTGAAAAAAGAAAGCTGAACAATTGGCTCCTACAGGAACAGTAGAAAATCCAAGGCTATTATCGAAAAGAGGCCTAAGACATTACGCTCAAAATAAGGACGGCCATGATAGTCGGTGACCACGGAGTGTCAACTTTAACATAGGTAAAGGATGCCAAAAAAAAGGTACTATTCTACGATTTACCATTGAATACTTGGAAGGGAAGTATGATTCATGTACAATGAGATATTCCCATGATTTTCCAGATATCGTTTCAAACAAGAGCTGAATGGTCCTATTTGAATTCTCAATTCCCTGATCATTGAACTTGCCAAATCAGGGCATTGATATCAGTCACAGGAAAACTGGGAACATCCTAATTTCGGTCGAATTTCTCCCAAAACAATCCAATAAGGTGACTACTTCCAGGTGCCCTCCCAATGGAACGGTGGAAGTGATTTCACAAATTAAAAATCCCTGACCTCCCTACGTTTCCCACCTTTATGGATGATTGAGGCTTTCTTTACCATCTTCTCGCTCTCGCTCCCGTTGCCATAAAAATGTGCACTGGAACCCGCGCTTACTTTCAACCAAACAAGCCTGCTTATCAGCCATAAGGGCACAAAGCTCGCGGCAAAAATCTACCTGCGTGTCCGGCTTTATCTGTCTCCAGAACTTGCCGAATATATGGCAGAGGACCATTAGCAATGTGATAACGGCATGCAGGATCCAATTGATGCCGGAACTTCCTACTACAACCTGGGCGATATTGGCCGTTGCTGAAACCAAAAAAGGACGTGATGCACTAAAAAGCCCTTTTTCTTTTTCTCCAAGACCTTCATCAACCGAAACGCTCCTGCCGCTATGACGAACAGAACACTCTACTACCAGAATCTGTTCGTTTTTGGGATCCACCAATATGGTCGCTCATTCTTTAAACGATGAGGGACTGGGTCCCGTTTACGCTGTGTTGTGCTTGAGCTAAAGGATAAAAATAGATTTCTCCTACTCCAAGGGAAATGGAAATCAGCACGTCTGGATCCCAAGCTTATCACTCGCTATCTATGACCCCTAACTTCGAATCCGAACTTACCGCTGACGGATATTATGGGAGAAACCGAGGTGCGCAATAAAAAAAATTACCACTTGACTACGAGGAAGAGTTGATTTCAAAATTAGTTATGAAAAAATCGAATGATTCAATGATTTTGTCACCGCTCGGATGTACTTGGTGGAAGCTGAGTAGCTTGAAGGTTAAGACTGAGTCGGTTAACCTGTGGGCGTTGCCTTCCGGGTTCAACTTCACGGGTGAAACATGCCCCAAGCGTCACGTTTATGGATATTTAATCTCTGGCCAAATCGGTGTCTTATCCAAGGGCCCTTGGGAAATGGCTCGTTAGAAAAAGTGCATTGCTCACCTCCCCTACTTACCTAAGAACCAGAACGCTTCTAACTTGCGGGGAGCTACCATAGGGTAAGATACATCTAACCACTAGTTACCTGGTATAAACCTATTCCGTTACCTATTAGGATAGAAAGGTAGATTCAAAAAAAACCCAACTAAGTGAAATCAACCCTTATAAAACAGGGATTTAGGTAAGAAAGGAGGAGAAAATGCCAAAAGAAGAATTAACTGATCTGAAACAATAAGAAAGAAACCTTCTTCATTTACAAAAAAGGGCCATTTGACGTTTTTGCGGGGGAACCAAATCAACAACGTAAGGGGGGGCCCCCGGGGAAGGGGGGGCTTTTTTCCCATCGAAAAAGCGGTTGGCAAAAACTCGGGCACCTTTCAACAAAAGGAATCTGTTATTAAGAGCCTTGCGTTCCTGAGGTCGTTTCGGCTCAGAAAACGCAAGCCTCTTTCAATGGTGTCCAAGAAAAACTAACCGATGTACGACACGGTGATTGGGAAAGGGGGAATGTAATCGATTCTGATTGTCTAATCAACAAACATCGGTAAAGCGCAACATTGAGATTGGCTACACGTAAGATTTTCTTTTTCTTTTCAGCCGCCCACCTCTTTAAGAGTGACAATTCAGAAGATTCGAGATAAAGTATTTTCAAGGGAACTGGCCCACTCTCTCTCGCTCTCAGAGAATATTGTAATGAAAAGAGGAAGATATATCAATATGACTGCCAGAAAACTGTGCAAGGAGTCCCTATAGGTTTTAAGGAACAAGGATGTATTTCGCCCTAGATTAGCGAACCAATTCCGGAGGTTTGGGAACTGCGCAACAAATACTATAAAGAACTTCCCAGCTCCCCAAAAGCATCCTGTCACTCACCTCCAGAACGCAAAAACAGCTCGCGCTCGCTCGTTACCGAAGGGAATGTTCGAATGTTGAGCGCTAATGGAAACGGGACAAGAACTAAGGGAGGGAACGATCTTCTGATATTGAAACTCCCTGGGTTTCATAGAAAAAACGCCTCTCGCTCGTTTGACCCTTATGAAATCAATTGCGCTTATCTAGGACAATTGACGTGCAGGAGAAATTGGCCGTTAAAAATATGCATTGCAACAACAGGCAAAATGTTACAGACAGATCAACATTATATGACGGAATCTCTCTCACGTAAATTGGATGTGGACCGTCCAAAGAAACTGATCTGATCGATAATGGATATTTATACCCGAAAAATAAATCAACTATTAATAAAATAAATTTCCATAAGAAATAATCTGATAGTGAGTAATTCAGATGTTCTTTGTTTGCCACCAAAGACGATTCTGCTTTTGCTTCCCCGAAGGTCGCAAAAGGACGTGAAAATGAAACCGTACTATGTTAAATTTCGATGTTCCCTCTTCGAGAAGAATTTGCTCCACGATCAAGGTCTCTCCAAAAAGAGCGGCTGAGCGTTTAGCGAATATGCCGGCGTGCAGCTTTTTGAGATAAAAATTACTCTCTCGAACGGTTGATCGAGGACAACAAAATTCTCTCTAAGATGTGCAAAAGGTACGGGACCAACTTAAAACTCATCGGAACATGACGAAAACGGGATCCCATAACAATACATGACGGCCGAGGCTGACAAGCTAGCAGAAGAAATACGGAACCACCTTTTATTAATTTCAAAAATGATAGGCAATAAGATAACAAAATAATCGCCATACCGGAATTCCATGAGTTATGGCTGGAACAGGAGCAAACCAAGCCAGAGTGTATACTCCAATCAACGTGGCTGGGGCAACCCCAAACAGGATTACCAAAGAGTCAACATCATCCAAATTCCCGGAACTTCAATGCAAAAAGAATACGTTGAGTTTTGTCATTCAGCCCTACTATTGAAGACTGGAAAACAGCTAAAAGCAAAGAGTCTCACGAGATGATGCAAAGTTTCTCAAGAATGAATTACAGGAACATCAAGCCATCGATTGTACACTACGGAACAACGCTACCCAATGTTAATCGGTGTACCGTTAAACCGCGATCGACTTTTAACGGCACTTGCCTATACGACCAGTTATCCGGGAGAGAAGTCAGCTAGCCGCGACAACGGCGTAGCGGCAGAACAATGCGGGCTAACCACGGTAAAACGGGAGTTCAACTGGAAAGATTGGACTCAGTTACTGAATATACAAGACCAGCGCGATTTAAAATGTTCATGAAAATAGTGATGAACGAACAACGCCCCAAAGAGACCTGGATTACTATATCAAGCTTATGAAGGAAAAAACGTAGTAGTATCCCAGCATCAATAAGGTCCAATCAACTGCTAAGGATTTCGGTTCCATACAAAGGCCAAACTAAAGGAAGCGAGGTACACCGTTATCGTGTCCGGCAGCAGATTGGTCGATCGGGAATAGGAAAACATGTGGAGGGAGCTTCCTGTTGCAGGCCAAAAGCAATACTGTAAGCCTCATGGGGAAAGGCCACTCAGACTCCTAGTGGGAATTAGCGCTAGCATTGTGGCGAAACAGGTCATCAAACAGGGCTATCCAAAAAGTTTGCGCGATTCGAGATAGGAATTATAAGATAAAAGAAAGTTATGCAAAGCTGGACGAGATTACGGTAACATTGACGAAACGAATTGGAAGCGATTGAAACAGATGTTGATGAAACTGGAGAGTGAGCAAGCGAACTCACCGGTTCTGAACAGCGTTCAGGAATTATTTCTCGATTAGAAAATGACCTTTGGAAGGAACTCATAAAACGCAGGAAGTCATTTTCAAGATTCAGGATGTAAGAACAATCAAAATAGGAGGAACTCAATGAAGAAGTCGCAAAATCATCCCGAATGGCTATTGTCATGGTCAGTTTGGTTTTATCAATTAACCCTACTCTCTCTCTCGCGCTCTTGGCTATCAGGTGGCCAGTTGGGGGAAGAAAAACAGTGAAAGCTTCGAAGCAGGGACTCGGTTATCTTCAAACGGAGCCTGAAGGGCTATTTTTAGGACATCCTGATATTTATAACGGGGTTTACTAGGATGGTCCCGCGAAAAGAGAAAACCAGATCAAGAGTAGTTGGACGCCCTATCGATTTTTGCTTAACGTTTATCTGCCTGAATACTACAAAAATTCGGACAGGATCCCGCGCAAAGTTTTTGCGGGTAAGAATTGGGAACGTACATCCCTAAAAATACTAACCTCCATTTTAAACCTGCGCAATCGCTTTGACACTTTAATAATCGTTAGGAATTACATTCTCTTCATTTGGCAACTCATCCATACACTAAAAAACTTAAAATTACTCTGATAGGTGTTCCTTAGTTGTTTCCAAGTTTCTCCGGATTTCGTTTTTGAAATCACTGCTTCTTTTGGGTCGGTACTCTTAACCCAGTCCGTTGTTATTCTTAAACTTTTTCCAATTCGTTCATTTGCTACTTTCATTAGTTAGCATCTTATCAAAAGCTTCCGAAAAATTAAAAAAACTGACGGTGAAAACAGTTCATCTTCAATAGTTGATGATATCGTACACCATGCCTTAATTTGTTGTTTCAAATCCTCTATTTTGGCGGTTTCCGGTATGTGAGAACCGAACCAACTCCATTATCTTTTCACAAGAGCGTTCTTTTTACATCAGTAACGAAGTACTTCAAACCGGTAATAGGTGATATTCTTCCGCCATGTTATTATGATTTTGATCCAACCTATCATATCATAGATATCGCGCTCTCTTAATTTTTCTTGCAATAAGGTTCACAGTTGACCCAACCAAGTAGCTTCAACAATGATATTGTCCCTAACTTGTCCGAAATCGCCCTTTCAAAGACTTTGGGAAGTCATACTGATCTTTCGAATTCATTTTCCCATTTTATTAAGTCACCCAATACCATCAATACTCTCTCTCTCGCTCTCGCTCTCTCGCTCTTCGCTCTTCTCTCTAAGTTTGTTCTTTAATTGATTTCCTGTTTCCTCACGCCTTCTTAAACCACTTAAATCAATAATCCTTCAGAAAAAACGTTCCGCATGAATTCTCTCACTTTCGACACAGCGGTTACCCTTAAAAATGACTTTGTTCTTTAAATAGCACCTTCAAAATAAGTTTTAGAGCGCTCTCTCTCAATCTTTTCACATAATCTCTCGTCGCGGGTTGAGCAGTTGCTGTAATCGAATCTTGTACACCAGCTCCTTATTTGCTGGTGCCGCTCTCATCTCATATTCCAGTTTTGTCGCTGTTGTTTCCAAGTCGGAAATCACGTAACATTCTCGCTCTCGTTCGTCAGTCGGGTTTAATGGGAATCTTTCAATTTTTTTGTTGCTGATTTTTTTCATCGAGTTTTTCTAAAAATGAACCTAAAAGCCCTTACCGTGGTGGTACAAAGAAGCGCATATTTAATAAGTTCATCCCAATTCTTTTGGATGTCATTTCTTCTTAAACGACTCAAAAAAAATCCCAAGAACAGCAGATTTTTATTTAACATTGGACAGCCTCCTTGTTAAGGTCTTTTCATGGCATCTAAAAAACCAGCATCCATAATTTTTTCCGTTACTGGTGCGTAGCTTTTTTACCGGGCTTTGCTTTGATTCTTCCCCTGTTGATGAAATACGCTTTCGGCACTAGGACAATCTATATACATTGCCGGTTACTTGGGGTAGTCAGTTCAAACTGATTATATAAAGAGGTTCCGGTTATATAGGCTATTCGCTTACCATCTTCATTATATAATATGGTCTGGAGTATTTCCTCTCCTTTGGCTTTAGTTCTCCAAAAACGTTATGTTGGTTATAAAAAATGCTTTGACAGTTTTTTTTAATAATTCCCTTTTTTTTGCATACGCTCCAAAGCGCCTTTGCAGCGGTTACATATTCCTCTTGGAAGAATAGATAAAATCTGCATTTTCGAAAGTTGTATCCCTCGATAGTTCGCTATTTTATCGCTTATTTTTTTTGCAGTGGTCATTACGACACCAAAGATATCAAAAAAAAATTTAAATGTCAAGTTCTTGCGCAAATATAGATATTTAGAGGTAACATATCTTCCCAAATCTTAGTTGACGGTTGTTTGATATGAATAGTAAAAGGGCTTTCTCATTACAATTCCATGTTCCTGTTGGAAGTTGGGAAAAACCTACGGTTTTCCAACCACCCTAAGCACCGCGCATACAAACGCAAGCGCAGTACAAACAAGCTCTTCAAGCAAGTTTATTCTTTGCCTATGCACAGTTAGCACCACAACGGCCCAAATTATAGTCTATTAATTTATTTGCTTTTTTTACTCCATTGCAAAGGTTTACAGTAATTAAAAGGGCCTTTGGAATCGGAAAATAAAGAACATATCAATTGTTTATTAAGTCCCTATTCAGAGAAGGACAGGCGCTGATCGCTCTCTCTCTCGCTCGCTCTGCGCGCGCAAAGCGCCAAACAACACAGTGGCTATATGCCCGCCTACTTCACGACCCCCTTACCCGATATCAGGCTAACATTTAAAACCAATGGTGGGAACATTTAAGGGATTTTACGAACAAAATACTCTTTCTCGGGCCTCTCTCCAAACGACCAATCAAGTTTTTTAAACATTTAGAAAGGCGAAACATTTGATTGGAGTTTAACCCTTTACTAAAGACCAATACCTCCTTGGTTTTAGGCTGCGGATTTTGTAAGGAAAATTCGGCACAGGATGCAAAAATGCTTTATCTCGGTTTGTGAATCCAATACAATATACCGCGCCATATTTAGGAGCGTTCCCGTTCTTGGAAACGGGTGGACATTGTTTGGATATTTTTTGAAAAGCACCCTAATCCCGCTATAAAAAGTTAGATTAGGTTTTTAAAACAAGTTGCGTCGAGGAAAGTGGACACCTTTTCCATATTCGCATAAGACTCAGTTTGATAGGTTGTTCCCCAATCAGGATTTTCTTACTGGAAAGGGTTTGGGGCAAACCTGTATAGCCTGCCAATTGTATAAACCGAACGTTTCAAAAAAGTTGTTTTTATCGAACCCCAACACGCTTTGGTTCCAAATGAGAATCAAATGGAGTTTATTTAAAGAAAATCAGAAGATAAAAAACCGGCCGAAACTGATGAATTGTATCGTTCCAATTCGTTTAAAAAAACGATGCGGGGACGAATTGGAAAAACTCCTTTTCCCGCGATACCACTTGTCATCCGTTTACGCTCGCTCTCGCCACTCAATCTAAGGACCGGGGTTTGGACCCACGCCACTGGTCACCTTCTTCATAAGGATTCACATCTAAACGTAGCCAAATCCCGCGACTATTTCATAAGGAAAAAAGATAGGGAGAAACAACACGTTTGGAGTTACCAATAAGGATATTTTAATCTTTGTTCCGGATCTTAAAAATGAAGTTCTTCTACCGAGAGGGACTATCGGAAACCACTTTACTGCGATTTTGTTAACAAAACAAAAAATCGATTTTGAATCTTTCGCGCGCAAAAAAATCGGAAGGACGTACCGTTTAACAATTTGGGCCACTGAATTTACTGGGAACACCAAAGGAAAAATCGTACTCATTTCTTGGGCTTATTTCTAAAAAGTAATTTTGGAGTAAATTTACTGGCCAACCCCTGGGATCTGGCGCAAACAAACAATTTAAATCGGGGTCTAAAATTAATTCTGAGGAAAATTTGCCAAACCGCATTGATAGTTGTTTCATAAAGGAAAACAAGCTTTATTGGACCAAATTGGGGGATGGAGGCCGGTATCGAGGGCTTTTCTAAAAAAATAAACCTAAAAAAACCCAAATGTAAAAAAAAATAGGGTTTCAGGCGGTTTTAAAGTAAAAAAGTTAGGAAAGGCAAGTTTACAATAGCAATGAGCCCAAAGGTTCTTGGGGCAAAAAAAAAAATTCAGATTATCCTGAAATTTCAAAAATATTCAAGATCCGTATCACACTCTCTCTCTTTT
>Ga0163217_1001160_pt1 | contig 11279 bp, 15 predicted proteins | sample SynspAceP_FD_185933 | JGI IMG/M metagenome (GOLD analysis project Ga0163217, IMG submission 185933) | Saline lake microbial communities from Ace Lake in Antarctica - Synechococcus sp. Ace-P (PacBio error correction) | ecosystem: Environmental > Aquatic > Non-marine Saline and Alkaline > Saline ... | reverse complement strand
GGTCGGCCAAATCAATCAGTGAGGCCCGCCGATCGATCCTACCCGTGGTTCACGAAAGATTCGTCTCTCCATCCGCCCACCGACGCGGCTACGCGATCGCAAAAACGTACTCGGTCCGGAGCCGTTCGCGATTTACCGAGACCGTTTCGATCCGAAAACGGGAACGCGTTCTGGGCCACCGTCGTCGGAAGGCCGGGAACCCGGAACGAGGTCGCCGCAACACTCGGACATGAACCGATGGATCGTGTAACAAAGCACGGCCGAATTCTGCAACGATTACGTTACGAGGGCTGGCGGGATTTGGTTGGACGAGGGAACCCATGATCCCTAACCCGACGCGTGCAAGACGTTAGCCTGACTCTCCGAGTCGGGCGTGAAAAGAGCCATTAAAAACTCGACTCAGGAAAGTCGAACTACGCAAAAAACGCAATCACTGGCGTAGTGGACGAGGCTTACGAGCTCCCTAGCACTCCGGGAATTCACAGGGACTTCGTAGCCTCGTCGTCCACTACCATTTAGGCGCGGTCTCATTGTTTCGCTGTTACTTAAACGAGGAATTTTCCCTGCCAACCGTGTCCAATGACTTACGAAGGAACGGGGAACGACCGGTCTCTCCTCTGCCTCGCGAAAAAGGCAACAATCATGATTGCCACCCATCTCTCCGACGGACGAATCTGGCCGACTTTCCTTCACCGGACGTTTTACCGGGCGGACCGGTTCGAAACATTCTGATGCCAGCATTTAAGACGACGTGCGGTGCGAGTGCAACAACGGGCATCCCGCTCGACGAGCGACGATCTTTTGGCCGGTGTTCTGGCCGCCGGCGTGGAAAGTTCGCACGACCCGGTGTTTGGCGGAGGCGGATTGCCAAGCCGCGATTTTCCAACGCCGCCGGCGCCCGAAATGCGACCGACGCGTCTTGGCCCCGATCGAAAACCCTCGGCCCCTACGATTGATCCGCCGCTCCGGGTCGCGGCGCATGGAGCCGTCTACCTCGCCGAACACGGCCGATTTGGCAAAACAGGTCGCCAATCAAACTGCTGCCTCGCCCAGCACGGTTTTGACCCCAAAACTGGGTCGGGACGTTTTCAGCGAGAAATGCAAGCCATCGCCAAAGCCCTCGCATTCCGGGGATCAATCACCGCCACCGGACGCCGGTCGAGGACCAATGGCTGGCAGTACCTCGTGATGGAGGAATTACCTCGACGGATTGGATTTTTGGCCGCGATCGTTCGGACGCGTTCGGACCGCTTTCGACGCCGGTGATCGCCGCGTTCGATCATGCGCGACGTCTGCGACGCACTCGCCGTCGTCCATCACCCGCCGTCTGGTCCACCCGACATCAAACCCTCCAACACATGCTGACGGCGTGACGGGAACGGTCAAATTACTGGACCTGGGATTGGTTGCTGGGGATTCAACGCGAATCGATCGTTCGACGATCGCCTGACCACGGTCCGGCCACGTGCTCGGCACACTCGCCTTCGCCGCCCCGGAGCCAATTGTCTCATGAACCGAACCGTCGACGCCCGCGCGGATCTCTACCGCCGTCGGCGCGACGGTTATTTTTTCAATTGGTCACCGGTCGCACTCCCCACACGTTCCATCCGTGCATCGGGCCCCGCTTGGTCATTGAAAAAACGTCCAAAAGCCGGCCGCCCTCATTACCATAGCGTTTGCCACCGGAGACACCTGATGAATTAAAACGCATTGGTCCGCCGTCTTTGCAACGCGATCCGCCGAGCTTTTCCTGCGGGAGCCGAAGACGTGCGCCCGCCGATTGGCATTTTTGTCGCGATCAACGGTAAGAACGTCGACTCGGTCGGCAAAGCGATGGCGCAAGCCACGGCGGTTTAGGACAAACAAAAAACACCTCCTTGTTTCCATGGTGGGGCTACCCAGTCCTCCCGCCACCACTGCCGCCGATGTGGACTCGGTTCCCGGTGCTTGGAAATGGATTCGCTGCGGGGTGGCATCTCCATCGGGCTACTCATCCTTCGCGACCGGGTTTCATCACGTATTCCCAGTTCAACGACGCAACGGTGCAGATCGAAACCGGCATGACCCGGATATTAAAATCCACGGTAGCGGAAAGGGAGCCGCAAACCGAGTACCGGAAACCCCAACACGGGAAACTCGGCGTTGTCGAAAAAATTCGAAACACCTCCGGATAAAATCCCAAACCTTCAAAAACTATTCAAAGGCAAAACGCTGGCTGAGTGGGCCGACTGATTGTTGAATCGAGCGCGATGTCGACACGCTCGGCGATGCGATTGGAGGGCGGTGGCGAAATTTTGGCGGGACGCCGAAAGATCCACGTCACCGAAGCCCCAATCCGTTGCTAATTCCGCCGCCGACGTTTCGGTGGTTTGTGTCGCTCAGCGCATAAAATCAAGTGAAAAATCCGTTCGCTGCGTATTCATGCACGCTCTTCATTGATGCGGTCGGCAAACGAAGTGGAGTGTGGCGGACCGTGGGATCGATGCGATCAACAAGAGTTGCCCGCCAAGGCAATGAAAACAGCCGCGCCCGCCGCGTTGTTTTGCGTTGCTGCGATAACTTTCATTGGAACAACTCCAATCAAGAGGCGGAACTGCTGGTCTGGCTGAAGAACCGGGGAACCGATCGATCGCCGTTCCGGGCTTCATTCAAAATCTCCAGAAACTGCTGCGGAACGGTGAACCGAAAACGAAATGTGAGTCTTTCTGGGTAGCTCAGCATTATTTCGCTCGTGCTGGCAATCGCGTGGACGCTCCGATAGAAGAGAACCGGGGCCTCCGCGACACACTCCAGCAAATGATTACTCAAACGGAGTCCACTGTCAGCGCCGCGAAACCGACTTCGATCAAAAAGTGGTCAACCGGATCGACCGATTCACCCTGCCGGGAGATGACCACCGGGAGCCAATTCGTTTCGCCGCCACACGTTTTGAAACATGGACATTTTCCGTTTCGCTAGCTGCGGCAATGCTGACCACCTTTGGCGAAGCCTAACTTTTCGAGCGCGAACGTGTCCGCGCTATTCGGCGGAATGCTCGTATTACTGAACCGCAGCAAGCGTTCCGACTCAATTACTTGGCGGGGATTGTCGCTGAATTTCAGCGAACCTTTCAGTAATGGAGGCTCATTCGATCAAGCTAATGATGGCCAACCGAATTTTTGGATGGAGGTGTTGCCGTCGTTGACCGAGAGAACACGACCCCCGGCCTGATATTCTGAGAATTATGTTATTTCATCCCCAGAAGCGATAAAACTACTGGGATTCAGAGGGGCGGTGCTTTTGACGATTTCCTTCGCGCCCCACCGGACGCGATGGCTCCAAGGCATTCCAGGCCCAGCGGAAAGCGAAACTCGCGGAAAGATGAAAGCCGAAATCGAATTCCAGGAAAAGTTTCCCCTTCGCGCGAGAGAGAAACAACGCCCGGCGGGGTGGCATGTTCTAATGATTGTCGCTCGGTTCTCCGAAACCGATTGCGTTACGAACCGGCGCATGGAACGTGTCGGCTCAGAGAGCCGAACGACAATTCAGGTGCTTTCGAACCGTTTTACCGTCCCGAGCCACGGCAATCGCATCGGGCACTGAGACGGCTTCCGCACCGGACCGGGCAAGGGGTTTTTGATTAGCCGGGTGGCCCGAGCCGAGATTTCCTTTCGGGGCGATATATCGAGCGGGAAACGGGTCGTGGATGACCGCGTTGGGCTTGTTTGCTGGTTCATTCGAACGGCTGGCCGAAAGCCCAGCGATCGACCGCGGCATCCTGCGGCGAGAACCCGAACAAGAGGCACGACGCGATCCCGACCATGAGGACAGGGTGCGCCATTGGATCTTCTTTGTGTGAGAAGAACTTAGTTTGGGAGGACAAGTGGCGGTTGGGGTCGTCCGATACCGCAGTGGGGAGTCGCGTTTGATCGGGGATAGCCGCCTATTGGTTTCGGGAATTAAGTGCACCGGAACTCCGCATCACAAATGTTGAATGAGGACGCAGCGCCGGGTGCGAGGTTCGGTTTCGCAAGGACAGATGAATTACGACGGCGAAGACGGCGTCGTTAGAACGAAAGATACCTCAAACCAGTTGCGGCAACCGTTGGCCGGGAAACATAGGCGACGCGTTGTTCCCCACAATCCCTGGACCGACTTGGATTGATAAAATTCTGTGACCGACGTCATCAGGCTGCCCACGCGGTGCTGCCGCCCGGCAGGGCCGACCGGCCCCGTTGGTACACACCGTAGGCCCGGCATCGTGGGACCGGGCGGCAAATCTGAGCCGTCGGCGGGATATAGGGGCCGCCGTACCCGGTCGGTGCGGCTGTATCCGGTTGGTAGCCACCGCGTTATCCTTGGCAGTCCCGCCTTGGCTCATTCGCCCGTACGAACTCGGCGCGTGATCCAATCGACAATCACTCGCACCGTCGCGAAACCGCCGTTGGACCAATTGCGGCGGTGCGATCAAGGGTTGATAATCCGCCATCTGGCGCCGAGAACGGTTGCGTTTGCGGTACGGAAATTAGGCCAGCGGAGCGGGGTGCGGGGGCGAAAATGTGGGCTCAGTGGCGACGGTGCGGGGGCAAGCCCGTTCCCATTTGCCCGGGCTGCATTGAGGTTAAAGCGGAGGCAGGCGACGGTTGCAATTGTGCCGGCGGTCGTGTTTCTCCCGGCAGCAAACGGAGAGGCGTGTTTGATCGGTGGTGGATTGAAATCCACCCGGTCCCGAGGGCAGCGTTGAAACGCCCCGCTGCCATCGCCACCTGCCGAATTACCAGTGTTTGTTTTTGCTGGCGATGCGAAGAGGGCGTTGAAGAAACCGTTCACGCGAACTGCGGTTCGCACGAGGAGTCGGTGTTTCCCATGTCTCGGCGATCGCGATACCGATCCACCGCACTTCTCACTGCCGATCGGGCGAAAACGGCAGCGCCGCGTTGTGCCGTGTTGCCTCGCGTGTGCCCATCGGCACCGAATTGAGCCCGGTCACGCCGTGTTAAAACAAACGTGACCGAACAAGAGGACCTGAAACAGTCCGAGCGGAATCCGTTTTCTTTCGTTCGCATTTCGCCATGCTCCTTTTCTTCGGCGTTCCCATCTTCTGCGTCTATCATTCACAAACGATGAGCCGGAATATGCCTCCTACCGTTTCCTGCCGCGATGAAAAGTCAAGCGAAAATTCTCGTAACGAATTTCAGGTCACGTCGTGAAACGCGAAAACCCGTGAAACCGCAGGCATCGATTGACGTCATCGCTGGAATCAAGAGGGAGCCTCGGTGGTTAGAAAAAAACCGGTCTCCGGGGCAAGCCAGGGCTTGTTAAACGTGCGGGAACTTCCCTTTCGTTTGCGACTTCATTTCGTTCGCCTATCCGCGAAACATCGCAATCGCGTTGTCGGCTTCGTCGATCGTCAAGAGATTTGCCGGACGTGTGCAGGGGCACGCGGTGGACGCAAGGCAGGGGCGAGACGAAGACTGCCGAGACCGCGATGGCGGGTTTTCTCGAACCGTTCACGATTCCGTGTCTCCGCAGTTTCTGTTCGCATCAGCTCGGCGTGCCATCCGGGGCTCGACGCGACGCGGCCACCGCGATGCATCGGTGACGTCTTCACCGGGCAAACGAAATTACAAACATCGGCGGCTGGCCGATCACGACCGCGCTCCTTGTCGGCTATCAGTTTGACTGGCGAAAGTCGTCGAAGAAACGCCATCAGTCAAACGGCCACAATGAATCCCGTTCGGCATTCCGGGTCCATTAGCAAAACGATCTGTTCGTAAACGCATCGCTGAGGTTGTTCGCAAAGGCAAACCTTTCGATTCGCTGGCATCACGGGTGGTTTTCAACCGGCATCCGAGTACGTTCAAACAAAACGTGGGAAAAATTTTCGTTTGGTTCATCGCGAGCGGGTCCTGCTTTGATCGCGTTGAGCGGTTTGCCTTTGCAAGGCCAGGATCGATGCACGCGTTTGTCGCGAACCTGATCCACGGATTTCGCGGCGCTTGTTGCCCTCGACAAGCAAGCACTCCGTCGCGGCAACTACCCGCAGATGGCAAATATTCCCCCAGGATCGCAATTTCCCCCAGACGCAACTACCGCAGGATGCAACCACCGCAGACGAATCGAGGAACGGCCACTGATCGCACCGGTCCGATGGCGCTCGCAGGGATAGTGAAACCGGTTGCTTTCCGTTACGGGGACAAAACGAGGTCTCGGAGATCGGGCGATCAGGGTCTCGCATCGATTGATAGGCGTTTTTCTGGGCGTTTCTGTTAAGACGCCCGGGCGACATTCGCCATCGACGGGCTTTTCGGAAATCTCGTAAATTGAGGAGATTCGCTCGGCTCGGCGGTTGGATTTCGTTATGCCGGATGTTTTCAAAACGTCTCATCGATTCGTCTTGCCACGAAACGGTTCCCGGATCGCCATGACCTCCTAACAAAACGACGTCCGGGCGCTAACACGGTCGGACCGTATCGTCGATCGTTCGGTTTACCGACGATTTGTTCGGGTGACATGTACAAAGCGGTGTGCCGGTTCGTTGTCCGCCCGTCGTGTCAACCGTTTGCAGTTGTTGGTCGTCCATCTCCGGTCGGACTTTCGAGCGAGGCTTTTGGGCGGATCGGTTCGTTGTCGTCGCGGTCCCCACACTTTTCGCCACACCCAATCGAGCAGGGATTGACTTTCGCCGAAGTTGCCGACCCAGATGTTTTCCGGTTTGACGTCGCGGTGATCACCCCGCGAAGCGTTGCGCGTTACGCTGAGTGCCTTGACAGGCCGACGCGGGGGACAAATTCTTCCAATCGACGTGAGATCGGGAAACGCTTTTCGATCGCCTGTTCGTCGCGCGTTGCTGATCCTTGTTTTGAAGGGCGACTTTCGGAACAGGATTTTTCACCAGAGATCGTTTCATCACGAAATAAGATTCGTCGAACTCAATCCCACCGTGTCGTTAAAACCGGCACGGTGTTTGGGATGCTGGCAATTGGCCGTCACGCCGTAGCCTCGCGTAGCAGGACGGCGTCGTCACGAAGTCGTCCTCGTTTCTTGGTCAGCAGTTTTTGATCGCGACGGTCCGGTCCGGTTCAAAAAAAAAAACGGATCGAATGCCTGGTTGCAAGATTCGCGGTCGGCCCCCCGGGCCATTTCTCGCGGGCCGGTGTAGGCGCCGGAGGCTCGCTGAGGGATCGTCTTTTTGAAGGTCGGGTCAGTTCCCGACAAGGATAATGCGTAGGGCGCCTTCGTCATAGGACGCCGATTGTATCGTTGGTGTCGGTTGACGCGTACAAGCCACACAAATAGAAGAAATCGCGCTCGGGCTACGCCCCCGCCCAAGTCCACCGTCCACCGCCCCTCGCCAACCAATCACAAAAACCGATAAACATGCCCGATCCGATTAAGCCCCGATCGAATAAGCCCGATCCGAACGTGCCCGACAATGCGAACGTTGCCCGGATACGAATTCCTCGACAACGCCAAGTTTGGTGATAGTCGCGGAGCGTTTTCCAGCGAATTTCGCGCGAAAGTCCTTCGTGAACGTGTTAGCGGTAAGGACAAAAATTCGGGCCGTCGCAGTGGGCGGATTCACGGCAGTTTTCGCGCCGAGGGCCCCGGCTGGGTGCAATGAAAGTGTTCGAGGGAGACCGCCGAGCGGGCACGCACGATTATCTCGGAAATTCAAAACAGGTCCCATGAGTGATTCCCAATCTCAAACTGGCGTCACGGATGGGCGAGGGCGGCGCTATCGGTCCGGAAATCGCCTCTGCTATTTGGCAGGCTCCCGGAGGTTCGCCAAGCAGGTGGAATTCCCTTGTTGATGGGAGATGCGAAATTTGTTTTTCCCGCCCGCACGTTCGCAAAAAGAACCTCGTTTGGGCGATGCCCCGAAACGATCGAGTTGTCGGATCTTCCAGACGGGTTCGATTCGGACCGGCCGTGGGGTTTTCGTCGTCGATGTGTGTCGTTGGATGCCGGGAGTGTTGTCCCGGGGCAAGTATTCGTCGCCAACCGCGACGGGCCTCTTACCAAACGGTTTGTGCGGCGATCGATGCGGCGATCTGCCCGTCACGTTCGATGCAATCGTCACGGCCCGATTTCAAAGGAAGCATGGATGCAGGGCGGGATCGAGTTTTCAGGGCATAACCGAATTGTGGCCAGATCGAACCGCGCCACCGGTGACGTCCGCATTGATGCTGGCCAGTTGACACGATCGCCTGCGTGCTCGAAAACGATTTCATGTCCCGCTCGCCGATCCGGCCCGGGATTGCTCGATCGGTTTCGTTGGCAAAAAAAAAACGATCGAGATGCAGTCGAGGCTATGCGGCGACGCCCATTCCCGACGTGGGCAGTTTTTACTACCGCCTCGCATCGCGTGTGCGGTTGGAAACCCGCACCGCCGGTGAGCATGGCATGTTCAGCCACGGGGAAGAAGAGCGTATTGTGATTCCTGCGATTTTGAAACGGCGCGTGGCGGCGGGATGGGATGTGCGTCTGTCCGCTTGGCCCCGATACCGCGTTCACGCCCGACGGATGCGAGCACGCATTGATGTTTACGTTTGCTTGTTTCTGGACCAAGTTTAATCGCGTTGAAAAGCCTTTGTCGTTTGATTGGACGCGGTCACGTGACCCTTCGGGTTGCCGATCGGTGCGGACGATTTGGGTGATCACGGAAGCGGACGGGCGGATGGATCTCGCGTGGGCCAGGGCACCGCGTTCGACCCACAGCATGAATCGCGGCGTTCCTGTTGGCCTCCGAATTGACCGAGTCAACGCGTGGACGGGTTTCGACGTGCATCGCTGGTTAAATTGATCGTTGGGTTGTTTTTTATCTACGCCGGGGATGCCCCGCCGGGCGTGAACGAGGCTCACTACCTTTGCCAAGGCGAAAAACTTTTGGGAACCCGAGTTTGGTGCAAGCAAAAGCGATTATTTGTGGCGTCCGGCAAGGGCTCATGCGCTGTTCTAACTGGTTGTTCGGTGGCGGACGCTCTGGTTTTCGTTATCGACGAACGGCATGGATTCGGAACGGATCGTCGGAGGGATTGATCGCGGCGGTTTTGCTGCGATTTTGTGCGGGAGGCCTTGCGTTTTACCCAAACTTTCGCCGCACCGATTGTCGCGCTAATTGGGATGGCGGGAATCCAAGAAGGGCAACCTCGCCGGGAGTGGGTGATTGGCGGGATCGAAGCGAAAAGTCCCGGCATTACGGTTGTGGTCTGTTGGGGGATTGCGGAATTGCTTGGCGTCGAAATTGGAATGCGGTGTGGTTGTGCTCGTTCAGCGCGGGTTTTCACGTTTTGACGGGCGGTGTGGAGCGGGTCGTGGCGGCGGCGATCCCATGTTCGTTTTCAATTCGAGCCCTTGGCAACAAAGGACAGTCAACCTCGTCGGCGGTTTTTCACTTCTGAGTTTGTTTTCTCGGCGCCGGACGGTGCGATCTCGTTGCTGGGGATTGTTACCCGCCCTCGCGATGATCATCGGGAGCCTTCCGCGGCGTGAGGCCACTTCGGGCCGCCCGGGTTATACGGCGTTATTTCCGGATTTCACATTCACCTGCTGCCCTCGGCGTTTCACTGTTTGATGGTATGTCCGGCACGGCGTTATTGGACCGCTCTGACGGCTGTTCGTTTTGTGGCTGGAATTGGGCGCGGGGATCGGAGTCACCGGCGAACCGCGATCCGGGCTATCGCCGCGTTTCACGGTCGGCTGCGATGTTGATCAGTATCGCCGGACTATTGTGGGTATAATTTACCATCCGTTGCACCGGATCGGTGCCCGGTTGCTTCGGTTTTATTGGGTTTCGATTGGCCGACGCGATCACGCCGTTGGCCCTCGCGTAGCAGGTTGCGGGTTACTGGACGAGGCGATTCGTTGGCCCGGCCGATTCATCCCTTGAGTTTGGTTACCGGTCGTGATGGGGACATGAGCAAGCGTGAGTGGGTGGCCTGTGGGTGGGTGGTGTTTTAATTTTTGCTGAGTTCGCTGTTTTTGCGTCGGACGCTCCACGTATGCAACGCGTCACCGAGGCGTTCCGGTATCGCACAGCAATCGATTGCTCGGGATGGATCGTTGACGCGGAGTTTCGGTGAGGCAACGCCGCGTGAGGCGGGACTGGATCAGCGTCTTGCCGCTTTTTGTTCGCGCCAACACGGCCCGAGGACGCCGTGCTTGCTGACGCCCCGCCATCAACAGGATCGTTCAAGCTGGTATGCTCACCGGGCGAGCGTCGTGAAACTGGGAAAAGACATCCCCCAGGGACGTGAAAGAGTTTTGCGAATTTGATGGCCAGGCGGTTCGTGCAGGTTTTACCGGTCGAGCTTTCGGGACGATGCGTGCACGATTCCGCTTTACGACCGACTGCGTGGGAATTTCGCCGGGAGTACGGCGCTGCGTGGTGATTGTGCGATCGGTCGTGTTGGTGGGTCCTCACTGCCCAGATGCAAAATTCTAATCCGCTCGAAAAACGAACGCAAACACGACCTACGCGATCTATTCGACTGCCCATCGATGCGCCGGGACAACTCCCCTTGAGACAATCATGACCGACTCTCCACTGTCCGAATTCGTTTGCCCGCATTTGCCGTGCGGTGCTCGAAGGTGAGCATCGACGGAATCGATTGTCGATTTGGCGACGTGCGCCGCGTGCGAGGAGGTTTTAAGATGCGGCGTTGCTGAGGAAACGGAAAACAACGAAGAAAACGGATCTTCTTCAATCAATCGGCCGCCGCCACGAAACCGTGATAGTGAAGTGCTCGTTGGGCTTTCGCTCGACCAGGTTTTCTTGCCGCCGTCACGCATTGCGTGAGCCCGTGTGGGGTTGGTTGCTATTGACCGTCGTGATCGTTGGGAATTTGATTCTGGTTTGCGGTGATTCGGCTTTTTCCAACTCGGACCGCCGGTTTGGCGGATTCATGGAGGCCCAAAACTTGCTTTCCGCGGGCGATTTTGCGCGGCGGGGGACGGCGCGATTTGCTTCGCGGGTTCCACTTCTCGGCGGGAAACCGTGCTATTGGGACTGTTGATTCGCAAACAGTTTCAGCCCTACCCACGAAAATTCCAGCGGTTTGATTTGATCGTCCCTTTTCGCTGCCGGGATTCGTTGGGCGGTTTTACGGTTGCGTTTTTAGAAAGCGAGGGGGACCCACCGCCTTTGTTTTTTTACCCGTTGGGGTCGGGAAAGGCGGGGGCCCTTGGGAAAAAACGTTTTTTTTTTTTTTGGGCCCCCCCCAATTTTTTTTTCCATTTTTGAAGGGTTTTTTTTTTTTGGCTTTTTTTTCGGGCCTCCGCATTTGGATCTCTTCTCT
>Ga0163217_1114393_pt1 | contig 11281 bp, 8 predicted proteins | sample SynspAceP_FD_185933 | JGI IMG/M metagenome (GOLD analysis project Ga0163217, IMG submission 185933) | Saline lake microbial communities from Ace Lake in Antarctica - Synechococcus sp. Ace-P (PacBio error correction) | ecosystem: Environmental > Aquatic > Non-marine Saline and Alkaline > Saline ... | reverse complement strand
CGCAATTGCCATTTGCGGTAGTTATCTAATGCGTTGGGCGATTAGGCTTGCTGATAATTGGAGGCGAGGTCGAGTAGGAGAGTATGGCAAGATAATTAATTTTGTTAAATCCAATTCACGTGGTTTATATCATTTGGGGAGCTGCAGTTGACACAGATTGGCAAGCAAATTAAAAAAACTAAATAAAAAACAGTCAGTTTCTACCACTAATTGTTGATTCAACCGTGACAGATTGCAAGACGGCTTTAGCCCAATTTGTGTTTCATATTGTATGTCTTTGAAGCGGGATAAATAGGTTGGGCTGATTAGATAATTGTTCAGGCTAATTGTCCAATTTGGTTGCACTTTATTCTAAAAATGCTTAGCCGCCAACATCTTTTGACTCTATGGATTGTATTTGGGGATTATCAAGAAAAAACGCCCCTTGGTCACATCGTACCAATAAATGAGGCCTGTCAGTTTAAATCGCGCCCTGCCCGCCTAAATCCCCAGGGCAGAAAATTAATATACGGACTGCAATAAGCCAATTTCATTGTGCTACTTTCTTGCTAAATCAATGAGGGGATGGTTGAAAGCACTACCGTCACAAATAGTTTTGTTTTTTCAATGGGCATTAAGGCTTTCCACCTTAGATTGCAATTCTGTTGCCGGATTGATATTGACGGTATACGGTCAATGCACTTGCCCATGACGAGACGTGACTAATCCAGCCATAAAACCACGTTTTTCACGTTAGTATAGAAACAGCTCCGTTTTAAACTTGTAAATTATTTACCAACACCCCAACCTTAAAACAATTCCCCCACCCGATTTATATCCACAACATTTGGTTTACGTTTCGTTGCCATTTTCAATAAAATGAGTGAGGAATTAGGCAGGGCGTACCTCTTTATTCTCGGGTACCTAAATTTAATGCGTTTTAAACTCATGCCTTTTTACCCAGACGAGCCGGCACAATATCCAAAGTCTGTTTGATTATCTTCACTAACCATTTTGGTGAATGCAGCCACAAACCGCGCTCACTGGCACCATTTTGCAGTAAAAATTTCAGTGGTTCTATTTGTGTGTGCTTTTTTACCGCGGACTCCAGCAGAGGAGTGCAAAAACTGACTAAATATATCTAACGCGACGGCTCAACGATAAGTAATGATGTTTCACCACTGAGTTTGTTGAGCTCAACATAGGCTTGAGTCGCTATGGGTGGGATCGCGCCACCACCAGTACGCTGTTCGAGTCAAAGACAGGTAAATTATCTCTAAAACCCCCCCACTGACGCGTAAAGTGGATCCGGATGTCACTAGAAACATCAATATCAAAGTGCCTAATAGAGCCCCGACCCCCAACCAAACTGAAAACTGTTGACGAACATTACAAGTTCCACTTTTGGGAAAAGGTTTAAAAGAGGGCCGAACAATATTCAACAACCATTGATAGCAAGGATGACATTCCATCCCAATGCGCAAAACTCCTTTGACTGCCCTCCGCCATTTTGGCTATCAGTTGTTCACTTATGAAGCTTACTTGTGGCAAGACGCGCTCAGCCAAATTTAAAGATAACCTGTTCCGACTATGGGGCTTAAACGCAAAACGGCGCCCATCCTTAAACCCATACGCAGCGCCTAATTGGTCTCTAATTTTTTGATGGCATGACTTAAGGCCGATTGCGTAAAAAACAATTGTGCTTGGCGGCGGGCTGTTCATTGTGCCCACCTTGAGCATAGTTTGCCACCTGATACTAAATGATTGCGTTTCTAACATAGGGTAAAATTTCAGGCTTCTAAAGATCGTTAATGACAAAATTCACTTGGATTATTGAAAATATGACCATTATTTTTGATTTATTTTCAAGCATTATTCTGGCAGCCGATTATCTACTTGGACAAAATAACTATTGGCCGTTTTACATAACCCCTTAGCGGTTTCACGCATCGGTGCAAATAGACCGGGGAGTTAAAATTTGCTATTGGAGCATTTTTGCGCAAAGAAAATAAATGCAGCTCAACTTGCTGATACCGTCTCCTTGGTAAAGAACAAAGAGCAAGCCATCAAAAGCCGCCCTGATTTATGCCTTAGTGATTTTTCCATTTATATGATCAGGTGCTTGATACGAGTTATGCTGGGTAATATTTCCCCACAAAAGTACAAAAAAATTATGGCTGAAAAGGCAGCCTTGAAGCAATTTACTTTCAGTGGCGCGCGGCGCACAGTCAGAGCAGCAGCAATGCTTCAATTAAACGCAGCGGACCTTTGACCAAGTGGTTATACCAACTACACTATCTTGTGCCTGAGCCTCCATCCGCCCATTGACGACTTACAGCTCAATTTGCTTTGAAACATCTGCTGGAACAGGTTAAAAAGCGGCTAGCACAACAAGGGCAAAGAGCCTAAACCAAGTGACTTCATTTTGGTCTCCCTCACCCTATTTTATGGCTGTGTAAATCCAGTGACTCAACAGCCAAACTATTTTTTTGTTGAACGTTTACTGCCTTTATATTTAGAGCTATTTTCATTATTAGCCCGCCGCGCTTGGGGATTGAATGGGTTGCAAATTGATGAACCCCATCTTAGTGACTCACTCGGATGCAGAATGGCAGTTGGGCGTTAAAGTTACGTTTACCAAACATTCAGGTCGAAGTAAGGCTTAAGCTCTTCGCCGACAACGTATTTTGGTGAACTAAAAAGACAAATCTGACTTAGGCATGTCAACTGCCGTAGCAGGCTTACATTTTGAGGTATTACGCGGGGCAGGATGAAATTAAACTTGGTGCATGAAGCAACTCGAACAGTGGCAAAGTTTTGTCAGTTTGGCATTATCGATGGCTCGTAATTTTGGAAAGCGATTTGCTTGGGAAGTTAGTGTATTCTTGAGCCTCTTTATTTCAGGCCCGTGGCTCTTAAAGTTGTGGATAGGCCTTCTTGTTCATTGTTACATGTGCCCATTGACCCTCGATGTTGAGCAACAAATGCACCAGAAATAAAAGATGGATGGCTTTTGCTGTGCAAAAAACTGGCTGAAACTAAAAGTATTGAAGATCAGCCTTAGTAATACAGGGTCGTAATGCAGTGCCGCAGCAATTAAACGCTAATCAACTCAGCAGTTTCAGCAGCGTAAAAAACTCCCCTAGTTTAACAAAGATATATTAGTAGCAAAGCAGATGCGGCACTATTCACTGAACTATTGCAGCTTAAGCGCGGTTCTATGTGCAACGAAGAGCTAAACAACAAGCCGCGTTTGAAACTTACCTCTATGCCCACGACACCATGGTTCATTTCCTCAAACCACGGCGATACGCCAAACACGGTTACAGTGGAAAAAGGGAGAGAAATCGACCAAGCACAGTTACGGAACAAACTTATTTCGCGCGTTGAAATCAAACAGTTGTATGAAAAACAACAGAGCCCTCCGGGACTCGATGTCTTCGTGCACGTGAAGCAGAACGCAACGACATGGGTGTGTGATTTTCGCTCAACAATTAGACGGTTTGCTTTTAGTCAGTTTTGGCTGGGTGCAGAGTTTATGGCTCTGCGGCTGTGTTAAACCGCCGGGAATTCTTTCTTTTTTCTGGTGATATTTCTCGAACCAGTGCCCATGACGTTGCATGGATCAAGTATGCCCAATCACTGACCGAAACCGGTAAAGGGGGATGTTGACGGGTCTCATCACCATGTTTAAATGGTCGTTGTGCGTGATGATCTACCGCGCAATGAAAACCTGGTTCTTACAACTCGCCTTTAGCATTCGCGTGACGAAGTTACTCGATTTGCGAAAAAGTAGGGACACCCCAAATCATCAGTATCGATGAGCGCAGCCATTTCGGGAAGGTTTTACCCCTTGCATCCTGACATAGCAATGATGTACTTGAGCTTAGGCGGTTCCAATGTATTTAGATCTATGTAGCTAATTGGCGTGCAAGTGATCAGCACCGCAAATTCGATTACCATATGTGCTACTGCCGATTTTAAGTACCATTATCAATTGAATTGCAAGCCATGGACGCCGATGTTATTACCATTGAAACCTCACGCTTCTAATATGCAGACTACTTGATGTATTTTGAGGACTTTTTCAATACCCAATTCAAATGGGACCAGGCGATATGATTTCACTTCACCTAATATTCCGAGATTGCAAGATATTACACAGCAAATTCAACTCGCGAGCAAGAGGGATCCCCTTGACTTCGTTATGGAGTCAACCCATCGAATTGTGGTATTAAAAAAAACTCGGCAATTGGCAGGAAGTATTGCGGCCTTAACTAATATTGGTTGAGGCCACCAAACTTGAGCGGGACCATTCGCGCACAAGCAATCCGGCGCATAGTACCAACGCAAACACAAAAGCGCAATATTATTGCGCGGCTTTTCGTTTTAAAATAATCAGCTCTGGGATATAAACTTAGGGCTTATTTTACTCTTTTTTGCATGCGCATTAACAGATTACGGTTACGCGTTGTGAGTCAGTTCATAAAGTTCTTGTTTATTCTCAAAATGGGTTAGCCCCTTCACGCAATTCTGACCTTAATAGGCGTACCCATTATTTTAGTGATTTCGAAAGTAGTTGATCAAAATAACGTTTATAAGGAATCCGGCAAGTCTTTTAACCTGATTGCCGTGCACCACGATTAGAGGTGGCATTATAACTCCGGCGATGGGCCGTATTTCATTTTCACTCGACGCCCACTACCATGGGGGGTTGATGATCGTCTTGCGCCATATCCATAATACGATCAACATTGCTTGTGTTGATACGTGAGTCGCTATGTATACGCTTCTTGCAACTGATTCAAATAAAGTGGCCTAACACCAGCGTACCATGCAAAGCGGATATAAAGTGAATACGGCGAAAATCAAATAAAACCTAAGCGGCGATCGAGTCGCGTTTTTAGGTTCTTTCTTTTATGTTCCTTGCCTTAAACCATCCATTTATTGACCGCGCACCACCAATGAGCGTCCAGCGTTCAGTACAAAACCCAGTTAAACTTAAATCCCTGACAGTCAGGCCTTCTTGTGCATCGACCACCAAATAACACTACATTGTGCCTGTTCAATGGCCTTGTAGTGTTTTAACGATAGAGAATTTTTCCACCGCTTCGGAAATATTTTACGCCGTCTTACACCTGCTGTATCAATCAGAATGCTATTCCTCGACCATCACGCTCATTGGAATAAAAATACTGTCACGGGTGGTTACCTGGACTCATCAAAAACACCACCACCCTATCTTCACTAAGAATACGATTGGTTAGGGTGACTTACCCACATTCGGTTTTCCCACTAGAAGTAATTTTATCGGTAAGTTTTTGATAAATTTTTCGAGGCTGGGCTTCCGCATCTAACTCATTCTTTTGGTTTTCCTCAACCTCTGGGCACCACGCATCTCTGGGAAACTCTTTCAGCCGGTTTCAAGGCTAACTCAAGTAACTTGAGAAGAACCCCGCGACCATGTGGCCGGCTGCCAATCTGACTGACATTGCCTAAACCTAAGGCATAAAAAGTCTGCACTTTCACTATCACCATCATACCGTTCACCCCTTGCTTTCGCGCCACTACACTCAAACCGGTTTTGGTCTTTGTTTGCGTAAATGATTCGCGATAGGCTTATGATCTGCCGCCGTCAATTTACCACTACGTGCATCCACCAAAATACAATACAACCTCGCTTCCACAATCGCCAATTGATGTGATTGCTCTGCCATGCGCCACATCGATAACCTTGCACTTCGTCGCTTGGGATACCCCCTGTATTCAACCACAATAATATTGCAGACTTTCATATTTAGACCATGACCATATTTTGCGATCACGAGTCAGCCCCGGGGAAAAATCAGCAAACTAAGGCATCACGCGTACGTGTTATCGATTAAAAAGCGTTCGAGCTTACCAACATTTGGACGACCTACAAGCTAGCAACAACCGGTAACATAAACTGACTATCTATAGACAAAAAAGGCTCGGATACATTCATCCAAGCAATTAAAAAATTCAAATTATTAAGCCGAATTTTCGGCAGTAACAACGGCGAATTAGGGAGTGTGTATGCACTGCCACTAACTTGGCCGTCTCGGGTTTGAGTATGTAAATCATATTGTACATCAACCCACAGGGGCACTTATATATACTCTCATCTTCATCATCACTACCGACAGCAATTCTCGAGACTATTTTGCCGGTCAGACTTGATTAAACAATGTAAAAAGCCGTATTTATCACCCGCGACCCAAAATTTAATCTCCCCACTGGTACCGCTGATGCATAATCTTTGTTTTAACTTGCCTCTTGGCCTCCATAACTCAAACCCATTGCGCGCATCTAGCGCTTAAAAGATTTACTATTAGAAATCCACCCACGTATAAATTAGAACCCGCAATCCTTAGACGGGACGATAGGATTTATAGCTCGCGTTTCCAAATGATGCGGCCACTTGCGCGATTTCGGACCGCAGCTAAAGAGCATCGTAAGTAATAACAAAATGTACCGCAGACCACTAAGGGTTGGCTGTCGGATATCAAACAATACGCTACCATATTCTGACAAGTGACACCACTAGCTGAAGTGATAATACCTGTTCCCAGCAGGTTTTGGCCACTTCAAGATATTTCACGGACTAATTTACCAGTTGCATAGTGCCGATAATTGCCCACCACCTACAAGCTGCAGGGCGCAGACCACACCACGTAAAGACAAGGGAGGAACTTCTGATTCGTACGTCCAAAACTGTTTCCGCCCTGCACTGGGCGTCTAATGCGAAGACCATGCCCGAACCGGATTTAAGTACCAACAATACCTTCATCGATAAGCGGTGCAGCCGATTAAGCTTCACACCTTAACACTAGCACCATGCCATTATACTACTCTCTAACCGCTCATTTACGGCGTCCAAGCGCCAATACTTCCGACCCCTTTATCCGGTACCAGAAAAACACCAGTTTCATAGGCGCGTACTCAACAACCGCCCGAAATCCTCGCGGCAAGCCCATCTTGAACCATTAATTTTTTAAGGCCAGGAGGTTAACCAGTTATCAGTCGGGTAGATAGCGAATTACTGGCTTCCACATTTCGTTTACCGGTTTTTTGATCGTAGGCTGCCACTAAACTCCTTGACGAATTTTGCCGCATAAAGTATTGCCATAGGCCAAAGCAGGTTCAAGTCGTAGAGTTGAGTAATGACCAACACCACTGTCCCATATTCTTCTTTGCCAAATCTATCTTGTGGGGTGAATAAAGCTTGAATTGGGGCTGAGAGGGCGACGGATAGGCAAATTTCTTTCATTCGTCAGAAAACCAATCAGCACATAGCTTGAACACAGCCTGACATCTACGCACTAGGCGTAGAAAAACGAACAAGCAAAAGAATAAGAAACGGCCCCAATTTCCAATTGTATTCACCCTTATCCATTCGCACGGCAACAGGAGTTCTACTGGTCAAAACTATCTAAATTTCATTTTAATATTGATCATTACTGTTTTTCTCGTCAAAGCGGCACTTGTAGGCCAAGCCCGTGGCGTTTGTCAAACAGCTGTTCGGGCTAAAATAGGACATTCACCATTTTTTACTTCATGAACCTTGACCTGCAAAAGCTGTTCATCCACCACTGAATCTACGCTTATTTTAGCTGGCTTTCGTTCTAATTAGATTATCTGTTTTCGATTTGCACCGAGGTCACTTAAACGATTACTGGCAATATGTGCTATTAATCGCAGGATATTCTAGTGTTATTGACCGAGCAAAGCTCATATTAAGTTTAATTGCTTCGGTCAAAGATCCCTTGCGCTCTATGGGCTTTTTGCGCCAGCTTCTAGAGACATCAAAATAGGCATACCTAGTTATTCACTGGCTGCTCAGTGACATAGTTTTGGGCGCTTTGACTGAAGTCACTTTTTCATCTTCCACTCAGGATCGCCAGAAGCTTTGTTCATAGGCAAAAAGAATGCGCTTTCTTGGCGCATTTAATTTGATTGTCGGTATTACCAACGCCAGCCATAACAAAACCACCCAAGCCAAGAACGGCACCGATTGCAAATGCCATGCCATTTTCTTTCCAAAAACGCTTAATAGCTTCGACTTGGTTGTTCTTCTTGTTTCGTACGTTCCATCAAAATTCCTACTTACTACTCTTCGCTCATGTTTAAGCGTTGTTATTTAAACCTAAATTTTTGTACAAACTTACTTAGAAAGATTGCTGTAAAAATTGGGATAATGTCGCCACGTGAATATAGATACCTGGCTCTTGTTGTCACGCCAAATATTTAAACCCGTAACACTTTTGTTCTTGCAACTCACCACCGCATAAGGAAGACAAAGTTTGGCTCCGGCCTATGTATCAGCTTTTCATTTGTTTTTGATGTTTCCTCCACCCGCAATGTTCATTACTCGTATTCTCGGAAGTAACATCTCTAATTTTCTCTTCGTTATTTGCCATGCGTACGTTTCAACTGAGGCATCCAATTGCAGTTACGTATATATTCAACGGGACGTAGCTACTTCTTTGTCCAGTTCAAGCGTTTTCCGCATCAGCCACCAAACGCTTCTAGTCCAACCGGCCAAAAATCCAACTCCAGGAGTTGATTTACCAGCCCAATTGTTCGACCAAGCCCATTCATAACGTCCACTCGCACAAAAATAGTGCCACTTGAGCGCCAAACTCAGTGGTCACCACGTCAAATACCGTGCGATTATAATAATCTAAAACCACCGCACTAGACTGGATTAACCCGATATTGGATGCCAAAACTGTTCCTAATCGTTCACACAAGGCAGTAAAAATGTTGGGCAGACTCTTTCATTTCAAGAACAATTCAATTAACTGGGTGCGTCTCTTTACCACGGTTGGCACTTGTTGGGTTTTTACGTCTAAAACCGCAAGGGATTAGTTCTAGGCGACGCAAACTTCTTCATCTACAGTTCATCTTGACGAAGATACGTACAAATGCACTAATTTTCTTGTTAATCTACGCCAGGGCCACTGCATCTAGAGCTAAGGAATTGATTTCTAAAACTTAAATGTGTCAGCACAATACCAAAACGCATGCCAACAAACGATGAACTCTAACAATCACTTTCCGCATCGATGTCAGGTCCAGGCTAAACCAAAGGCCTCTTAGACGAATTGCCAGTTGAAATTGGCTAGACGGGGATAAACGGACCTTTTTGCGGCTTTCAGATAGCTATCTAGCTACGAAAACATCGGCGCCCATATCCACATAACGTTCCGGTTGGTTGTTAATAGCAAAACCATGGCTCGCGGTTGCACGCGCACGCACAACTACCTGGCAGTTCTTACCTTCTGGACGCATGTAACACTTTCATCATTGGCGATCAGCAAAGTATACATTTCTTAGTTCAACAACTGTCAGTCACTTCCCAAATTGACGCGGGATTTAAACAAATGGGTCGACGCTTCCTCATCCTACATGGTCCGGTAGAATCTTTAAATGCGAGGTCAAGAATTTCCCTTGATAACCGAATTTAGCTCGGCTCACCCACGTGACGATAACAGCATTCTACAAATGCCATAGACCGGATTGGATCGACGAATAGACAATCATTCATTCACGAATTTGCTTGGAATTGTTTTTGACACTGACACAATCTCTTTGACCTCTGCGTATTTAAAAAAGCCCCGCATTAATAGGGCTTTGTACTCAAACGCTTAAAATATCTGCAACAGGGCAAACTACGTTGTTTATTGCGTCTTATTAACAAGGATTAAGGGTTTAATTACACCAAGTTTTAATTGTATTTGAATATCTTTTTTGCGTCTAGTTGTGCAGGACTTTTTGCGGCATCGGATTTTACGTTTTCTAGTGTGAGATCAAACTAGATCCATCGTCATAAGATAAAACTGTCTTCTTTGTCACGTTTACCATCCCACATAATAACCACTCATATTATCTGCTCACCCATTCAAACCGACTACGATCTCTTCTTCACCATATGCCATAACCACTACAACCATAATCTCATACATCCATCGTAGTATTGTCATGTGGGTGTTGAGGGCACTTGCCGGTGAAAGTCGTATTAGAGCTTTCGATTGTGACTAACTTGGAAACGGGATACCCCGTACCATTGTTTGCAAGTGTTGTATTTGGCACCTGTGAGTTGGGAATGACAAATTAGCCTTGCCTGAGCTGCGGCCAGTTTAAAAAGAAAAAAAAAAAAAACCCACAAGGGAACCTTGCTACTCTTTACATTAATGAAGGGATCAGGTCTATCAATATGACGCCATCGAAATGAATGTAGCGGTTAACCGGGCCAGATATTTCAGTTAAAATGCAGTAAACTGGTAAAGCCAGTAAAGTTACACCCAGAATTGTAATGTTCTGTGCCATTAAGCGTTATGTTGGCCCTACGGTGAGGGCGTTCAACAAGTTACTGCAGCGGCCATATCAAGTTGGCAATCAAAGATACGGAAGCGGCCTATCGTTAAATAACGTGGTGGTGGTATCCACTACTCTTGTCCTAGCGCCAATTGCATCGGTGCTTGCTTACTCCATTTTATTACAGGCGGCATCTTATGAGTTAGTGGGAATAAATGCTGCAGGAGGATTTGGAAGCTCGGGCAAGCTAAGGGTACAGATACAACGTACCCAGGCCGACAATTATCAGCCCCATTTCATAGCCAGCAACAAAAAATGACCTTCGTTAGATCCTTGTTGCTTGTTTGATTCTGGTTTGGCCCTGTTTGGTTTTTGCTATTTAATAATAGCTTATCCACCTCAGGGAAACCGCGGCCCATGATCTTGCCATTAGCGAATTAACAATAGTCTCGCCAAGGCGTCAGCACATCTTGTGTGAACTAAACACGGAATGCTGGTGGCCATAACTCCGTAACCGTGAGTGGCTCCCGTGTGAGAGCTGAACAAGATTTTAATGTTGAAGCCGATTCATCAAGCCAACATGGTTGCCAAGTGAAATAATCAAAAAGTGATACCACGAAAAACCTGGTTGCTCTTGATTCGAATTGACAAGGAATTCTTGCCGTGAACAACTCGGTGTAGGCGAAACTTGATAGTAAGATGACGCTCGCAAAGCTCACCTTTGGTTGACCAAAACCACAATACTGAATAACACCCAAAATGTTACCAAGCGAAGCCTGAAAGGGTTCCTTGTGCTAAACTAACGACAAGTGCCCAGGGCCAGTCAAATAAAACCATCCTTACAACAGGTCTTCAGATGCCACTGGTGAAATTAAAGTCGTTTACCATCACTGTTATGGAGAGAATGGCTTGGGCACGAGGCCGAAACATTACTGAAGCAATAAAAAAACTGGCTACTTTT
>Ga0163217_1065304_pt1 | contig 11281 bp, 13 predicted proteins | sample SynspAceP_FD_185933 | JGI IMG/M metagenome (GOLD analysis project Ga0163217, IMG submission 185933) | Saline lake microbial communities from Ace Lake in Antarctica - Synechococcus sp. Ace-P (PacBio error correction) | ecosystem: Environmental > Aquatic > Non-marine Saline and Alkaline > Saline ... | reverse complement strand
AAGCAGGCGGCGATTCAGCGTTGATTTGCCGTCATCCACAGACCGGCAGGTGATTAACCGCGCAGCGTCTTGTTTTCCTTGGCGACGAGAGAGGTGGCAACACCGCCAGCCAGCTCGCTGCCCCTGTTGGATCCCGCATCAGAAGTAGCCTTCTTTTTTCTTTCATTCTCCATTGATCCTGCCTCATCCGGTCAATCAGCCCTTCCTGCCGTTGGTCGGACGTTGCGCGCTGTCAGCAATCTCTCGAAACCTTTCGATCAGCGTCTCCGCGTCCGATTCAAGCGCTTCCAGTCAGCGGGTAGCAGCCCAGGTGCCGGAACCGGATGGCTTGCGGATTTGCGGCTCTTCGCCAGGGTGAGCTTGAAGCGCTGGTCATCGACATGATTCAACATTTGCCGTCGCGCTTCGACGACCGGCGCGGCGCGCCAGATAAAGCGGAACACCGGAATGCTCTCCCTCAAGGCATATAGTGCCAAATGTCGAACTTCGGTTTCCAATGGACAGCGGAAACAACCCTTATCGATTCGCCCTTGCTGGATGCGCGTATGTAGTTTCCACTTTCCGGCCGCTGGGCCTTGGGGTCCCAGCATGCTTGGGTCCGAGGCGGGATGAAAAGATCGTCCTTGGGCCCGCGATTTTTCCTCGTCGCGGCCTTGCGGCCAACGGAGCCGCATTCCAAAACCATGAGGCATAAGCGCCTGACGGCAAACGCCATTCGTTTTCGATGCATTGTGGGTTGTAGGTGCTGGAGGGCCGTGGTCCAGGGATTGGGGGATACCCTGCTTCACCTCCTGGTTGGCTATGCGACAATCAGATCAGTCCCAGTTTCCTCCGCCATCTTGTCGCGGAAGGGTGATCATCTCGGCGAAACTCCAGGTGTGTCGATATGAAGAACGGAAAAGGAGGCTTGGCAGGATAGAACGCTTTGAATGGCAATCCGGCAGCATGACCGAGACCTTTCCACCGAATAGAGCATCACCGCGTTTCGGAATTCGCCCCACCTCACGGGAAATTTATGGATAGCTTCCGCTTCAAGTTCTGTCGAGTTGGGTCAGGAGCACAGGGCATTTTCCTCCGACGGTTGCCAGGAACCCAATTGCAAAATCGTCCCAGCTCGCGGCAAGGGGCATTTACTGCAAGGCCGCATAAATTCGCGCACCCCGCAAGAGCTGACATGGGGGTGTCCCTCTCGGCGTAGCTCCGCTTCATCACGCTCTTTTTGCCAGGGATGCCCCACCATTGCGAGTTTTTTCCAAACGTCGAAAACATTCATTTCTGACACTTTTGTCGGCAGCGTCTGCCGCGGGTTAGCCAAGCCGCCTCAATGGCCGACATGAGGGCGCATTCCTGCCTGGTTTGTTTGGGCCGTCAGGAGATTTGGCGGTTGGGCTTCAAGGATGAAATAGCCGCCGTAGAGCACACGCCATCTTAATAACCGCTTGCCGATCCGGTGACGGTCATCCGAAAAGCCAAACTCTTCGCCACAGGAAGTTGAGATTTACGGTCGCCGGACAGGGACTCACCGTACGCTTTGAGCTCGCACAGCCCATCTTCCATCGTTCAGGCGACGACTTGTACTCCAAGAATCATAGATCTGGCACTCTCCATCTGCGATGCGTTGCGCTTGGTACTGTCCATGCGCGGTCGAAAAAAAACGCAAGTGGCGTCTGATTTCGCGGCGATGAATCTATACTTGTTGTCCGGTTTTGTTCGTTTTCTCGGGTCGCACGCAACAAGTCACAGGCTGCTTTCGATGGCGGGGTTGGACTCGGACGGCGGGTACATTAGCAGTTTCATGCCTCTGTGCTGATACCGAAGCTATGCGAATCGAAATCCAGTGGCTCGAAAGCGGGACCAATGGACCCGCGTCGGCGGGTATGCCGCCTGTCTGCAGGATCATCGGTGACGGGCGAAGCCGATTCAGGTAGCAAACGTCGGGTGCGCTGAACTCGTGTGGAAGCCTGGTGAACAATGATCGGCAACTTTGTGCGTTTTGCTCCGGGCCATAGAAGGGATGCCAATTCTCCGGGCCTCAGCGGACCGCTTGGCAAAAATGGCGCCAGACCAAAGACATCGGATAGTTCTGATTTTTCGGAGGTTGTGATCATGCAAAACGTTGCCATGCGTGGATGGCGTACTGAATTTGGGATTAGCAAGGCCTCTTACGAAGGGTGTCTGAGCGTCCACAAAACCTGATCGCCACCGCCCGATAAAATATCTTCGAGGCCGATTGTTGCATCGGCACCACGCTGGCTCATTGTGCCGCACGAAGTTTGCCTTTGGGCCGCGAAATAAGGTTGAGGCGAGGCCTGGCCGAATGTTTTCGAGTGTTTGAGCAGCTGAAAGCTTCCAGGAAGCGTTGTTCAAAGCGGAGTTGCTTTCGGGCTTGGGCATGCAATAATTGAAGAACCAGGGCGCTCGCGAATTGCGTCAGAGGCTGCCGCGTATATTTTGCGCGTAACCTGCATAAGAACGATGCAGAACGACGAACAGGTTCCACCGTTGCGCGCCATTCGTCGTCTGATCCATTTGATCCGGATGTTCGTGCCAAAAGAAGGCACCATTGGCCGATTTTTGCGCCATCCTTGTGAGGCTGGTTATGATGACGTGGTGTCGCGCCGAACCCAACGGGTATATAACCATTTCAGATTAATCCGCAGGAAAGCCGGTTATTCCTTGCCGGGGGTCGAAACTATCGGGGGAGCCAATCTAGCTGTTTGGCATCGAAGTCAGGGGGTCTTCCATCTCGACCAGAAGTTCGTCTTCGCTTCATTAATCGAATCGCCTTAACTACAAAAATCCTTATGCTCCGATACCTTACACCGTTCTCCAAGCTCTTTGCTGGAAGACTTTGGTACCACGCGCGTCTGTCGATCGTGGCGGCCTCTATGGATCTGTCCACGTGTCCAAGTTTGCGCTCAATTCACATCCTTTCGGTTACGCGCTTGAAACCTGTGTCGCTTTCCATACCCGGCGCCCTTCGCTGTCGGTACCCTTGGCTTGATCAACTCACCCGCCATCGCGTTTAGAGATAAGTCCTTTCTCTTGCATCCGCAAAACAACTGGGGCGAGTTCGTCCGCCTCTGATCCGCTCCGCGTTGGGCTGACCGGTGTCCTTCTTCCTGGCGCCATTTCTGGAATTTACTGCGCCTCTGTGCCGGCCTTGGTTTCACACCTCGCGCCTTTGCAGCGGTTCATTGTGACCTGCTCCCCGGTTGTTCCGCGTTTATAAGTTAGCCCTGTTCAACTTGGTGGCTTTTCCACCCTTGACCGGGTTGCAAAATTCGTTTGGGTGAGGGCGTTCAAGGCGCGTGTTGTGGTTCGGTTTCAGATTGTTAGTCGATCATTCCAGTCCTCAATGAATCTTGGCGGGCATTGCCGGATTTTGCCGGTAGCTGGCGCAAACAGATGGCTCGTTGAGGCATCATCTACGTAGCCTGCCGTTAAAGCTTTTTCCACGGAAGCCGTATCGCAGTGGGTGGTGCCTGTTGCGAATAGTGCCATTCGACATCGCGATCCGCTGCACACTTCAGCATTGGGCGTTCCGAGGGTCAGTTCTGTTGCGTTTGTCACTCACCACCATTACAGGGATAAGCCGTTGCCGCCGTTCGGCAATCGCATCAAGTTCACGGCCCCAAACGTTTCACCCTCTTGAATGCAGTTGGCTCACGCGAATATCGTACCTCCCATCGTACTTGTCATCGGAACGCAATCCAACGGGAAAGGCGTTGGTCCGCATCGTTTGATCAAGATGCGCAGTTTGGCCGCCAGATTGGCCGCATGCTCACTGGCGACAAGAACAGTCGCGGCGGCCAGCCTCTACACTCGGAAAACAACAGATCAGCGATTGCGGGCGGCAGGTCAGCAAAGAGCGGACACAAGCAATCTCATTCACGCATCTTCTCGCTCGCGATACATTCCCGAGAATATTATATTGGCTGGCCACGCAACGCTATCCATTCAAGTGCTGCCGCCAGCCCGATCCAATTTGTTGTTGAGATGCTGTGCTTCACCAACGGCTGAACGGCAGGCTTCGGTTCGCGTTGCGGAGTCCGATTCAGGAATTGCTATCCAAGGAATGCCTCTAATCTGAAGGCCAGAACTGGACGTTGAACGGACATCCATGCAAAAGTAATTACTCACCCCACTTGCCATTGCGCACAATGTCTGGAATCCAATGACGGTATGGATCGGACTGATTTGCAGCAGCTGAGGCAAGGATCCATTGATCGACGATGCGTGCTTCGGCTCCCAGCGTCCTTGCACGGATTCTCGACGTTCTTCCAGCCGCCCTCGACGGACAAGAAAGAGAAACGCGTCAACTCACGACCGGGTGGAGCCAGCCTGGGCACGAGCCCACAAGGTTCTGACGGAATGTTGCCGACGAGTTTGCGATTCATGACCCACCGGCCTGCAAGAGATGTGGCCATTCGTTTTCCGGCGGACGATACCATGGTGTGACCGGGGCCTATGACCGAGATCGAATATTCTGCGATCCGCCCTCATGTCATCCGCACCGGCGTTTTCCTGTCACTGCCCGCATTGCTGGGCACCATGACAAAGGCCCACCGCACCCGCCGTTGCGGACCGCGACACCCTTCGGCCCGGGCATTCACGCACTGGCGATCTACCTCAAGGGCTTTCACGCAATTGTCTACGACGCCTGAAGGCGGGGGTGGTTCAAGGATATCATTCGCCTCAATGTGAGCGAAGTGCGAATCATGAATTGTTTGCCCGCTCCCGTCCGAGTTTCCACGCCACCGCCACAAGCCGCCAAGGCCAGCCTTCGGACCGCCCGCGTTGTCGCAGCGACGAAACGGTGTTGCGTATCGAGGGCATGAGATTGCTCAGCACTGGCGTGCTTTTCATTGCAAAGGATGCGTTGTCCACCAGCCCGATTACTCCCTGCTGCAACGGGTCCGTTCACGAGGGCCATGGGCGGCCTGTGCCCGAGTCTTGGATATCTGATCGGTACTCAGCCCAGCATCGCACGGCCATCGACATCAAAACCTTGCTTGGCGCACCTGGCACCGTGTACAGCCTCGCGCTGGAGAATGGCGCTGGATAATCTGCCTTTTCGGCTTCGGGCTTTGGTTTGGCGTGGTGTATTATGTTCGCCAGAAGCCATAAGCACATTCGCCGGCCTCTACAGGTGGCAAGCAAGAACAGCGCAAATTCGACAGAGAGCGTGCTGGGGCTTCTATGCACCCCGACGTATGCGAAACTGGCCCAAAAGTCCAGCGCCAAGATCGGCGGGCCGCATCAAGTGCTGCGGTTTTGCGACTATCCCGGGAGAGGTCGACTCACCAAAACACGTTTCTGAGCGAAAGCTCCGTTTCCATGGGTTCCATCCGCGAAAGAGTAACAAAACGGATATCGCGCCTGTGGGCCGCCCAAGCCGGCAGCGAACATACCCGCACGACCGTCGATACCGCGCGTCTCAAGGCGCAAATCCCTTCCAGTCATCGCATCCGTCTTGGCATAAGCGAGTTGCCAGTACCGGGAAACACGAATTCAGGGGTGGCTTTAGTTAACCATGCAAACATCCGCCCGCGACGGGCTTCAGAGGCTATGTTAGCTTTTGCCAATGATCTTTCTTACTATTCTGCAACCGGCTCAGGTAGTTTCGCATTGGGGAGCGATTATGGCACTTCGATCTAAGCGAATATTTTTTAATAAAGTTATCAAATACTTGGTAATACGTCTATTTGCTGTTCTCTTCTGGGAACCAGTTCAAGTTTCAGGGGTGACTGTTCCGATGCAGTCACAAAACCACTCTCAAAAGCCCGCGAAAGCGGCTTTTTTGTTGGCTTATAGCGCTTTGCGTTGTCCGATTGCTGAGGCTATCCCATTCGAGAACCAATGGTGGCTTTCATTGGGTATCTTGACACGACCAGTGGCCTTTATGTACGAATAGGAAACCCAACGATAATCTGCTTGTTGTTTCCTTGATCCAAACCAGCATGATTTGAAGCAGCGTGCCGCAGATAACCATACGCAGCCGCCGCCATCCAACAGGAAAGCCAGCGGATAGGGGGATATCGACTGGGCTAAGGCTAACCGGCGGAGGTTAGCTGGCATTGCGGGAATGGGTCACATTCGGGATAAGCGTTAGTTGCCTGCTGACGGACCATGCACCGGGCAGCGGCCACTTCAGAGAACTTGACCTTTCGTTTTCAATACCCTGGCACAGGTATTTTTTCGCATAGTCTGCTGGCTTCGGAGTTTGCACCGGGCCCAGCGGGTTGTTTGAAGTCCGCGTCCTCAGGTCGTTTGCCGTCCGCGTCCATCTGATGTCGACAACAGCTGTGTCGCCACCGGCCATTGCTTCCATGGCTTTGTGCGGTGTAAAGCGTTACGCCTTTCGGCGAAGGCACGGTCGTGAAGACATTGGGAGTGCTGTTGCTGCGATAATCTTTTTCATGATGTTTCCCTGCTTGTTGTGAATCTTACAAAGCCAACAACCGGCAGGCTGCGATATGGTTTCCAACTATTTATTCAGGGGTTTTGATTGCGCCGCGTGGTGGGGTTTTGGGCAGGGCACTGCAGAATGCCGCTCAAGGGATGCGCCCAAGGAGCAGAGCGCTGCACCGCCCGGGATGAAAACAGGCGGCGAGTCACGAAGCTCCACACGCACGCTCAAGCGTACAGGACCGAACATACCCATTAGGTTCGCTTCAGCTTCTGGTCCGAGGAATGTGCTTGGCTGTTGCTCGAATTGAGGAATTCGCTGAGCGTCGTTGAGCCTTCTACGCGCGCCACAGCAGCTTGCAGGGCGCCTGAGTTTAGTCGGCCACCCTGATCCGGCACTTCGGCGCGGCACGATTGCATGTCGGAATATTCGTCCCAGGTTTTTTTGCATTTTCATGGGCGGCGGCAAACTCGATGATGGCCGCTTTCTTTTCTCGTCCGTCGATGTGTTCATTGGAGGCGATTGTCGAGCTCCGACCTGCGCCATTTCCTGCGCATGTTTACCGCATTCGGCAGAAGCCAGTTTTTCGACATTTTATGGATTATCTCGGCAACGCTTTCCCGACGGCTCTCATCCCGAAATTGCGCTGTCGAAATTGCATCCGGATCTCGTCAACAGCCGCGCAGGAAATTCCATCAGCTTCTTGGAGTCGTTTGGGCAGCAGATCCGGATAATTCTTGTAGATGTCGCAGCAATCCTGCTTCGGTAGTAAGCATTGCCGCCCCGATTGGGCCAGCAGCGTTCATAAGCGCTGGCCAGCCATCGTCTCTCGCAAGGTTCGGATTCGGTCAGGTGGTTCGCAATCAGGTTTTCCAGCGCTTCCTCGCTTGCACCCTGCGGCTGCCAGCGTCCACTCTCAGTGACACCTGAGGCGGGCTGGCCGCTTGGCCAGATTCCGCCCAACGCACCGTGAACGCATCGAAGGCATCTCGCCGCGATTTGCAAATTCTCGGACAATGTTTCTTTCAGGGTCGGCCGTATTCCAAATCGGCCTGGGGAGAAACCGTTGGCGTTCACACAGCGCCTTCAACATTTCGGGCTGGCTGAATGAAAGCCATTCCCTGAATTCAAGACATCACTGAGGCGCTCGTCAATCAGGCTTGACCAAGTCGCCTTGAGCGCCGGCAGGTCGTCACGGCGCTGGACTGAGCCGTTGATCCGGTAGATGCAGGGTCGTGCAGAAACCGGTGTTCGGCCAGTCAGCAATGATCAGGAATGCCAGCAACGATCTGGTCTTCCAGCTGCGGCAGGGCCACGAAAGCTCTCGTCGCGCCGAGCAGACTGAGTGGCGCCGGGACCAGGATGTTGCCGTCGCGTGCCAGAACCTGAACTCTTCCTGCGGGGTCCAGGAAATCAGGATTGGATGGCGTTCCGCCAGCAGCCATGGGGCCGGACTCGCGGATGCAAAGCATCCCAGGCGAAAAGCCGCCCTCGGCGCTACCCATCCCATAATGAATCCGAGTGGACCTCAAAGGTTTCTGATGAAGTCAAAGGGCGAGTAAGGGCGCGGCAAACACCAATTTCATGTTTCGTACTTCAGGGCCGCAGGCAGTGATTTCAAAATCGTTCGGCCTCTACAATGACGACCGCTTGGCTGGCGGTGCGCAATTCGATTTTCCGCAATCTCTGTGCTCGACATTAAACGCGCGCAGCAATTGCAAGCAGTGGTGGTTTGCCTTGAAAGCCAGGATGCTGTCGGAACTCAGATGCTGGGCCGAGCGCGCAACTTTCGGCCCATTGGTGCGTTAGAGACGAGATGGATCTCCGGCCGATATCTTCATAAACCGAGAAGCTTGACCTTCTCGCCATTCTTCATTGGAACACATCAACAAAATAATCAGGTGACGACAGCTCAAACCAGCGATGCTCCTGAGGTGAGGATTTCATTGAGGATTTCTGCTCCCGCATCGTCACTTCCTTGCCCGCCCCCAGTTCGCCTTGCTGGCGAGCAAGTGCCTGTTAAGCGTCGACAGATTGTCCCAGCTGTGGAACTGGAACGTGCCCAGGACGATAACGATTTTATATCGCTCCATTCATTTGGGCGCGCTTGCCGGTGCGCCGAAAACATGCAGGGAAATAGAGCCCTTCGCAGGAGCGGGCCGGCTGCCTTCAATGGTCCAGTAACGGCATTCTTGGACCCTGTCGTTTTAACTGACCGCCCCGGGTGATTGCGCGTCGCATTATCGTCTTTTCGACCAATTCGGCTTCGGTGATGTTCATAGCCGACAGGGAAGAATCTGCAGCGCAATCTTCAAGATGCGGCACCTCGGAGACGGAAACTGGAAACGGCGACCACATTTCCCATGTTCTTCGCCTTCATTAGGGACCGGCCATGAGGTGAAACTAGCCGCCAGCCCGATGTGGGCATTCGGTTCTTGACGTGAATGGAATGCCTTGTCGGACCACACGAATCTTGGGCGTCCGGATTGTCACCATCCTCTTCGGGGGAAGCGCCTATGACGACATTGGCCGTAGCGTGGCGTGGCACGAAGGACCATCTGTTTCGCGCCGCCAAGCTCGAATGCCTCTGAGCCGCTTTGCCTGTCTGGGCGTCGTCAATCAGCAGTTCAACCCGGAATGGGTGCACGGGGGAGCGAAGCGTCTGAGGAAGTTTCGCCTTAGGTAATTGATCGAGAAAAATCAACGGACAAATTCCCGAGCGATTGCCCTCGCGAAAGCATGCGGCTTGAGGGTGACACCCAGGAACGATCGCACCTTTCCAGGTGCTTGACCAGTTCCTCGCCCTTTGGACGCAAAATCCCCAGCACGGCCTGATCTTCGCCATCCCAGGCCAGCCAGACACTTCTCACAATCTCCACCCCGATAACCTTCGACTCTTTCCATGATACTATTCAAAGGGGTTTATTGCTTTCAGAAAGTTATAATGAAATTTCAGAAAAAAAGGGAAAGCTGAATTGGGCCTGTTAATGATAACAAAACGAGATACATGTCGGCTGACCGGACCGGTGCAGATCAGGAAAGACAAAACTTGTTTGCGACTTCGCAAAAATGCGTCGAACTGAACTTTCATGGGATTCCGATCGAACTCCACAACATCCAAGATCGAAACCGCATCGAACAACCGAAAACTTACTGAGAAGTTAACTATCGGAACCTTCAGAGGCCACCGAAAGCGTACCGACTTCCGGATTTGATCTTGGACTATGGATCTGCCCTCTGAACCGGCGGGGTTCAAGTCTCACCGGCACACTCGAAAAAACAGGCAATATCCCATTCACGTAGCGTGCATGCCGCCCGGTGCAGAGCCGCGTTCCCACACAAGCAGCGAAGTTTCGGGAAAAAAGCCAATCCCCACGCTGAAAAAGCCAAGGGAAACCTCGCGAGTGGTTCTCGAAGCCAAGGGGATCGTGCTGGTCATATCCGCGGGCTGAACGCCGGCACAGATGAGGGGTTTCGGAGGGCGCTGATCGACAAGGTGGAGGACTTCTTCGAGGCGCGCCCGGAAACCGGAGTTTCAGAATCTGGAACGCTGTGGCCCATCGCCGATCAGCATGTTCGAATCTGCTGCTGCTGCGATTTGGCAACCGGGTCGCTGGGATATGCCACAGGCCCGGAAGCATGCTTGCCATCCTGCATGCCACATAGCGGCTGCCTTTTTTGACATTCATCAGCGACTTCAGGCCTTTCCCGCACAGGAAAAGGGATATCGACCTTCGCTTTCACGCGACAATCAAGCTACGGATTCCCATCGCCCAACTGGGATGCGCCAAACATTCGATTGCGAACGCCGAGTACTCGATCCGGGCAAACTCCCGGTTCCGGTTCCCGACTTGACACCGGGACAATGTTGCGCTATCCCTACATGACCGCTGATCCGTTCATCGTTTGGCGGCGCTTGACTGGACAGTCCCCTTCTGTTACTCGACGACGAGATCCTCAGCGGGATTTTTGAAGGAAACGGGATCCGGCGAACGTGATCGAAACCGGTGACAAGCGCGGCCTCCATGTTTCCCTGAAAACGCCGACAGCACTCCAGGCTAACAGCTTCGGCGTTTTCCAAGAGATTGCCGAGAAAGAGTATCGGACTCAATCTTGTCTCCGGCGGTTTTCTATTACCCATCAAAAAAAACGGCCGCTCGATCGATTTTCAATCGGGCGCCGTTCTGTTTCTTGTTCAGATCGCCTTATAAAGCCTTTGGATTGAAAATCCAGATTTGGCGTTTCAGATTTCACGCCTGAATCGGCCTGACCACACACGGGGGGCACTGACGGCCTTAGCGCGAGAGCGCTGGCGCCGGGTTTCGCATCGGCATCATCAAGCGCTTTCAGGAGGCTGAAAGCGGCCACTCCCTGCTTGTTCGTCGTCAGCCGGCTGCTCTTTATCCCAGCAGGCCTGTCTTCCGTGCTCTTCTGACGTCGCGGCTTTCGCCCTTGCATCAGCGGTGGCATTGCAGGGTTATCGGGCAAACGGACCGCGGGCTTTCAAGCAATAACGCCGTTCCAAGCTCTGGACGTGCCATTATCACTGCTGTCCGACGGCCTCATTTTTGCCCGGGCTAAATCCGTTCGCCGGAACCCTCCAGTCAAGACCCTGTTCCGATAGTTCAGGATCCCCCGCGGGAAACCTGGTTTTTCCTGGCCAAGGGCTGCTTGCCGAAAAAACAGGATTGTCGGGACGATAAGCCGCATATTCTGGGCTGGCCGCATTGTCGTTAATGGGAGTAAATCCTCGGGTCATTAGAGCAGGCCGGAGCAAAGGTTAAGCCCTGGCTTTGTTTTCGGAACAAAACGGGGGGCGTTTTGGGAAGGAATTCCCACCCCCTTTAAATTTCTCCATATTTTGGGTGT
>Ga0163217_1051907_pt1 | contig 11281 bp, 13 predicted proteins | sample SynspAceP_FD_185933 | JGI IMG/M metagenome (GOLD analysis project Ga0163217, IMG submission 185933) | Saline lake microbial communities from Ace Lake in Antarctica - Synechococcus sp. Ace-P (PacBio error correction) | ecosystem: Environmental > Aquatic > Non-marine Saline and Alkaline > Saline ... | reverse complement strand
CTCAGACTGACCAGAGGCTGAGGCTGTTAAGAACAATGGATGATGTTTCGATAGAAAGGTCGCGCGCGATGACATGAAAATGCCTCCGTTTTCAGTTTCGCGTGCCCTTGGACCCCCTCCCCTAACATGACCAAATTCCGCTTTTCCAGATAGGTTTCAAACGCCCCTCTTGTTAGTGTGTCCCATGTCTTTTCTTGGCAATTTTACGGTCACGCAGCTTTATCGTCAGCTCTAGAGCATGAGTTTGCAACAAGATCTTTGCTCGTGGCTTGCTACCGCCCGCTTTCCGCCCTAACCAGCCCACCTATGCTATTTCTGCCCACTAAAGATTGATTACGACACGACGGAGGTTTGCCGAAAAACCCGCGCGCCGATGGTGTTGCGCTGACGAAGACTTGCAAAAACTGGTCGCCCATTATGCGCAAGGCGATCAGAACGCGCCAAGTATAAACATGTCTTCGCCGCGTAAGCTTTTGCCCCAGTGAACGGGTTGAGCGCTTCTGATCCCGGCTCGCCCTTTCCGAAATTGCCCAAGCTTTGCTGGACACAAATGTATGAATTTGAGGTGCCGGGTGCGGGCATCATCACCTGGCATTGCCGCGTGTCAGGCCGCGAATGGCCATCGCATTTGTAAACGATCCGGACGTAAAGGCGGCACCTATTTTTCCATGACCGGAGAAGAAGCAGCAAGCGCGCACCAAGACCATTGCGCTGGATGGAACCATCTGCCGGTTATTTATTCTCCGTCGACTCAGCGGCGGTTACTTACCGCGCCAAGCTAGATGTTTGCCGACAAGGGACTCATTTCGGGCGGAGCTTTCAATCAGGCGCAAATGTTCGCGCCTCGGTATTCGCGGCAGATCGGCCTTGCGTCATGGGCAGTTGCACCGCGGCGGTGCCTATGTGGCCGCCATGGCGGACTGGAAGCCGTCATCGTCGCAATCAGCACAATTTTCTCGCGGCCACCATTATGTGAAAGCCGCGACGGCGAAGATGTCGACCGCAGAAACGCTGGGCGGCGGTATGCTACATCGAGCCAATCGGGCGTTTGTCGATCATCTGGGCGCAATGACATCATGCTTTGTCGATTGTGCGCACATTGTGTCTACGTTTAGAACCGAAGAGCCGCACTTCTGCCAACGGGAACAGGTGATGACCGCTCTATCCAGCGCATGAATTGGGCGGCGTCGTGCCTGCTGATATCGCAAGCCCTATGATGCGCGAGAATCATTTCGCGCGCTCTGGATGGATCCCGTTTTACCGAATTCAAATCGCTTAAGCCGACCTTGGTGACAGGCTTGCTGAAAATCCACGGTTCCGGTCGGCATCCTCGGCAAAATGCGTTCTGTTTTCAGAGAAGCGCATGAGGGCGCGCATTTCATTGAGCTCTGCTGCCAGCGCAAAAATCCGTTGCTCTTCCTGCAAAACATCACGGGCTTCATGGGTCGGTTCCAAAGCCGAGGCGGGGCGGCATCGCAAGCATGGCGCGAAGATGGCTCCACGCCGTCGCGAACGCTCAAGTGCGAAATTCACCGTTGTCGTCGGCGGGTCTTACGGGGCTGGCAATTACGGCATGTGCCGGTCCGCCGCCTATGAGGCCCGCTTAATGTTCATGTTGGCCAATTACGCGCATCTTCCGTCAGGGGCGGAGAGCAGCGGCCAATGTGCTCGCCGATGTTTGGCCCGCGACGAGTGACAGTTGGAGCGCAGGAGCGTGAAGCCTTCATGAAACCGATCCGCGACAATTGGAAGAAGAAGGTCACCCCTATTAACGCCTCGCCGCGTATCTGGGATGACGGCATCATCGCACCTGAGACACACGCATTGGTCCTCGGTCTGGGCTGCCCATAGCGCAAAACGCAGAAGTTCCAAATGGATTTCGGGCGTTTTCCGAATGTGACGAAGCCAATTAATCCGGGGGATTGATTGCAGAACCGGTTCGCGCCTGCGCGGACCGGTTGGAACTTAGAGGTCAATATGGACGACCAAGATTACAAAAATTCCTCATCGCCAAATCGCGCGGAAATCGCTTGCGCGTCATGCGAAACAAGCGAACGCGATGGCATTGAGACTGTGGCGGTTTATTCCGGACGCGACCGTGATGCGCTGCATTGCGTATGGCTGATGAAGCGTTCAATCGGCCCGCTCCGGTGGGAGAGCTATCTGGTGATCGACAAATCATTTGAAGCGCCAAAAGCATGGCGCAGATGCGGATCCATCCCGGTACGGTTTCTTCTTTTGTTTTTTTTTTTTTTTTTCTTTATTTTTTTCTTCTTTATTTTTTTTTTTTTTTTTAGGCTGAAACCCCGCTTCGTTCGCGCCTGTCAGGCCACGAATATTATTTCATTTCGGCCCGTCGCTGAGGCGATGGAAGCGATGGGGCCTCAAAGGATGCTGCCAAGGACCGTGATGACGAAAGCCGCGTCCCCGTCACGCCCGGCTATCAAGGCGATAATCAGGACGCGGACATCGGGCCGGAGCAAGGCGCAGGAGATCGGTTATCCGGTCCTCATCAAAAGCCGTCGCTGGGGGCGGTGTAAAGGGATGCGCAAGGTCGAAAGGAGCCGCCGAATTCAAGGCCGCCTTCGCCTCCGCTCAGCGCGAAGCAGCCAGCCAGTTTTGGCAATGATGTCGTCCTGATCGAGAATTCATCCAGCCCGCGTCACATAGAAGTCAGGTCTTCGGCGACGCGCACGGTAAACGTCGTTCATATGTTCGAACCGATGTTCGCTGCAACGCCGCCACCAAAAAGTCATCGAGAAGCCCCGGCCCCCGGTATGACGATGCGGTCGAGCGCGATGACAGGCGCTGCGTCCCGGGCCGCACAAGCAGTGAATTAACCAAGGCGCAGGCACGGTCGGAGTTTATCGTCGACGGATCGGCGTCTTGCGCACAGACGGGTTTCTGTTCATTGGAAAATGAAAACACGCGGGCTGCAAAAGTCGAACACCTGTCCACAGAAGAGATCACCGTCTCGATTTGGTCGAATGGCAAATTCGCGCGCACAAGGCGAGGCTCTTGCCCGACCAGAGTGACATTGCAATGGCGCCACGCTATTGAAGGTCGTCTTTTACGCCGAAGACCCAGACGCGACTTCACACCGAGCGTGGGGCGTCTCACTTGTTCAGTCTCCCACATCTGCGCGCGTTGATAACGGGATTGAGCGCGGCGATTTTGTATCGCGCCATTATGATCCCATTGATCGCCAAGCTCATCATGCAGCAAAGACCCTCAAGGCCGCGATTAAGGCCCGTCTCCAGCGCTGCTCGCAAACGGAACGCTTGTCCGGTTCAAGACCAAACGCGGCGTTCTGGCAAGCCTGCCTGACCCCGGACTTTCCGCGTCGGCAATGATTGAACACCTTTTATCGCACCCATGATCTCCAACTCTTCCGTCCGACCGCGTCGCTTCTCTGGCAAAGTCCCTCGCGCCCTAAGCCCGGCACAGGGCCATTTGGGCAAATTCGATGGGTGGCGGCTTAATCTACCGCCGCGAACCCGTGGCATCACGCCTATATTGATGCGGCGGTGATGGAGTTGCCTTGCGGCCGCGTCACGGAGTCAGTCGCGGCCATGTGCGCACGGGGAAATCGCGGGGCCATCGGTCGGCGCGCCAGCGACTTACTTGCGGCAGTGCTGGGCGCGGATACAGTATCGCCCCATGCCGGGCAAGGTGATTTCCATTCTGGTGAAAGCGGGCGACATTGGTCACTGCCGATCAGCGCTGATCATCTTGAAGACGATGAAAAATGAAATGACGCTAAAACCCCCCGCGACGTGTCGTGGCGGAGGTCTGCACGACCGGCGAGCTGGTCACGGACGGCGATGCGCTGTCAGGCCTTGAGGGAAGTAAATACTATGTCCACCACCCCCTTAACCCCACACTGCAATTCGGTCATTCTGAAACCACTGAGCCATTCGCGAACCGTCATTCAATTCGCGCAAGATAGTCGCGCCATCGCGGCAGAATTGATACGGACCAACGTCTTTCGCGCCACCTCTGGCCCGAAATGGCGACTAGGTGCTGCACGGGTCACCGTGTCGGGAAGAACAGGGGCGGCTCGGCTCGGCTTCTGGACATATGATTGCCATTGAAGAAGTGAGCCGCGCCTTCCGCCTCTATCGGCCTGTCTTATGGGCGCATTCCAATCTCTGCATCAATTCAAATCGAACGTTGGGGCAGCACGAGCAAAAGGGCGGAAATATCTGCCCAAAACTGTTCACGGGCGGAACATTTCCGGTAGGCCTTGCCCATGATGAGCCCGGTGCGGCTCCGACGTGATGAGTATTGAAGCTCAAGGCCGATTAGCGCGCAGGGCGGCTATCTGCTGAATGGGCAATAAATGTGGATCCACAAACGCGCCGACCCCGACAACGCTGCTGTCTATGCCAAAACCGATCCAAGCGCGGCAGCAAATCCGTCTAGCGTTTCTGATCGAACCCCGGCTTCGATTGGTTTTTTCACGCACAGAAACTCGACAAGCTCGGCATGCGCGGGTCAGTTACGTGCGAAGCTTGGTGTTTTGAGGACTGTTTCGTTCCGGAAGAAGAATGTTGTCGGCGAGCTCGCCAAGGCGCAGCCATCCTCATGTCAGGGCCTTCGACTATGAACGCGTCGTCCCTCTCCGCGTCTCGATCGCATCATTGCCAGGCCTGCCTCGATGTGGTGCGCCCTATATTCACGAACGCAAAAACAGTTTCGGCAAAAGCATGGCCGAGTTCCAAGCTTGATCCAAGCCAAGCTGCGAATATGTATGTCAGCCTCTAACCGCCCGGCCTATAGCTACGCGGTCGCGCGGCTTTGCGACCGGGCGAGACGACACGCAAAGATCGGCAGCTCATTTCTCTATGCCGCCGAAAAGCCACGCAAATGGCCTCGATGCGATCAGCTTTTGGCGGAAACGGTTATGTATCAACGACTATCCCACAGGTCGCCTGTTCGCGCGATGCTAAGCTGATGGAAAATCGGCGCAGGCAACGAGCGAAATCAGACGTTGTTATCGAAGAGAATTGTTTGGCGAACGGCTTAGATTTGTTCTGAACCTTTCCTGCGCCTTGACGACTAACAGTCATGAAGCAGCGGCAGAGAACACACGTGGACGACAAAACGGCCTATCTGGCCGGACGCCTTCCGACAAGACGAGTCGGAAAAGCCCGTTGACGCTTTTTGCACGGCTGATTCCGGCTCTTGCATCCTCGCCTGATGCGGTTCGACGTCCCGCGGCCTGATATGGCCGAGGATGTGGTGCAGGACGCCGTTCTGACCATGGCGCGATATTGGACGGTTACGGACACCGGAGCGTTTCCGGCTTTGGGCCTTCACCATTGTCCGCGCGCCGCCGCGGATGTCAGCGCGCGGCATTCCGACGGCGAAATCTACAAGACCAGAGTTCGAAGTTGATGACATCAACTCGCCCCTCAGCGAGACCGTCATCGATTTGAAACGGGCGCTCGCTGCGCTTGCCAGAGACAGATCGCGCTTACTGACCCGTTTCATGTTCAAGCCTGGGTCGCTGGCGGATCTCTCCGCCATGCTCGGAGTCCCAACCGGCACGATAAAATCGCGCATTACATAAAGGCGGGCGCGCCGCGAGAACCAACTCGATCCACCCACAATCTAAAGAGTAGACCCATGACCGATATAGACACACAGATAGACCAGCCTTCCGTCAAATGGACGGCCGGTCCCCATTGATCCAAAACGGATATACAAAGAAGCGTTCGAAAAGTTTCAAGGACCGGGCGCGTCTTGCGTATCGGCGCATCATTGGCGCTATCTTTTTTTCGGCTGGCTTATTATCTGCCTGTTCAAAAATGTCGGCACCAACGGATCTGGCTGAACTCATTCGGCTCGCGTCTTTCCCTTACTGTTGGCAGGCGCAAGATTCGCCCTGAAGCTCTGGTTCAACATGCAGTTAAATCGCCGCGCCGTTACGTTTCCGAAGTGCGCCGCCTAGGCCTATTGATGGACCCATCTCGCTAAGGGTAAGCCGGCGTAAGGTTCTTGCCGCGCATTCCAAAGCTTCGGACATTCCAACCGAAAAGGTCCATCGCGTCCTCGGCCAGAATGATACCCAACTCGCGCACGTCGGGACTTGTCGAACGGATCGACCCTAACGCGACGCCCAAAGACTGTTCGTTTCGAGGGCGTTGAACGGCACGAGGACGTCGGCCCATTCCGCGCGCAGGCGTGTCGGGGATGGAGCTTGGTACGAGACGGACCGCCCCCGCCAGCGCTCTGACGTGCGGGAATGTCATTTTATAATCGCGCCCATCTGAGCGGATCCGCAATCGGCATCCTTCTGCGCCAACTCAACTGCCCTGTTTCATGCTGTGCGGATTTTGAGGGAAAAACCGCCCCCCCCCATATGTTAATGACACCGCGAAAGACCATTTGTAAATCCTCTCGGCAAAACCTGCACCTTGGACCAGGGCCGCCCATGACTTCCACAATGACGACTTGCCAAGCGTAAAGCGCTGTCGTGAGTCGGAGAGAATCCATTTTCATTCTGCAGTCTTTCTGGTGATGAACCTCTGACGAAACCTGCGCGGTCGCGTTTGCAACCACCATGCCGAAAACGTGGAACAATCAGAGGAACAGGGCAAATGTGAGGGGTCGATAACGCATGCGGTCAGCGTGTTTTCTAGGAATGGGTAATAACGCTTATACGCCCGCAGAGACGATCCGTTCATGTTCGCAATGTCGCCAGAGAGACGCGTCGGCCTAAGCCCCCGGTCTCACGGGGCGCAATGGAGCCAGGCGATGCCTGTGCACAAGCCCTTCCATTAGCATCCAGATAATAAACGCGTCCGCTCTTGTTCACCTCATATAGTGTGATTGACTTGAATGACCGCATTGATGCGCGCCGCCAACTAACCTATGTTAAAGCGAACTGCACGACATCGCCGGAGATCAGGACGAAGTCTTGGTGTCGCCGCCTGTGGTTGCGTTCAATATAAATAAACCGGGCCACCGTCCTCCGGCGCTCATAGCAAAAAAGGCACGGTGTTGATTCTCGCTCCAAAAAAGCGTAACCATTCGGTTTCAACATTTGCGCGCCAAACCCGGCGGCTTGGGCCAGCAGAATAGATTGAAACAGACAGCACCGGCCGACAAATTGCTGTTCCGCAAATTGGCGTGCCGCCGCGCACAGGCAGATTTCGGGTGCCCTGATGACTGCCGATAACGGACTGGGCCCCAGGAAACTGTCCGCTTCAAAACTGGTGCCGCGGTCCTCTGGAAGTCCGGTAATCCTCCCGATGAACGCCTCAAGCACCTCTCCGAAGGCGCACGGCCCGCGCCTGAAAACACAACCAATCGCCACGGCGTTGAGTTTTCGGCTGATCCGGAGCCCGCGTCCCATCCGATATCGAGAATCGTCTCAAGTGTCTCCGCATCCGGCCCCGCTCACTCATCGACTTTCGCCAGATTGCGGCGTTCGCTGGCAAGAAAATCCAGAAACCCCTCATTTCGAAGCAGGAAGGGGAAAAAGGAATCAGGCATGAAAAATCCTCGGGCTGGACGGCGCGGTCGCGAACTTCATACGCCAAAAATCAGCACGACAATGAGCCGTAAAAAGTCAAATTGAGTCAACAAACTGATTGAGATGGGGCCTAGCTTCCGAGCAATGGCCCCCGTCGCCAATTATGTGCCTATGTGATTAGCGGCCATCAGGTCTTTTTATTTCGGTCAAATCAGCAAGTTGGCGAGACCATGATTCGAAGGCCGACTGGTGAAAGACTTAAACGTCGAAGACGCGGTCAGCACGCCAGCAAAGATTGATGTTGGGCTCAACATCGATCGCGCAAAGCTGAAAGCCGCTTGCGACGGGATCTGGTCACGGGTTCGGCGCAATCGTGATGAGTTGGGCGATTTTGTTCAACCACGCGGAGGCCACTTAACGGCAACATTCCTTCAGGTCATTAATGGCTGCTCTGACCTGATGGTTACCCTATTCGGAGACGCAGGCGTCACGCTCGTTTCGCGGTCTCGGCACCTAGCCTTTGCGTGAATGTCGCCGTCGAAATCGCTGTATCGCGAGAGTTCGACCCAGCTTAATTGAGCCTGACGGTTCATTCAGGGATATTTTCAAACCTAACTGCATTTTGCGATAATGATTTGCCAAGTTGCCCAAGAATCATATACGCCTTCCTAGCCGCCACCAGAACTTGCGGAATGGTTTGCAGTGGCAGGAGAGCGCGGGAATGACCTGCAATTGCCGGGACCCCATCTTGCCCGGCTGCTACCCAAGCAGCCAAACGCGCATCATGTGGGACCACGCGCCAATGTCGGAAAATGACCGCTGGCAGACATAGAATACGTCTCAGTTCATGATCCCTCCCTACGCCTCGGTCATCAAGCCGGACACAGCCTGTTCTTGCCGCGGCACTGCTAATCGGCACAAGCCTTCTCCGCCGCCCCTAGTTTTGCCCAGGCAGCCAAATTCTATTGAAACAATCTCCGATTTATTACCTTCATTGGCACGTTGAAACGCCAATGATATTCCCGGCGCGGTCACTTTCATTGGCGCTGTGATGTCCCCTGCCAAGCGGCCTATGCCGACATTAAAACCGCGTGCTGCGCCGGTGCAGGCGTGAACTTGCAGGAAGAGATGGTTACGCCTTGCGCCCGAAACATCGGACTACGCGGGATCGGGCGGATCGACGTCCAAATTGTTAATCCTCGAAGACCGGCGTTCTGGCGCACCGCGCCTATTCTGCACCGCCGCCTATTTATTTCCCCGTTACGGGCCGGATGAATTGCGTCGAGATATCCAAAGGCCTGGAGCTATTAAATACGGCCCCAACACAACGGCTGGCGCGATCCCAGTTTTTCTCAACCCCAATCCGCAAGAGCCATCGGACACATCGACTGCTCTTATCCGATCATAAACCGCCTATCACCCATGCGTGGTCGGCGGGCGCAAAGCCTTTAACGGTTTGAACTCGGTTGCCCTGGTCGAGACCTTTCCAGGACCGCACTGATGGCTTCAGAATTGGACCACAGGCGATACGGGGTTTGCTGCTGCAGGACTATGTCGTCAAGCTTGGTGGGCCTATCTTCCCAACAATTCCTTCGAGTTGAAGTTGCCAAAGCAAAGGCTGAGAACGCGACAACCTATTCTGGGTCTCAGCCAAGCGGATTTCCGATGCCACCCCGCTTGCGCGCCGCTATAAGCGTCTGCGCTGGATCGAAGGATAATGCCGCCAAGGACCTTACCAAACTTGACCCACCCACATTGATCTCGCAATGAACTGGGACATGACAACGATGGTCTATCGACCATTTTTCGCTCAATTGGGTTAAAGCTATGACCGATCGACAATGCAACCTCTCTGCGCAGCAGTGCCTGCGGACAGTCTTGATGGAAATCCCTGCCGTGATCCATTGACCTGTCGCAGGAACTTCCAAGTGCTGGAAGGCGCGGCCCTGGCGATGTCTCTCCTGATGACGCCCTACAGCTTCGCGCCAACACCGGACCTATTACACACAAGCCATCCAGTCCGCCGTGCGGGCGCATCCAGACCGGAACCCTGACAACCATAATTTGACCGCCTCGCCTGCGTTATCATGAGGGATGAGGTCGACCGCTTCCAGATCAGGAAGGATAAACCGGATCTGATAATACCGCACTGTTCTAACCACCGACAATTGACGCCGGCACACAGCCAACCGCTTATCATCCGCCCAAAACCCTATCCGCCTATCTAGAGAATCGAACCGAAATTCGGGCCTTAATCGGTCACGACAGGGGCCTCCGTGTGGAAGGATGTTCAGCACCGAGCAACTCGCTGGGACACGCCAGGACCGTGACCTCTGCGCCCAATTCTGAACGTGACAATGATTATACGAATGGCTTCCAGCGCTCTCTGCCATCTATGATTTCGACCATGTGTGTTCTGTTTCTGGGTCTGGCGTCCATCGCGGCTTCTCCGCCCCGTCCGTCTCTTCGCGTCAAAGCACAACGCCGAAGAAAAGGCACCGTGTGGGAGGCGGGCATCCGGCTATGCGCCCAGGGAATTCACGCGCCCGAGGAATCTAAAGTTGAAAGCGATTGGCTTCTTTAATGATTATTCCAACTGCTGGGCGAATGCACGAATAGTGCGGCGGCTCGGAATGCCGAGATTTGGCGATGCGGTTCAATGGCGGGCGAAGTTGACGTCTACGATTGGAGCACGCTCGTTATGCATTTTGCAGCGGGTCACATACGGATCCCTATATCCGCCGCCTACAACATGGACCGAAAAACGAGATCAAAAGCCGTTTCGCGGACAGTTTCTTCGGCAAGGTCTCAGCAGGTACAGCCTAACCCTTTATGTCCCAAAAACCCATCATTTACCCTGACGTTGTTTGGAAGGCGGGACAGCTGGGGCTGACGCGCTGCTCAATACCGTTCAGAAACTCGCAATATTGCGGGACAGGGATCCGTTGCGAAGGATGAGCGGATCGATGCGCGCACCCTTGTTGAACCTGTCAGCCTATTACAGCTGAGTGAAAAACTGGTCCGTCTGCGGTGATGAAAACGGAAAATCTATTCGCGAGAACCTAATATTCGGCCCGTCGACCTTTATGGTCTGCTGTCCCGGAAAAACGCGCGAACTCTTCGCCGGGCCTCAGTGTCGATTTCTAGCATGGCGATGAGAGCACTTCCTCAATTGGACTTTCACGGTTAAATTACAGCGCCTTTGCCTTGATTTATTGGTGGAAGATGTCGCGAATATAGGCGCGCTTCTCACGAAACAGTCGGAAGGAGTACCCTAAATTTATTGAGCATTACCCGGTTTTCAGACATTTAACGAAACCGCCTTCAGGCGCAAAAGAGCCCAAATGCGCCATGGTGGAAACGTGCGCAAAGAAAAAAGCAGACTCCGATCCAGCCGGAAAAAGAAACGGCTGATGGAAGGAAGCTGCGGCCCCGAAACGCCGCCCCGTGGAAGAGCGCGAAAAAAAACAAAGCGCCGCTGAGGAGAAGGGCGGGCTAATCTTAGAAAACGAGGAAGCTGAAAAAAGGCTGAAAAACGTGAAACGTAAGAAGGAAAGCTGGCCGAAGTCGCTAAAAAAAAAAAGCGAAAAGAAGGAAAAAATTGGTCCGCTCTCAGAAAAGCCGCCGTGAAGCGCTAAAAATATTTGCGGGGCGCGTAAGGGCCGGGGGAACGAAAACGTTAGTCTCGTTTCACAAAAACCGATTTTAAAAACCCGGCCTTAAGGGCCGGTTTTTTTATGGGGCGAAAAAATTTTTGTTTTTCCGCCCCCTACCCAAAAAACCCATCCTCCCCCTTCT